>ENA-OQDE01000872-OQDE01000872.1-human-gut-metagenome-genome-assembly--contig:-NODE-872-length-14588-cov-3.704585_pt1 | contig 14588 bp, 12 predicted proteins | sample MGYA00242768_ERZ504595 | MGnify/ENA primary metagenome ERZ504595 (study PRJEB26092, sample SAMD00036307) | human gut metagenome | host: Homo sapiens | study: EMG produced TPA metagenomics assembly of...
CAACAGACATATAGTTCTCATATTAAAAGTAGAGTGTCTCATATATTCGTATCTTTCATGTTCATTGATCAGATTTCCAGTTCGGGCACTGTATCCCTCATTACCGTTTCGTACCCATCCTCATTGATGACAGTAGCTTCACCTTTATAAGTGATATTCACCTTCTCTTGAGTGCTGCGGATAAAGAATGAAGGAGCACCGTCGGATTTCAGGTTAACACTGATCAGCCATCCGCCCACTTTGATACGTCCGTCGGACAAGATTTCGGGATCTTTGGCAGGATATTTCAGTGCATGTGTATTGATGACAGTGGCAAAACGATATACTTGTGCCTTTTCCGATGTAGCGGTGAAATGCCAGTGATTAGGATACTTCTTGAACACCCCTTTGTCATCAGCACGTAGCCAGTTGACTGCCGGATAGAAAAAACGGCTCGTCGTATCAGTCTGCAATGTTCCGGTGGAGAAAAGATAAGCGTCTGATGCTCCTCCGCGGTTCGTGGCTTGAATATGCACGAAGCGATGATTCGATTGATCCACTGTCATGGGATTTTCTGTGGTATGCAGCAAATAACTCCAGTTTACAGGTTCGTCTGCCACGAGTTCGTCATAGATAAAGATGAGTCCTGTCTTTCCCAAATTGACAATGTGACGGCGGAAAGTTTTCACATGGTTCTCATCCCAGCCATTTTCGGGCGTATAATACACCTCCGACTGTTCGCCGCGTGTCAGCCAAAGCGGTGAAATCACTTTTCCGTAAGCATTGGAAGCATCACCCAGCACATACCCGATCTTCTCGCTGGCATAATAACGGGGAATCCATCCATATCCTTCCGTACCGATACGTTGTCCCATACCGTTCACCAGAATCGTATTGTGAGCACGCGTGGCACGATGGCACAACATACTATGTACGTCGGTAAACTCAATGTGGTGTCCGCTACTGTAAAATAATGGTTTTCCACCATAGAACGTATTGAAAGCATTCTGATTGGCAAGTGCATGAGAGGTAGAACCATAAGGGCTTGACCGGAAACTCCACATCGCATTTCCACCTACTCTGTCCCAGTTCGTCTGGAAAGAGGCAAGTCCTGTTGCGGGGAAGACGTATCCTGCAGGGAGTGCTGTCAATCCTTCACCTTCCGGCAGAGGTTTATCACATTGCAGGCGGAACCAGGCCAGATCACCGGGCTTACTCAATAAGGCTTTCTTCATATATTCCGGTTCCACTTTCAATGTACGGCGTACGAAATCAGCGGCATAAGTGTTTCCGGTAAGGCGTGCCAGCGCATCCAAATAACCTATACGGATACTGTTTGGACGTGCCACATTCTGATGCGAACTTCCGTTTCCTCCAGATTTGGAAAAAGGAGGCTGCTGGAAGATGGTATACATGATATTTCCCTGATACCAAGGATCGGAAAAGAAGTCGTAACCGGTCAGTTTGCTATAATAGTAAGGCACTTCTACTAATGTACGGGTGTTGACCGTAAGTAAGAATCGCCATTGTGCCAGCCACCGTCTTTGTTCAATCCGGGGAAACGTGCTAACCAGACGTTATAACAGTAATCCACCCATGTGTTGGCTTCGGCAGATCGCCATATACACTGAATGCCGCCATTGTAAGGATGCGAAGTGTCATTTGCCACACATGATTGTCGGCGATGTGGTTCTCCATCCGGTTATTAAAGTTCTCATACATTTCACCACCTTTATTTTTGATGGCTTCCAGCAATGCTTTCTTTTGTGATGTATTCAACCGGTCGTAGAAAGAATCATAAGCATAGAGCAGAGAGACAATAAGCTAGAAGCATTAAAATCTCCTTTCACATTCTTATCTTTATCCCAGTCGGCCATGATAAATACCCGTTTGATGGCTTCGTCAGCATATTTAGTATCCTGCGTCAGCAACCAGGCCCGTATCAATGCTTCGGTATTTCCCTCTTCCGCATCGATGATGCGACGGCTCTCACGAGTGAGGTATGAATTTATCTGCATCTCGTTCTTCAGATTCTTCACCTGCGAGACATTAATATCTTTCACTGATTTCATTGGAGTCTGAAGTACCTGATCTGCACGCTCAAGATACCATTGCCTTTCTGCCTTTTGTTTGCTGTGATTTATAAAGTCCTTCCATTCGTTCTTCATGATCCACACGCGCGGATGGTCGGCAGGTAGTTTTGCCAACACTGTTTTCAATGAAGGCGGACAGAATTTGCCCGAACGATCTTCTACGGTGACTTGCTGTGTGCTTCCCCAAGTCACTTGTCCGTTTTCTACATAACCGAACTGCCAGTACCACACACCCGGTGCAAGCGGTTGTTCCGGATTATAGAACGGCCAACGAGTTTCCACCTGAACAACTCCGGACTTCAATCCAGCATCCTGCGAATAACGTAACCGATAGGTAACCTTTGTTTTATCTACCTTCTTTACTTTGTGTTCGAATCCATCCAACGGACTGTCCTGCGAGTTCATGTCCGAACGGAGCGGCCATTGGAAAGAAACCGCACGGTCATTTACCACCGCTTTATCAAGAGGATAAGGAGTGGCACGCATTTCATGCATCAACGTTGTTTCCGTCAACTTGATGACTGCTTGTTTTTGCGCATGTGTCATCTGTGCAGCCACAGACAAGATTACGAATGAAATCAATAATACTTTTTTCATGATATCAAATGATTGGTTTTTCTGTAGGCAAATGTAGATAAACTGTCCGAAACGGAACTTTCAATTCATTTCTTCCTTCTCTGATACTGTCTAATAGGACTTTGTTTTCGTTCATTTCAACTTAAAATTCGTCCAAAACAAGCGTTACAGGAAGCTACAAAGAGGGTAAAAGGGTAAAATAGCCCCCAAAACAGAATGACTGGAATTGATAGAAAGATGAAGGTTATTAGTTCTTGTTTAGGTTTTCACCACAGAGGACGCGGAGGACACAGAGGTGAATTTGGTTTATGACTTACGGTGGTGACCCTAATTTTGATGCGTAATCCTCCTACCATAAAGTTGAAAAAACATAAAAACATCTGCCACCTGCAACCAAACACGTGTAATACACTAGTTGACAAACAGTTGGAGCGTTGCAGATACTGTTGCAGATAGGTTGCAGATCAAAGTATCTGCAACACAGTATAAGCCTTGCATAAGCCAATTCTCCAGGAGGGAAAAAGTTTATTGTATGCATTAACTTCCCGTTTCCAGGCGGGGAACTGTCGTTTCCGGCATTAGAAATTACAGTTTCCACGGTAGGAAACGAGAGTTTCTAAGGCGGGACACTACAGTTTCTACGTAAGGATACTGTCGTTTCCCCGCAGAGACACCACAAATTATCCATAGAGTCACCCCAATTATCCCATAGCTTTGCATAAAGGAATCAAGGCTTTTTCTTTGATTATATAACGCGTTGCAGATACTTTATCTGCAACCTATCTGCAACAGTATCTGCCACGTTCCAACTATTTGTCAATTAGTGCATTACACGCGTTTGGTTGCAGGTGGCAGATGTTTTTATGTTTTTCAACTTTATAGTAGACAAAAAACTCTCATTCATTTCTGCACCCGCATGAACAAGATTCACCTCTGTTTCCTCCGCGTCCTCTGTGGTGAACAAATGCATAACCGCAAAACAATTACTTTGTATGCTGCTTCACATACTCCGATGGCAGACAACCGACATACTTCTTGAAACTGGTAGAGAAGTAAGAAGAAGATCCGAAGCCTACCATTCCGCTAATCTCCGAAATGGAGTAGCGCCCTTCAAGCAACAATTTACACGCCTTATTAAAACGGATGCGCCGGATAAAGTTGGCAGGCGGTTCACCGGATATGGAATTCATCTTGAGATACAGTGATGAACGGCTCATACAAAGCTGGCTTGCCAACTCATCAGAGGTGAAGTCTTCATTACTGATATTTTCTTCTACTACCTGAATAGCTTTGCTCATGAATTCCTCATCCAGATTATTCGAAGTCATTTTAGCAGTATCTATATCAATCGTATTCGAATAATAGTGTTTCAACCGCTGGCGTGCTTTCAGTTGATTAGCTATTTTTCCTTTCAATAAATGAATCGAGAACGGTTTGGCAATGTAATCATCCGCTCCAGCCTGAATACCCTCCGTCTGTGCATCGACACTTCCTTTGGCAGACAACAGCAGGACGGGAATGTGACAGGTTTGCAGATTTCGTTTAATAAGCTGGCAAAGTTTGATACCGTCAATACCCGGCATCATCACGTCGGAAAGGACAATATCCACACGATGCTCTTTCATAATAGCCAATGCTTCTTCGCCGTTTCCGGCGGTAAGCGTCACATAGTTCTGCCGGAAATTATCTTTCAGGTAATCCACCATCTCTTTATTGTCATCTACCAACAAGATAGTAGGCCGTTCTTCCTCGCTGCCAACTTCTATCTGATCGTCGTCCGATTTCTCTTCTGAAACCACAGCCGACGCATCACCAGAGAAATATTCATCAGCACCGGAAGATCCCGGAGAGAAGCAGATGTTTCGACTTCATGTGCCGGCAATTCACGTTCTTTCTCCGTGAAGGCAGCCATATCAGCAGGTAGTGTGACTTTAAATTCCGTATATTGAGCAGGTTCGCTTGCTACCGTAATAGTGCCGTGATGCTTTTCTACCAGCATCTTCACCAATGACAATCCGATACCCGTCCCTTTCGCTGACCGTCTACCTGATAGAAACGTTCGAAAATGCGGGTTAGCTGTTCCGGAGACATACCGATTCCGCTATCTCTTACCGTGAAACCATAGGTATCTCCCTCTGTCGATAAGGAAAGCGAAATACTTCCGCCATCCGGTGTAAACTTAAAGGCGTTAGACAGCAGGTTCATCAAGATGGTCTCTACATACGTCCGGTCCGCAGGAACAATCGTCCTTCCAGATCGGATTTTATATGAAAGCTGATAGCACGTTTCTGCGCATTTTCTTTAAACAGGGCAAAAGCATCTTGCAGCAGTCCTTCTACATTCACCTGCGCAACATGAATGGGCATTGCACCTGCTTCAGCTTTACGGAAATCCAGTAACTGGTTGACAATGTGCAACAACTTACGACCGTTCTTATAAACGTAATCTAGTTTCTGTTGTACCGGAGTACCTTTCAGATTGCTCTGCCCCAAGAGTTCCTCCAACGGAGCCAGTATCAGACTCAACGGAGTACGCAACTCATGAGACATATTCATGTAAAAACGTACTTTCTCCTGACTGATTTCTTCTATCTTGTTTCGTTCTATCTGTTCGATCCGGACTTGCATCTTCATTTTGGCACGGGCAATAAAGAAATAGATCACAAAGACGAGAAGCCCTAAAGAAAAGAAAATGAAAAAGTGTCTTTGCCCACCAAGTCTGATACCACATCGGAATGATATGCACAAAAAATTCAGTGGTCGCCTCGCTCCACTTTCCATTGTTGTTACATGCCTTCACCTTAAACACATACTCACCGGGCGGAAGATTAGAATAACTCGCCCGTGCAAAGGAAACATGACGGGAGTAGTTCCACTCTGTTTCAAAGCCTTCCAATTTGTAAACGAACTGATTCCGCTTACCAGCTAAATAGTTGATAACGGCAAACCGGATATTAAAAAGTTTCTGATCGGAAGGGAACGACATACCCAGCATCCGCCCTTGCTCGTCCTGATAATAACGCACCCGTTCACTTTTCATATCCGTAATCACCTGATTTAAGACAACGGCTCCTGTTACCACCGCATCCGGAGAATATGGATTATCACCCAATTCGTATGGCTTGAAATAGGCAACGCCCCCAAGAGACCCCAGGAAGAATGTACCATCGTGCGCTTTGCAAGCTCCGAAATAGTTAAACTGATCGTGAGGCAATCCGTCCTGCTTTGAATAGTTGAGGAAAGTACCCTCCTCCGTATTGAAGCAAGCCAGTCCCTTGTTAGTTGTCAACCATAAACGCCCCCGTTCATCTTCCAGTATATTATAAATAAAGTCGTTTGGCAAACCGTCTTTCATCGTATAGTGTTTCCAGGCAGTCGGTGCTCCTTCCTTATAACAATATAATCCTGTGGAAGAACCAATCCAGATTTCATGACGGCTATCCTCCTGTACACAGAAAGCCTGTATCAACCCATGCAGATAAGCCGAAGAGGAAAGATGCAGTTCTTCCAGTTTCCCGCCGGCATACAAAAACAGGCTCTCTTCCGTACCGATCCAGATTCTTCCTTTGGAATCACGGAACAACGTATATATCAATACATTCTCCAACTTTTTATGCTTTTTAGCCAACGGATGCTGCGAAAGTTCGCCGGTCTGTTTGTCGAAAAGGTAAAGCCCGCTCATGCCGCCTACCCAAAGTGTTCCATCTGTTCCGTCTAATAAGGAGTAACAACTGTTAGTCAGGGAAGTAGAATGGGGAAAGGAATATGTTTCTATCCTGCCACTCTGATGACGCAGACGGCTCATTCCCCCTCCATGAGTGCCGATATAGACACTTCCATCCTTGTCCGTCCATATACATTTTATATTGTCCGACTTTAAAGCGTTGGCGGAAGTACCCGTCCGGTAATATGAAAAGACTCCGGTTTTCCGGTTATAATAATTTAATCCGCCGTCGTTCGTGCCGATCCAGAGATTGCCATTATCCGGGTCTTCGGCAATACAGCTCACCGTGTTATCACTTAACGAATTCCGCCAGGCGGAATGTTGCAAGCGTCCGAATGCCGGAGCAAGGGGATGATAATAATTAAGCCCGCCATAAAATGTACCGATCCACATTCCCCCTTGATTGTCTTTCAAGATAGAGCGGATGGAATTATGCCCCAAGGTAGTCGGATCTTCAGGAGAAAAACGGCAGATACGGAAAGTTCCCGTCTCCGGTTCAAGGATAAGCAAACCTTCCATGGTTCCTATCCAAACCCTTCCTTTATCATCTCCGGACAATGTCCTGACCGAGTTCGTAAGGAAATAAGCAGGAGTATTTTGCTTGTTATAATGATGTTTTATTTGAAAGTTGTTATCCACACAATACACCCCGTTTGTCAATGAAGCCAGCCAACAGTTGCCGGTTTTGTCGTCATAGAGCATATCGGAGATGGTTTCTCCTTTCAATTGGAGAAGAAGCCGGGTCACGTTTTCGTTGCGTACATAATAGAAATAGACACCTTCCGAAGTTCCCAACAGGAAACCGTCATTCATCCGGCAAACAGAATAGATTGTTTTTCCGGCAAGTTCCGGCAGCACTTTCATCCGCCCGGTCTTTTTATCAAAAACCACCAGGCCGATATTGGTAGCAAGCAAAAGCCGGTCGCCTTCCTCCGGTTCTCCGATAGCCAATACTTGCATCGGCTGATTGTCCGGTGAAGAATAATTGGTGAAATTATTCCCTACTATATTATAACGGGATAAACCGACCTGTGTGCCTACCCATACCGTACCTTTCGAATCGGTATGAAGTGAATAGACATGATTGTTTGCCAGACTAGTCGTATCATCCGGCGCTTTATAATACGAAACGAAACGGGAACCTTCATACCAGTTCAGTCCGTCTATGGTGCCTACCCAAAGCTTATTATTATGATCTTGTGTCAGAGCAAGCACAGTATTTTGCGACAGCCCGTCATCCACGGATAATCGCTTAAAATGAATGAAGCTGTCGGCGGCCGATACCGCCAAAGGAAAAAATAAAATGCAAACGGTTAATCCGAATAGGTACTTAAATAGCAAATGCCGGTCTTTCATGAGCTAATATTGAAGAATTTATCGTAAAGATAAGTATTTTCAATTCAATCTGATAAATGAATCCCGTTTTTTAACTCATATAAAGGACCGGTATCGGCTCAAAACAGGACAACCGCGCCAAAGTCCGACAGTTATGAATTCATATTTTAGACGCGGTTGCCCTGAACTTTATTTTTTTTACGGTTTCTCTTCAAGTTAGTAAGACGGATTTTCTGATTTTTCTTTCAGATCTTTATAACGTTTCAAGGCTTCCAGATAATAATAATCGGCATAATTGAGCGGAGTATCAATTTCACTGTCGTGCGGGAAACTACCAACCGAATGTAACAGGACGAAACCATGATTTTCTCCTTCTTGGGCCAAATAATCATCAGAGGATAACTGTTTCAGGATATGCTCCGCATAACGGAAATATTCTTCCCCTTGTTTCTTGTCGCCATAACCACTCAACTCCAGCAATGCAGAAGCTGTTACGGCAGCCGCAGAAGCATCCCGCGGTTCATTCGGAATATTAGGAGCATCATAATCCCAATAAGGTACATAGTCATTTTCGGACGGACGATGATCGATAATGAACCGCGCTATTTTATGAGCGGCATCCAGATAGTTCTGCTGCTTGGTGAAGCGATAACACATGGTATATCCATACACTCCCCAAGCCTGTCCACGCGCCCAAGCGGAAGAATCGGCATATCCCTGAAAGGTTCCTTTCGACTCTACTTCACCGCTATCCGCCAGATAACTTACCACATGATAGGAAGTCATGTCCTTCCGGAAGTGATTCTTCAACGTTTTGTTAGCATGAGAGATGGCTATTTCACGATATTTCGGATTATTGGTTTGTTCCGAAGCCCAGAACAACATTTCAAGGTTCATCATATTATCAATAATCACCGGATAACTCCAATCACCGAAATCCCACGAACGAATCAGTCCGACTTCCGGACGAAAACGGGAGCACAAGCTTTCTGAAGAATGAATCAAAATCAAACTGTCCGTTGGCTCCGGTTTCAAACGGATGCCCTGCCCATAACTGCAAAACATCATAAAACCCAAATCGTGATTACCCGTATAATATTGCATATCCTGCAGACGGTTCGTATATTTACGCGCCTCTTTTGCGAGAGCCTCATCACCGGTCAACTCGTATGCCAGCCACATGGAACCGGGATAGAAACCACTCGTCCAATCTGTGGGGTGCTCCAGTCTGTACTTCCTTCTTTGATAGAACGGGGAAAACAGGCGGTATCCGGTTCATTCTTCAATTGTTCTGCCATATAGAGCAACTGATGTCCCGCTGTTTTCACTGCATGGTCGAACCATTCCATCTCATTTCCTTTTGAAGCATCGCAAGCAGTCAGGAGCGCCATACTCCCTACCGCCAGTAAAAGTTTGTTTTTCATTGTTCCACTTTATTTTGTTACTGTATTCTATTACTGGCAACAAAGTTAGAGCAAGTCGCGAACAGACCCTTTGCAAATCTATTTTTTCATTTTCGTTTCTATTTCTACGGACTTTGATTTTGTCCAAAAGTGCTTTGTTTTTATCTTTTATAGAAAAACAGGCACGGATTTTACCAAATAAGCTGTTGTCAGGCATAACCAAACAACTATGCAGCCTTTTGCAAAATCCGTGCCTCCACTAAAAAGTACACGCTCTTTTATCTCACAATATCTTCCGGAAACTTAGCCGGCATTTCCACCCTCTTCCAAGTTTCATAATACCAAGTGTTCAACTCATTTCCATTCAAATCATTCTTGATAAAATATTTTAGATGGAGATAATCATTGTCTTTAATCTCAAATTCCAAAATATTATCCTGATTGTCCAGCATCGGGAGATGAATGTTCTTCTCGATACTTTCCTTATAAGAATCGTCCGTGAGTTGTTTATAAGTACCATATCCAGTAATAATCGCATCCGCACCGGGAATAATGGTAAAGTTTACGATTTGTCCGTCATCACTCAATACTTTAAATGTATTACTGGGTTTCAACGCTCCCGGAACATCGGGAGACTCGGATACATAATGGCAGAGCTGCCAAATACCTTTCAAATCGGCCGCTTTGAATTTGGTTTTCTTCTGGGCCGTCGCACCTGTTACCGCTAACAACATTATTGAAAGCATGGTAAAGAAATAGAGCTTTTTCATTGTTGTATTATTTTAGTTAACACTCTCGAATGCGTATTTCCAAATATAAAGATTTATTTTGAGAATACAGCAATTCAGAGCATAAAAAAACTCGCATAACCTGAAGATTATGCGAGTTTTACATAAATATACCGAAATATTAGAAATCAGCATTTCTTGGTGTACGCGGGAACGGTATCACGTCACGGATATTCGCCATACCTGTTACAAACAATAACAGACGTTCGAACCCTAATCCGAAGCCGGAGTGAGGACAAGTACCGAACTTACGGGTATCCAGATACCACCACATATCCTTCATCGGGATATGCATTTCTTCAATACGGGTCATCAGCTTGTTATAGTCGGCTTCACGTTCGGAACCACCGATAATTTCACCAATTTTCGGGAAAAGAACGTCCATGGCACGTACAGTCTTACCGTCTTCGTTCTGCTTCATATAGAAGGCTTTGATTTCCTTCGGATAGTCAGTCAGAATCACCGGACGTTTGAAGTGTTCTTCCACTAAGAAACGTTCGTGTTCGGAAGCCAGGTCCACGCCCCAGTAAACCGGGAATTCGAACTTATGTCCTTTCGCAACAGCTTCTTCAAGAATCTTGATACCGTCTGTATAAGGCAAACGTACGAAATCATCTTTCAATACACCTTGCAGACGTTCAATCAAGCCTTTGTCGAACATATCGTTCAGGAACTTCACATCATCCGCACAGTTATCCAACGCCCATTTCACACAATATTTGATGAACTCTTCTGCCAAGTCCATGTTGTCTGTAATGTCGTTGAAAGCCACTTCCGGCTCAATCATCCAGAACTCTGCCAAGTGGCGGGGAGTGTTGGAGTTTTCGGCACGGAACGTAGGACCGAATGTGTAGATAGCTCCCAAAGCAGTAGCTGCCAACTCACCTTCCAGCTGACCGGAAACAGTCAGACTTGCCTGCTTACCGAAGAAATCATCTTCATAAGAGATAGAACCTCTCTCGTCTTTCTTCAAGTCATACAGGTTCATCGTAGTCACCTGGAACATCTGTCCGGCACCTTCACAATCGGAAGCCGTAATGATCGGCGTATGGAAATAGAAGAAGCCTTTTCATGGAAGAACTTGTGAATAGCAATCGCCATGTTGTGACGGATGCGGAACACTGCACCGAATGTATTGGTACGCGGACGCAAGTGAGCAATCTCGCGCAAGAATTCCATAGAGTGGCCTTTCTTCTGTAATGGATATGTATTATCGCAAGTACCCAGCACTTCGATTTCACGAGCCTGTACTTCCACTTTCTGTCCGGAACCCACTGATTCTACCATTTCTCCGTTCACGCTGATACAAGCGCCGGTAGTAATCAGTTTCAGCATCTCTTCATCGAAATTAGCCAAATCTACTACGATCTGCAAATTATTTATTGTAGAACCGTCATTCAGTGCGATAAAGTTTACTTGTTTGCTACCTCTACGGGTGCGAACCCATCCTTTCACATTGACCATAGCACCAATATCTGTGCGCTTCAACAGGTCAACAATTTTTGTTCTACCAATCTTTTCCATTTAACTTTTTCTTTTTAGATACAAGAAGACGAGGTTTCAAATGCAAGATGAATTCTTTCCTGCTTTCTTTCCCCGTCCTCTGTCAAGTTGTTATTTATTGACTTATTACTCAAACGAACCCATGCGGAGGTAGTTTACTTCTGCTTCCGACAGGTAACGCCAGTCTCCGCGACGCAGACCTTTTTTGGTCAGTCCGGCGAAGAACACACGGTCGAGTTTTACTACTTTATAACCCAGTGATTCGAAAATACGGCGAACGATACGGTTCTTACCGGAGTGAATTTCGATACCTACCTGGTCTTTCTTGAAATCATCTGTATAGCTGATCGCATCTGCATGAATTTCACCGTCTTCCAACTGAATACCAGCTGCAATCTGATCCATATCCGCTTTGGTCAGGTTCTTGTCCAGATGAACATGATAAATTTTCTTCTTCAGGAATTTCGGGTGTGTCAGCTTGGAAGCCAGATCACCGTCATTCGTCAGCAAGAGTACACCAGTCGTGTTACGGTCAAGACGTCCTACGGGATAGATACGTTCGTTGCAAGCACCTTTCACTAAATCCATTACTGTACGGCGTTCCTGTGGATCATCCGATGTAGTAACCGTATCTTTCGGCTTATTCAACAATACATATACCTTACGTTCGATGCTTACCGGTTCATCGTGGAACTTAACCACATCCGAACGCTTGATCTTTGTACCCAATTCCGTTACTACCTCACCGTTTACAGAAACCACACCTGCTGTGATAAACTCATCAGCCTCGCGACGTGAACAAACACCGGCATTAGCCAGGAACTTATTCAGACGGATCGGTTCATTCGGATCAACAAACTGTTCCTTGTACTCGATCTGTTTCTTTACGCTATACTTAGCATTCGGATCATAATCGCCGGTACGCGGACGAGGACGATAGCCTCCTTGTGAACGGTCATTGTTGTATCTCGGACGGTAACCTCCCCCACCGCCGTTATTGCTGCGATAGCCGCCACCTTCGCCGTTATTAAAACGGGGACGATACGGACGGTCACCACCTTCACGGTTGTAAGAAGGACGTTGAGGACGATCACCACCTTCGCCGCTATTGAAACGGGGACGTTGGGGACGGTCATAAGAACCACCTTCACGATTGTAGGAAGGACGTTGAGGACGATCATAAGAACCACCTTCGCGGTTGTAAGGACGCTGCGGGCGTTCGCCTCCTTCGTTATTGTTATTGAAGCGAGGACGATACGGACGATCGCCACCTTCACGATTGTAAGAAGGACGTTGAGGACGATCGCCATAAGAGCGGTCACCATACGAACGCTGCGGGCGTTCACCTCCTTCATTATTGGCATTAAATCGCGGGCGATACGGGCGATCCCCGCCTTCACGGTTGTAAGAAGGACGATACGGACGTTCTCCACCTTCTCTGTTGTAAGACCTGTTACCATCACGGCCGGCACCTGTATTCTCTTCATTGAAAGAATTTTCGCGCCATTCTTTCGTTTTCTGTGCTCATTTTTTATTCGAATAATTAGACTTTGGCCTCACGGCTATTTAAAAACACGTTTATTATATAAGTAAACAATTAAAGCCCCGTATATGTATGGGGAGTGATTGCTCTTAACTCTTTTTTAATATCTTCGCTTACATTCAATTCTTCGATAAACTCTTTAATAGAACTTTCTGTAATAGCTTGGTTGGTGCGGGTTAACGCTTTCAAAGCTTCATACGGATGCGGATAAGCCTCACGGCGCAGGATGGTCTGAATAGCTTCTGCCACTACACTCCAACAATTATCCAAATCACGATAGATAGCTGGTTCGTTCAGCAACAGTTTACGCAATCCCTTCAAAGAACTCTGAATAGCAATCACGATATGACCGAAAGGTACACCGACATTACGCAACACCGTTGAATCTGTCAAGTCACGCTGCAAACGGGAAACAGGAAGCTTCACAGCCAAATGTTCCAGAATAGACGTTGCTATGCCCAAGTTACCTTCCGCATTTTCAAAGTCAATCGGATTCACTTTATGCGGCATGGCGCTCGAACCTACTTCTCCGGCTTTGATCTTCTGCTTGAAGTACTCCATAGAGATGTACTGCCAGAAGTCACGATTCATATCCACCATGATAGTATTGATACGCTTCATAGCATCAAAAACAGCAGAGAGGTTATCATAGTTCGAAATCTGCGTTGTATACTCTTCACGTTCCAATCCCAGTTTTTCTGCAACAAACCGATTGCCGAATTGTTTCCAGTCATATTGAGGATAAGCCACGTGATGCGCATTGTAGTTTCCGGTAGCACCGCCAAACTTGGCGGTAAGAGGACATGCTTTCAACATAGCCAACTGACGTTCGAGACGGTAAACAAATACCATCACTTCTTTACCCAGACGGGTAGGAGAAGCCGGCTGACCGTGAGTTTTGGCAAGCATCGGAATGTTAGCCCATTCTGTCGCATAGGTTTTCAACTGTGCAATCAGCTCTTCAATCAACGGGTAATAAACCCGCTCCAATGCCTCTTTGATAGAAAGAGGAACAGACGTATTGTTAATATCCTGAGAAGTCAGTCCGAAGTGGATAAACTCTTTATAGTCATCCATTCCGCCCATTTTGTCAAACTCTTCTTTCAGGAAGTATTCTACGGCTTTCACGTCGTGGTTAGTTACACTTTCGATATCTTTAATGCGCTGTGCGTCTGCTTCAGAGAAGTTACGGTAGATATTCCGTAAAGTTTCGTACACATTGCTATCGATTCCTTTTAATTGCGGCAAAGGGAGTTCGCACAAGGTGATAAAGTATTCCACCTCTACCTGTACACGGTATTTAATCAGTGCAAATTCAGAGAAATAAGCTGCCAAAGCTTTAGTTTTGCCTCTATATCGACCATCAATCGGAGATATGGCCGTTAATACATCAAGTTCCATACGTTTTCTTAGATAATTATCAGACTGCAAAATTAACTCTTTTTCCTGAGTTATAGAGCAAAAGGATAGAGAAAGTTTGTATAAAAGCGGTAAGAAATAAAAAAAGCCTCACGAATTTCTTCGTAAGACTCTGTTTTATAGTGGGCGTTGACGGATTCGAACCGCCGACCCTCTGCTTGTAAGGCAGATGCTCTGAACCAGCTGAGCTAAACGCCCTTGTTAATGAGCCGGAAGTGTTTCGTTT
>ENA-OQDE01000874-OQDE01000874.1-human-gut-metagenome-genome-assembly--contig:-NODE-874-length-14573-cov-2.810536_pt1 | contig 14573 bp, 12 predicted proteins | sample MGYA00242768_ERZ504595 | MGnify/ENA primary metagenome ERZ504595 (study PRJEB26092, sample SAMD00036307) | human gut metagenome | host: Homo sapiens | study: EMG produced TPA metagenomics assembly of...
TTTGATTGCTCAAGAAATTCAAGAAGATGTACTTTATAAAATTGTAAGTTCAAAGGGATTGGTTCTGGATAATCATGAGAGTCCGACCAATATGACTGGTGTCTTTCTGGAAAAAGAAAAGAAAGGAGCTAAAGGACAATTATGGAGAATTGTACCTTACAAGGAATGTTACGTAATTTATAGTCCGTTTACGGCCAAAAGTTTGGATATTGTCGATACAGATAATGGTAAACATCCATTGAATCTATGGGATTATAGTAGAGCGAATGTGAATCAACATTGGCGTATAGTGCCGGATACGGATGGACGTTATGCTATATTGCATAATCATTCAAACTGGGGAATTACTTTTAAGGAAAATGAGAAAGAAGGTGCCCCAATATATGCTACAAATGTTTCAGAAACAACTTGGAAGTTTGTTAAAACCTCAGTAAAACTACCTCCGGAGAATATCCGTGGAAAGCATGAATGGGAGAATGAACAAATATTTGCTGTGAATAAAGAACCAGGGCATAGTACTTATATACCATATCCTTCAATAGAAAGTTTACGGAATGATAGATTATATTATGAGAAACCGTGGGAAACCCCTTCTTCCTCATTTTATAGTTCATTAAATGGGCAATGGAAATTTTATTGGGCGAAGCAGCCATCAGAACGTCCGGTCGACTTTTATAAAACAACTTATGATACTTCGACTTGGGATGAGATAATGGTACCATCTAATTGGGAAATGTTGGGATATGGTACTCCTATATACACAAATGTAAATTATCCGTTTAAAAATCTTCCTTCAAAAATTCTGCCACAAAAAGGGTTTACTAATGAGACAGAGATGAATCCGGTTGGTTCATATCGTCGTAATTTTCAAATACCAAAAGATTGGATGGTAAGAAAATCTTTCTTCATTTTGATGGAGTTTATAGTGGTATGTATGTTTGGGTAAATGGGCGTAAAGTCGGTTATAGTCAAGGGGCTAACAATGATGCGGAATTTGATATTACTTCGTTTGTAAACGTAGGTGAAAACATTCTGGCGGTAGAAGTGTATCGTTGGACTGACGGGAGCTATATTGAAGATCAGGATATGTTTCGTTTGAGCGGTATACATCGTGATGTCTATATTTATGCTACACCTCAAATCTATATACGTGATTTTTCTTTACGATCAGATTTTCAGTTTGACGATCTTCTTTCATCAAAAACTAAATGTTGATTTGTGGATTAAAATGATGGGGGAAGTTGCGAAAGGGAATAGTGTTGAAATACAACTTTGGGACCCTTTTGGAAAACAGGTTGCTAATCAGGTTCAGCCGATAGAAAACTTATTCAAAAATAAAGAAAATAGATTAAGCATTTGTACATTGGTTGAGAATCCTCTATTGTGGTCGGCTGAATCCCCGCAACTTTATACTGTGATTCTGGCTTTAAAAAATGATCAGGGTAAAGAGATAGAAGCAATATCTTCGAAGTTTGGCTTTCGTAAAATAGAGATAAAAAATAAACGTGTTTATCTAAATAATGAGCAAGTTTTTTTTAAAGGAACCAATAGGCATGATATAGACCCGAGATTTGGTAAAGCAGTACCTGTATCTACAATGATAAAGGACATTGAACTGATGAAGCGACATAATATTAATACAGTGCGTACTAGTCATTATCCCAATAGTCCTAAAATGTATGCTTTATATGATTACTATGGTCTATATGTGATGGATGAGGCTGACCTTGAGAATCATGGGAATCATGGATTAAGTGATAAGCTTTCCTGGCAACCTGCATTTCTGGATAGAATTGCTAGAGTAATCCAAAGAGATAAGAACCATCCTTCTGTTATTTTCTGGTCTCTTGGAAATGAGGGAGGAGCCGGTGTTAATTTTGACGCAATGTATAAACGAGCGAAAGAATTGGATCCTTCGCGCCCTGTACACTATGAAGGAAAGAATGATGCTGCTGATATTGATTCGCAGATGTATCCTGATATTGCACGAATGAGTCGTTTTGATCAGTTAGATACAAATAAGCCTTACTTTTTATGTGAATATGCTCATTCTATGGGAAATGCTCCGGGAAATTTAGCTGAATACTGGGAGTATATTGAAAATAAGTCTCAACGTATGATCGGTGCTTGTATATGGGATTGGGTTGATCAAGGTATTAATAAAGTAGGAGCACCAACGAGTCATTATTATTATGGAGGGGATTTTGGTGATAAACCGAATGATGCGGATTTTTGTTGCAACGGGTTGGTGACGCCTGACCGTCGGGTAACAGCAAAGCTACTGGAGGTGAAGAAAGTATATCAGTATATAAAATTACGTCCATTGGCAATGTCTGCAGGTAAGATTGAAGTGAGTAATGGCTATGATTTTCTGAATTTGAATAATTTCCGTGTAGTTTGGAAGATATTGAAAGATGGAATGGAAATAGAACAAGGGACCATAGACGAAGGGCTTAATTTGCCTCCAAATGAGAAGGCAACTCTTACAATACCTTATATTACAAAAATTAATAGTGACAGTGAATTTTTCCTGAATATTTATTTTTTGACAAAAAATAAATGTCTTGGGCAGAAGCCGGTTATTGTATAGCAGAAGAGCAAATTTCTTTAAATGAGCGCCCTTCTATTGCAAAGGTTGATTTGTCATCTTTAAGAGAATTGAAGATTGATGTTCTAAAGGATAGTTTAGGTATACATGGTTCGAATTTCCAAGTTCTATTCAATAAGTTGAATGGAAAACTTCTTTCGTTGAAATATAGTGGAAAAGAAAGGATATATAATAACGGTGGGCTGATGCTCAACTGGTATCGTAGTGTGGGAAATGATAAGTATACAGACCAACATTATTATAACTCAAATATTAAGAATCTTCTTTTTAATTATAGATTAGATGAGACGGGAAAGTTTGTAACGTTAATAGTTAATGCTACAGTAAACGTAGATGCTCCCAAACCAATTGAAATCCCATATTCGGTAAAATATATTATCTATGAGAACGGTATTATAGATGTGGAGGCAAGTTTCATGAAATATGCAGACGCGACGATTATTCGTCGCCTGGGGCTTCAATTGGTAATGCCTTCCGGATACGAAAATGTTCAATGGTATGGTTGTGGTCCTCATGAGAATTATATTGATAGGGTTCAATCTGCTATGATAGGGTGCTATAATATGACTGTTGATGATATGGTATCAGAACATTACGTGCGGTCTCAGAGTATGGGGAATCGTGAAAAAATCCGTTGGGTGACAATTACAGACGCAAAGGGAGACGGATTAAAAATAACGTCAAAAGACAACTTGAGTTTAGTGCTTTGCATTATACCGATCAGGATTTGTGGAAGGTTGCCCATGACTTCAAACTAAAAGAAATAAAGAAGCCAGAAGTTTATCTTAATTTGGATTGTATACAACAGGGATTGGGAAATGCAACATGTGGAGATATACCTCTCCCTAAATATATGATTCCGGAAAATAGGCCTGTCAGTTATTCTTTTAGAATAGAACGGGTGGAATGAAAGACTTATTAATTTATTAAATGGTAAAGTTGTATGAAAATATATCTGATAATTATTTTATTCTTTATTTGTGGGTTTTACTCTTGCAAATCTACAGATGTGCAAGACAGTAATCTGACTCAATACGTTGATCCGTTTGTTGGTACTGCTTATACTGGACATACAACTCCTGCGGCAGCTTGTCCGTTGGGATTTGTTCAGCCAGGGCCTCAGACAGGAAATTTTGGCTGGGAACATTGTAGTGGTTATAATTATAATGATTCGTTGATTTGGGGATTTACTCAAAATAAACTCAATGGAACCGGTATACCTGATATGGGCGATCTGTTGATGATGCCATTTTCCGGAGTTTCGGGAAAAGAGTTTAAGAGTAAATATTCTAAAGATAGAGAGATAGCTTCGCCAGGATATTATTCTGTGTATTTAGACGATAATCATGTTAAGGTAGAATTAAGTTGTACGCCTCATGTTGCCATACATAAATACTCTTTTGACCAAGACGGAGGAGCAGTATATATTAATTTTCAAAGTGGTTCTGTCAGTACGGAAGAACAGTATGAAACTCGTGTCATAAATTCAAAGGTGAATGTTGCGGATGATTATACAATATCAGGGTTTCATCATTTGAAAGGATGGGTAGAACGGCAATTGTATTATATTATTCAGTTTGATAAACCGATTGTATCTATTGATACGATAAAAGGGAATGAACGCAATAAGGCTCCTGTTTGTGTCTTTCATTTTAATCAGAAAAAAGGAGATGTGTTACAGGCTAAAGTTGCTTTATCTACAGTCAGTATAGAGGGAGCGTACAGGAATATGGATTCAGAATTGGCGCACTGGAATTTTAATCAAGTGAAAGAGGGGAGTAGCAAAAGATGGGAAGACATATTATCACGAGTTGAGATAGAAGGAAGTGTGGAACAAAAAGAAACTTTTATACATCCATGTACCATCTCTTTTTTCAACCAAACAACATGGCAGATGTAGATGGAAAATATCGTGGGGCTAATGATTCTGTTTTTGTTTCTTTGTCAGGTGAATATTATTCAACTTTTTCATTATGGGATACTTTTCGTGCCGCTCATCCTATGTACACAATATTGGTTCCGGAAAAGGTTCCTGATATGATCAATACAATGTTAACTCATAGTAAAGTGCAGGGATTCTTACCTATCTGGGCTTTGTGGGGAAAGGAAAATTATTGTATGATCGGTAACCATGGAATTCCTGTAGTAGTGGAAGCTTGTATGAAAGATATTGAGGGGGTAGATCCGGCACAGGTATATGGTGAAGTGAAAAACACTTTGACTCGAAATCATTATCGTTCAGAATGGAATATCTATGATGAATATGGATATTATCCGTTTGATTTGATTAAAGATGAAGCTGTGTCCCGTACATTGGAAGGTGCTTATGATGATTATTGTGCAGCACAACTGGCACGGAAATTAGGCAAAGAAGAAGATTATCGTTTTTTCATGAAGAGAGCTAATTATTATAAGAACTTGTTTGATCCGGAAAGTCGGCTGATGAGGGGGAAAGATACGAAAGGTAGCTGGCGTGAGCCTTTGACAAGTTTGCCTTATCTCATGCAGGTACAGCAGGGGGAGATTACACGGAGGGGAATGCATGGCAGTATACCTGGCATGTTTTGCATGATATTGATGGCTTGATAGATTTAATGGGGGGAAAAGAGGCTTTTACAACCAAGTTGGATTCTTTATTTTTCTTGCAGTCCGATGTGAAAAGTACAGGTTTTGTTGGTGATGTTACTGGATTAATAGGACAATATGCACATGGGAATGAACCAAGTCATCATGTGGTATATATGTATACTCTTGCGGGGGAACAGTGGCGTACAGCAGAGTTAGTAAGAGAAATTTTTGATAAATTCTATTTGCCTAAGCCCGATGGGCTGTGTGGTAATGATGATTGTGGGCAGATGTCGGCATGGTATATGTTCAGCGCATTGGGATTTTATCCGGTAGATCCGGTTAGCGGCAATTATGTGTTAGGCGCTCCTCAAATCCCTCAAGCTACTATTCATTTGCTGAATGGTAAGTATTTCACAGTAAAAGCTCAAAATTATTCGTCAACAAATAAATATGTAAAGTCTGTAATGTTGAATGGAAATTTAATAACCAATACCATATCCCATGCGCAAATAATGGATGGTGGTACATTAGTTTTTGAGATGACTGATACTCCTTTAAAACACAACTAAAATAAATTAGATATGAGAAATATATTCAAGACAATAATTATAATATGTATGTTGTGCACATTCATGTTATGCAATACCATGGCATTAGCTAATGTAGATAATGAAAAGAACTTTCCGGTTAAAATAACATTCGATCAGCCGGGAGCGCTTTACCATGTTAGAGAAGCTGGAAAGGCTTTTATACAGCTGAACAAACCTTATAAGAAAGTGACAGTTGAATTGCTGGATACTGATAAGAAAGTGCTAAGCCGAAAATCGTACACAATAAAGGGGGATGCGGACATGGCTGTACATTATCCGCTAAAGCAGAAAGAGCTGGGGTATTATACGCTTAAAGTTATCGCTGAATCAGCCTTGAAATCTGATACGATTGAAGAAGGATTCGGTGTTATACCTAATGTGACTCTTACAAAAAAGGACTGGGATTCTCCATTTGGTATCTGTGGGCATTATGCAAGATATGATTATAAGAAATGGAATATTGCAGCTGTACAACAGAAATTAGGAATAGCCTGGGTACGTGATGAAAGTAATTGGAAGAGAGTTGTTGAAGAAAATCTGGATAGCGATCCTGATCTGGACTATCTAGATCGCCATCATATCTGCTGGCTTAATTTGTTCGGATATATCAATTCATTTGATGGTATTCAAAATGATAAAGGAGTTTGGACATGGAATAAAGACGTATCCATCTTAAAAAAGTATGTGGAATTGACAAAAGGACATTTTGCTGTGTTTGAGTCTCAAAATGAGCCGAATAATTTTGGCGGGTGGTCTAAGCGCTGGCCACATCCGCAAGGGCAGCAATGGCGTCCGCAAGGTTGGGGGAAACCGTTCACTGATCTTATTAAGCAAATGTGTGATTCTATACGGTCTGTCGATCCATCCATTAAATTGATGTGGCCGGGAGAAGATGAGTGGATTGAGTACTTTGTTCATGAAAGGGGAGCCGCTCCATACATTGACATTACTGCTATTCATCCCTATGTAAATGATAAAATATACCCTGAAACAGAAAAATTTGCTTCTGGTTTTTATGATGAGCATCAAAGAGGATTGAAAAAGATGAAAGTACCTACAGAAATGTGGGTTACAGAAGTAGGATGGACTACTTATAAAAATAATGGTGAGCCGAATCGGTATATCCCTGTGACGGAATACGAACAAGCGGCTTATTTAGTTCGGACTTATTTATCTCATCTATATTATGGAGCTAAAAAGGTTTTTTGGTATGAAATGGCTGATGAGCCTTTTGGTCCGAATAATCCGGAATCCTTTTTTGGAATTCTTAGATTTAATGAATCACTTAGTGTGAAACCTTCTGCTGTAGCTTTCTCTAATATGGTGAATAATTATAGACATGCAATTCCTGTTGGTAAGTATGTTGGTCAATCATATGGTTTCGCTTATGATAATCAGGGAAAGAATCAATTGTGCTTATGGACAGAAAAAGATAGTAAAGAAGAAACTTTGTATTTGCCAAATACGAAAAAGGTGAATGTGATTGACATTTTTGGAAGAGTACAACAGTTGAAAGTATTAAATGGAAAAGTTGTTATCACAATCGGTTATTTACCGATAACTATAACAGGATTTGATCAAGATGACTTTACGGGGCTATATACTCCACGTAAGGTTGTAAAGTAATATTTGAAAAAAGATTTATTAGTATTATGCAGAAAGTAAAGTTATTGATAATAATATTCATTTTTCCATTGTTAGGAATCGGTTGCGTGTGTCAAGATCAGAAGACTCCTGTCGATTATGTAAATGCATATATTGGTAATATAAGTCATTTATTAGTACCTACTTATCCAACTGTACATCTTCCTAACAGTATGCTGCGAGTGTATGCTCAACGCTTGGACTATACGGGGGATCGTTTAAATGGTTTGCCATTATTCTTGATTGGACATCGAGGTGGATTTGCGTTTAACTTGAGTCCGTATCAGGGTGATGCATCGGGATTAAAACCAGTAGTTGCATACGAATATGATCAAGAAGTGGTGAAGCCCTACTATTATAGTGTTCTATTAGATAGTCTGAATGCAAGAGTTAAATATGCTCCTTCACATCAATCAGCTGTATATGAAATTGATTTTAATAATCATGCTGATTCCTATTTGATTTTAAATTCAAAAGAAGGAAACCTAAAAGTGGCGGGAAATACAATTTCGGGCGATCAGCAATTGGTAAAGAGGACAAGGCTTATATTTATTTGGAGACGGAAGTAGCGCCAGTTTCCAGTGGTATTCTGTCTGAGCAAGGAATGGACCAAAAGGTGAGTGGAGGAAGCTGTGTCGTTTTAAAATTCCCCAAAGAGGTTCGTGTGATGAAGATTCGTTATGGTATTTCATTTATTAGTAGCGAACAGGCAAGAAAGAATCTGTATCGGGAAATTGAAGGGTATAATGTAGACAGCGTAGCACAGATAGGACGTAATATATGGAATGAAAAATTAAATAAAATATCAGTTCAGAGCCATGATGAAGACCAGAAAACAGTATTTTATACTTCTATATATCGGGTCTGTGAGCGTCCGGTATGCATTTCGGAAGATGGGTATTATTATAGTGGATTTGATAAAAAGGTACATAATGACAATGGAGTACCTTTCTATACAGATGATTGGTTTTGGGACACCTTTCGAGCAGCACATCCATTACGAGTTATTATGGACCCGGCTGTTGAGCAAGATATGTTGAGTTCATATATCCGGATGGCGGAAGAACGGGATAATTATTGGATGCCAACATTTCCTGTAGTTACGGGTGATAATCATAGTATGAATAGTAATCATGGAGTTGCTACATTTGTAGATGCTTACAATAAAGGATTGAGGAATTTTAATTTGTCGAAGGCTTATGAAGCCTGTAAGATGCTATAACTGAAAAAACGCTTATTCCGTGGTCTGACGCAAAAGCAGGAGTATTGGATGAATTTTATTTAAAAAATGGTTATTTCCCATCACTTGTTCCCGGAGAACAGGAAACAGTCGAAGAAGTGAATTCTTTTGAGAGGAGGCAGCCTGTTGCAGTGACTTTGGTACAGTATATGACGAATGGTGCTTATCACAGATTGCTAAAGCGTTGGATAAAAAAGAAGACTATCAATACTTTTTGCATAGAAGTCTGAATTATAAAAAAATATTTAATCCAGCTACTAAATTCTTTCATCCGAAAGATAGTAGAGGTAATTTTATAGAACCATTTGATTATCGATATTCCTGGGGAGTTGGATTTAGAGATGCTTATGATGAGAATAATGGTTGGATATATCGTTGGGACTTATTACACAATATTGCTGATTTGGTGAGTATGATTGGTGGTAATCAGTCTTTTATTGATGAATTGGAACGTATGTACTATACCCCATTAGGACAGAATCGGGTTCATTTTTATAGCCAGAATGCAGACCATACAGGTAATGTGGGGCAATTTTCAATGGCGAATGAGCCTTGTTTACACATTCCTTATCTATATAATTATGCCGGTGCTCCCTGGCGTACCCAAAAGAGGGTTCGTCGTTTATTGGAACAGTGGTTTCGTAATGACGTAATGGGAGTACCTGGTGATGAAGACGGAGGAGGGTTGTCAGCTTTTGTCGCTTTCTCTTCTTTAGGTTTCTATCCTATAACGCCGGGGTTACCAATGTATGTGATAGGAAGTCCGGTTTTTGAACGTTCTGTTATAAAATTGGATAATGGTAAAACATTCGAAATAGTATGTAAGAATTATGCTCCTCAGAATAATACATTCAATCTGCTACTTTGAATGGAAAAGTTTGGAATAAATCATGGTTCAGTCATGAAGAGTTGGAAAAAGGAGGTAAGCTTGAGTTGATAATGGGAGAATATCCTAATAAATCATGGGCCTCATTGCCTGAATCCATTCCTCCATCTTTTGAAATGGTAGAGAACCGGGATAGTTTATAAAATGTAAAATACCAATTTGTAGAACTTTTAAATTAGTGGTTATGAAAAATATACGTTTGATCATGTTAGGAGTATTATGTTTACTCTTTGTCATTCATGTTGGTGGTTGTAAAGATGATGATGGAGGAGATTCAGCTGTTGGTTATAATTTAACTACACAAAAGGATGTAAATAACTTCTTGGAATCGGGAAATATATCTTATCTTATTATTTCAGGAGAGGATATTACAGATTTGTCTGCATTAAAGTTTGCTTCTATTGGATCTTTGATTATTAGGAATACTAATGTACTTGACCTGTCTCTTCCGAATTTAACATCAGTGCAAGAGGAGTTAAGAATTGAGGGTAATTCTAAACTCATAAAAATATCAGACTTGTCAAAACTGAAAGAGATTAATGGAGAATTAGTAATTAATAATAATGTACTGTTAACAGATATCTCGGGTCTTCTGGACGTACAGGGTGGTGCCGGTACTATTAGTGTTATTAATAATAAAGCCTTGGGAGAAGATAAGCCTTTGGTGGGAGAAGATTATTCTTATGGACTGTTCCCATTGAGGTATTTATATGAAAAAGGAAAGTTTGACGGTATATTCCGTATTGCTGATAATCATCCTAAGGCAGCCACAGATATAGAAGATATAGGTAAGTTGGAAGATGGAATTTCGAGTTATACGATTGCTTCCCGTAAAGATGCTTTAGAGTTTGCTCCAACCAATACCACTGTACGTAATTTAACAATATCAGGTAGTGAGATAACGGACGAAGTGTTGAGATTGTTGACGGGAAAGGTGAAAAAGATTATTGGTACATTGACTATAGAAGGGACAGTTATAACCAATACAGAAGGATTTTTTGATGTTGTTAGTGTGGAAGGGGATATAATATTTCGCAATAACACTCCTGGAAATGGATACGATGCTATTTTTAGTAATGGTTTACGCTTTTATGAAAAAATCAATGGAGATTTGATTATAGATAATACTCCGATTAAGTTTTGGGGAAAGGGAAGTAGTTTTGCTCAAATAAAGGAAATTGCCGGAGATTTCAGAATACTTAATAATCCATATCAAGGTACGCGAGGTGACGAATTAGACGGAATGCCATTATTAAAGAAAGTTGGGGGAGATTTAGAGGTTAGCGGTTGTCCCAATATTGTAAATATGCAAACATTTATGATGGCATTACAAGAGATTGGAGGGAAATTGATTTATAAAAACAATCCGAAAGTGGTTAGTTTGAGTGGTTTTGAATCTCTAAAATCTATCGGCAATGGAATCGAAATTAGCAGAAATGGGAATACTGATGGGGAAATTCCGACCTATGGCTCGACAGGGCGTCCCGGATGGTGTATGGTTAAGGCATGGATAGAAGATGAAATAGTGAAAAGCACTTCAGACGTTATTCTTACATATAGCGATGGAGAATTAGTTGACTTAAGCATGATTGAGGCTTGTGATGGCTTTAACCCCTCAAAGGATGATGGTATACCAAAGGATTATGAGATAAATGGTGCTCGGGAGATGCAATTGTTCTTGGAAGGTCCTAAAGGTAAGGCGGTTAACTTGACGATAAAAGGAGAAGATATTACGCAGGAAATGATGAATCAAGTGCAATATCGTATCGAAAGCGTTTCAGGGGTAGTTACATGGGATAACCTCAGCATTGAGTCAACGAGACATTTTTTCAATGTCATTGATTGTCAAGGAGGTATTATTATAAAAAACTGTCCTAAATTGGTTGATCCTTCAGGTTTCCAAGAGGCTCCGGATAAATATCGTATTATTCATGGTGATTTTATAATTGAAAATTGTCCGAATTTTGCTTGTGGAGGTTTCCAGGGCTGGAGTTCCTTTAATTGCATAACTAAAGTTGAAGGTGATTTAAGATTGATAGGTATTGTTACTTCTAATGTGAACAGTGAAACATTCAAGAACTTGACGGAAGTGGAAGGTGATTTTGAATTAAGAGACATTCAGTGGTTCTGGGAACTAAACTTTAAAGATCCGACAAGACCATTACCGTTAGAAAAGATAGGTGGTGATCTGATAATTCAGGACTGTCACGCATTTTGGCAATTGGATGGACTGGCTGGTTTGAAATCAGTAGGTGGAGATGTGGTTATTTTAAACACGGGTGTTCCTACATATTCTACTGATTGGCAATTAGGCCTTTGTTATCTGAAATATCTGAAAGATTCAGGGACTGTTTTCAAGCCGGATGTTAAGATGACATTAGGCTCATCTGATAACTTAATAGATGTCGATTCGTTAAGTCCGTGTGGCGTAAACTAAGAGATATAAATACGAAATATTTCTAGTGTAAATAACAAGATGAGTAACATTAAAGTATATATAATGAAAATATTACAACGTATTATAATGGTTCTATTAGCGAATTTTGCTATAGATATGGTGGTTTGGGCACAGGATCCTAATTATATGGATTTTAATTACGGACAACATGTTCAGGATACTGATTGGGTTGATGCTATTCAGATTATTAGTCCGCTATGTAGAAGTGAAGTACAAGGGAAAGTTGAGGTGCAATTTAAGGCAAAAGGGATGAAAACGGCAAAAGCTTTATGTTGGAGTCAACCAACAGAGAAAAATAAAAGTAATTGGGGATATGATGCTAATCTGACTCCTCGGGGACTAAAGCTAAAAAAGATGGTTCGGGACGTTTTACTTTTGATGCAGAACTTTTTCCGGCAGGTCCGATGAATATTCGAATTTATGCCCAAGCAGAAAATGGAAAGAAAGATATTTTTGAGTTACAGCTTTATAATAAGGGGGGGATTTCTTGGAAACAAGGAATTCCTAAAAAAGATCCACCGGCAGCAAAGGGATTGAAACTTGTTTTTAGTGATGACTTTGATAAAGATTTATCAATCTCAAATGATGGGCGGGGAACCCGCTATAATGCTCATAAACACTATGGGGAGATTTTAGCGGATGGCCTTTTTCCGATGTGGATGGTCCGGATAATCCCTTTTTTCAAGTTGATACTTATTTGAAGATTGCGGCGAGAAAGAGAAAGGGGACCAAGGGAAGTACGGGATTAATAGCATCTGTAAATATGGATGGTGAAGGATTTTGGGTAAAGGCTCCGTGCTACCTGGAATGTTGTTTTATTGCACAGTCGGCTCCGGGGACCTGGCCGGCTTTTTGGACAATAAATCAAATAAGGCATGCTCCAGGAGATGAGTTGGATATTGTAGAAGCGTATGGAGGACGTGGTAAAGGAAATCCTAATTATTGGGGATATTCTTGTACCAGTCACTTTTGGGGGCAGAGGGATGAAAATGGTAAAGCCAAACCACATCCGGCCAAGAGCATTGATATGTTATCATTGGGAGGAAAATCTTCTTGGTCTACCACTTTCCATACTTATGGACTTTATATAGGATTAAAAGATACAGTTTATTATTTGGATGATATCGAAGTTTTTCGTCATCCTACTAATGAAATTTCGCGTGACTTTCCTCATTTGTTTATGATCAATTATGCTATTGGAGGTATTAGTGGGTGGCCGATAGATTTGGAAAGATATGGAAATGGTTCAGATATGTATGTTGATTATGTTAGAGTCTATGCTGCGGAAGATATTAATAAGAAATAGCATCTTGTCTTCATGCTACTAAAAATTCTCAACGATTCTCACTGCTATGAGAAAAAATACTCATCGTAGTGAGAATTTTTTCTCATAGTAATGAGAATTATCCCTTATCAGAACATACGGAAACGGCGTTTTACACAGACTGAAACTACCTTTATTGCATAGTCCTACTCACCTCTATACGCTGCTTTTCAAACTTCTCATTATTGCTGTTGCGGTTACTAACCTCTTTACAGCGAATAGGTGCACTCATTTCAAGCAAGCGCAAAATCTCATTTAAAGATTCACCTTCAAAAGTCGCTTTATAGGAATACTTTCCTAATTCGGCGTCTTTCAGAATAAATTCCACGTTATAAGTCTGTCCCAAACGTTTGAATACATATTCCAGCGGGTCATCTCTAAAAATGAGTATTCCATCTTTCCATGAGCACCATTTATAAGTGTTGGTCTTATTGACGTTATATAAAGAAGTGGCTAGATTATAGTCAATTTTCTCTCCCGGTGAAAGGGAAATCGTCTTTTTCTGGTCAAGAGTAACTGCGACCTTTCCTTTTACTAATGTCACTGCTGCTACATGATCCGGAGCGTATGCGTTCACATTGAATGCAGTGCCGGTAGCTTCTACAGTCAGTTGTTTTGTTTTTACGATGAAGGGATGCTCTTTATCGGATTCTACTTCAAAATAGGCTTCACCCTGCATTGAAACAACTCTTTGCTTATCATTGAATTGAGTCGGATACTTTAAAGAACTTCCGGCGTTTAGCCAAACTTTAGAACCGTCAGGCAGATTAACTACCGACCAAGTGCCATAAGGAGTGAATAACTCCTGATAAGTCTCTGCAATTTGAGAAGCGGGTTTAAAATAAAGATAAGCAGATAATATCAGTAAAGGAAGAAGTAAGATAGCTGCCACTTGCTGCCAATAGTGCAGGAAGGACAACTTAGGACGAACGGAAACCGGCGGCCGGTTTTGATGGAGAATCTGCTCCATTACTTTTCTGTGCGCACTGTCCACATCTATCTCTTCCGGATTAAAGGCCGGGTGACTGATCTCCCATATATTCTTTTGTGCCAGAAAGCTTTTATAATTTTCGGGAGTAGCTGATATCCAATCATCCAGTATCTTAATGTCTTCTGCTGTAGACTCTTTCGAGAGATATCTGGAGATTATAATTTCTATGTCTGAATCTTTATTTATCATATGCATTTTACCTTATATATAATAGACGTTTCAGAAAGAAAATCCCACATCCATTAGTGGAAAAGAAAGAAAAAA
>ENA-OQDE01000876-OQDE01000876.1-human-gut-metagenome-genome-assembly--contig:-NODE-876-length-14532-cov-1.955363_pt1 | contig 14532 bp, 22 predicted proteins | sample MGYA00242768_ERZ504595 | MGnify/ENA primary metagenome ERZ504595 (study PRJEB26092, sample SAMD00036307) | human gut metagenome | host: Homo sapiens | study: EMG produced TPA metagenomics assembly of...
CGCGTATTCCGCGAAAAAGGGGTAACCATCAACAAGCACCAGGGCGATGATGAATCCTGAAAACACCGTCGATTTTGTCTCATTCAGCTATTACGCCTCGCGCTGCGCCTCGGCGGAGATGAACGCCAACAACAGCAGTGCGGCGAATGTAGTGAAATCGCTGCGTAACCCGTATCTACAGGTAAGCGACTGGGGCTGGGGTATTGATCCACTCGGTCTGCGTATCACCATGAACATGATGTACGACCGCTATCAGAAGCCGCTGTTTCTGGTGGAAAACGGCCTGGGCGCAAAAGATGAATTTGCGGCCAATGGTGAGATTAACGATGACTATCGCATCAGCTATTTACGCGAACATATCCGCGCAATGGGCGAAGCGATTGCAGATGGCATTCCGCTGATGGGCTACACCACCTGGGGCTGTATTGATTTGGTTTCCGCCTCAACGGGTGAAATGAGCAAACGCTACGGTTTTGTCTACGTAGACCGTGACGACGCAGGCAACGGTACGCTGGCGCGCACGCGTAAGAAATCATTCTGGTGGTATAAAAAAGTGATTGCCAGTAATGGTGAAGATTTAGAGTAAGTAACTACTGTCGCACTAACCAGGAAAGCCCGATAAGCGTTGCGCATCGGGCAATCTGGGGTTTGCTATCAGTTCTGATTCCCTCATCAAGAACGTCCCTGTCCTGATTACTTATTGAAAAACTACTCTTCTTCCACCGCTAACTGCGCGAATCCGCCATTCCCTTCCCAGCCTTCCAGTCGTTGATAAACGGTTTCTACCGCATCTTTAATCGGCTGGGTCATCGGGTAGTAAAAGCCGACGATATCCGGCTGGATGCCGAGGAAAATCACTTCGCCAATGTCTTCTTTTAACTGGTCGATAAGGTAGTTCAACGGCATGTTATGGGTAGTCATCATAAACATCTCGGCGATATCATCCGGATCGATGATACGGATCTCACCGGGGTTTAGCCCCATATCCGTGGCATCGACAATCAGCAGTCGTGTAGGGCGCAGTTCACGGATAGCGACGATGTCGTTTTCCGGTGCGCTACCGCCGTCAATCACCACCCAGTTACCTTTCGGCGCGGCGGCGCACTTTTCCGCCAGTAGCGGGCCTGCGCATCATCGCCCATCATGCTATTGCCAACACAGAGTAAAACGTCAGTCACGCAATCTCCTCACCATCAAATAGATGGCGTTTTCCTGATGAATATCATGCAGCATACTTAACAGCATTGTACTCCATTCCTTCTGCTGCGAAGTTTGCGCTGCCCGGGCTTTATCGAATGCGTTGGCCAGCATCGGCACATGGTTAATGTCGATGACGATCTCACCATATTTCGGCACGCCTTCCATTTTGCGGCGGGCTTCGCTGCCCGCCTCCAGAGTGGCAATCCATGCCAGATATTCATCCCACGGACAGGTGAGCGCCGCTTCCAGGCAATCGATAACCCCAAGGTGGTGACCAATCGCCAGGCTGTAATAGACCACCTGCTGCGCCTCGGCGGGCGTGGCATCGTTCTCATCAATAAATTTACGGCTCAGTTGACTGAACACCACCTTTTCACTCATCGGATACGCGCCTCTTCAACAACATGATTCAGATGGCTGACAATCTCGTTCAGACGCGGATCGTTTTCCGCTTCCAGCCAGCGTGCAACCTGTTCTTCGCCCTGCCCTAACTGTGTCAGGAAGTCATCGGCAATCTGACGACCGTAACGATAACCTGCCAGGCGGCGTGCTTCGCGATCCACTTTCACGCGCAGCGGCTGCACCATATCGCCATGCAGGATCTCCGCCGGTTGTTCATCCTGCTCACCCGGCCCACGGGCGTGAATTTTCTGCTCCAGCAGGCCGAGCGCCATTGCAAAGCCGTATAGCGTAGCGGCAGGCGTTGGCGGGCACCCAGGGATGTAGACATCTACCGGGACGATTTTATCCGTACCGCCCCACACGCAGTAGAGATCGTGGAAGATCCCGCCACTGTTACCGCAGGCACCGTAGGAGATACAGATTTTCGGGTCCGGCGCGGACTGCCACGCACGCAGCGCAGGGGATCGCATTGCACGGGTGACCGCGCCCGGTAAACAGTAAAATATCCGCATGACGCGGTGAAGGAACGACTTTAATGCCGAAGCGTTCTGCATCAAACAGCGGCGAAAGCGTGGCGAAAATTTCGATTTCGCAGCCGTTGCAGCCGCCGCAGTCCACGCGGTAAACGTAGGCAGAACGTTTGATTTTTTTCAGTAACGACGCCTTCATGCTGGCGATGGATTCATCCACCGTCATCGGGACCGGAATGCCGTTGGCGTCACGGGGGCCTAATAAATTGCTCATCAGATGGCCTCTTTCATATGGCGAGTCAGTTCAATACGGTCGGACGGCACCAGGCATTTCTGGCGCTTACATTCCGGGCAAGTCTCAAAGCTTTCGCGGTGGTTTTCCGCGCGGCTGTCACCATTGTGCTTAAGCAGCGCAATGGCGTAGTCGATCTCTTTCTGGACGGCGAAAGGACGATTGCAGACGCGGCAGTTGCACAGCGCGAAGCGGGACTGTTGCAGGAAGTCTTCTTTCTTCCACACCGCCAGTTCGTACTCTTGCGACAGTTTGATCGCCGCCGTCGGGCAGACTTCTTCGCAGCGTCCACAGAAGATGCAGCGTCCAAGATTGAACTCCCACGCAAGCTCTCCTGTGGCGAGGTCGGTTTCAACCTTTAAGGCGTTTGACGGGCAGGCATTGACGCAGGCCGCGCAGCCGATGCACTGCTGCGGGTTCTGCTCTGGCTTACCACGGAAGTTTTATCAACCGCAATCGGCTCCAGCGGATAAGACGAGGTCGCCGTGCCGGTTTGATGACTTTTTTGATAAAGGTAAACATGGCGATTCCTTATTTCAGCGGCGAGTTTTTACGCTCAATGCTGTAACGCTCGAGTTCTTTGTACGGCACCACTTTGCTCTTCTTCTTACGCACATCGACCACGGTCATGCGGTCGGTACAGGAGTAGCAAGGGTCCAGGCTACCGATAATCAGCGGCGCATCGGAAACGGTGTTGCCGCGCAGCATGTAGCGCAGGGTCGGCCAGTTCGCGTAGGTCGCGGCACGGCAGCGCCAGCGGTACAGCTTCTGGTTGTCGCCGGTCATGCTCCAGTGGATATCGTCGCCGCGCGGCGCTTCGGCAAAGCCCAGCGCGAAACGGTGCGGAATGTAGGTAAAGCCTTCCACCATCAGCGGGCCGCCCGGCAGGTTATCCAGACCGTAGTCGATCATGTTCAGCGCGGTATAGACCTCGTTGATACGCACTTTCAGACGGGAAATAACGTCGCAGCCCTGCTCGCTGTGGACTTCCATTGGCAGCAGGCCATAACCAACAAACGGGTGATCGGCTCGGGTATCGCGGGCGTGACCGCTGGCGCGGACCATCGGGCCAACGTTACTGAAATCGCGGGCGATTTCCGGGTCCAGACGACCAATGCCGACAGTACGCTGTTCCATGTTCGGTGTGCTCAGCAGCACATCCACCAGCTCCTGCACTTCACGACGCATCTGTTGCGCCAACTGGCGGGTCTGGATCATGTCATCTTTCAGCAGATCGCGACGAATTCCGCCGATCAGGTTCAGGCCGTAGGTTTTACGCGCACCGGTAAGGATCTCTGCCATTTTCATGGAGGTTTCACGCACGCGGAAGAACTGCATAAAGCCGGAGTCGAAGCCGGTAAAGTGACAGGCGAGGCCGAGGTTGAGCAGATGCGAGTGCAGGCGTTCCACCTCTAACAGAATGGCGCGGATCATCTGCGCACGTTCTGGCACCTGAATACCCATCGCGTTTTCCACCGACGTGGTGTAGGCGGTGCTGTGAGCAAAGCCGCAGATCCCGCACACACGGTCAGAGAGGAAGGTCACTTCGTTGTAACCCATGCGGGTTTCCGCCAGTTTTTCCATGCCGCGATGGACATAGAACAGACGGTAGTCGGCGTCGATAATGTTTTCGCCATCGACGAACAGACGGAAGTGGCCCGGTTCGTCAGAAGTGACGTGCAGCGGACCAATCGGCACGACGTTGTTTTTCTTGTCACCCAGTTCGTTGATGACTCGTAGGTTTCAGCATCGGTAGTCGGTGCCGGACGCTGACGATAATCCATGCTGTCTTTACGCAGCGGATAAAGTTCATCCGGCCAGTCATCCGGCAGCACCAGACGACGTTCATCCGGAAGCCCTACCGGAATCAAACCGTACATATCGCGCACTTCACGCTCGCCCCACACCGCTGCCGGAACGCGCGGCGTTACGGACGGATATTCCGGTTTGTTGGCGTCAACTTCGACGCGCACCGTTACCCAACACTTGGTGCCCTTCTCCATCGACAGCACGTAATAAACGGCGTAATGACCGTTCAGTTTGCGTTCGTCGTTACCAAACAGCACCGACAGCCAGCCACCCTGCTTGTAGTAGAGAAACTCCACCACTTCCGGCAGGTAGTTCACCTTCACGGTCACGGTCAGCTGATCTTTGGTCTGCCAGGCGTGGTCCAGCACGACGCCCGGAAATGCCTCATTCAGCGCGGCGAGATAATGTTGACCTAATTTTTCTTCAGACATGCTCAAACTCTCTTTAATCACGCCGCCAGCAAGGAGACGAACGCTAAAAATGCAAAGCCAAACCCAGCCCAGGTAATGCGCGGAGTAATATCAAGACGCAGACGGGCCATGCTGTTTTCGAACAGCGCGATAACCAGGACGCCAACCACCAGTTGACGATGGCAATCACCAGCGCCAGCAGCAGCCCACCGACGGTGAAGGTTTCCATTTGTCCCCACGGAATAAACACCCCGACGAACATCTGCAACACCACCAGCTGTTTCAGGCTGATACCCCATTTCATGACGCCAAAGCCGCTGCCGCTATACTCAGAGAGCGGACCTTCCTGCAACTCCTGCTCGCTTCCGCCAGGTCGAACGGCAGTTTGCCCATTTCGATAAAGGTGGCGAACGCACAGGCACAAAGCGCCAGCACCAGCGGGATGCTCTGGCTCAGCGGCCAGTGATAAACGGTGTCGGTGATGTTGCTGATGTTGGTGGAACCGGCAACCTGCGCCGCAACCCACAGACCAAGCAGCAGCATCGGTTCGACCAGCACGCCAAGCATCGCTTCACGGCTCGCGCCGATAGCGGTAAACGGGCTACCGGTATCCAGACCGGAAATGGCAAAGAAGAAACGCGCGATGGCAAAGAGATACAGTAAAGTGATCAAATCGCCCAGCTGCGGCAGCGGAGAACCAACGGTCACCACCGGCAGCGCAGTAGCGATAGTCAGCATGACGCCCACCATCACATACGGCGTCAGGCGGAACACCCAGCCGGAGGCATCCGGGCCAACACTCTGGCGGCCCAGCAGTTTGATAATGTCGCGATACTCCTGCAACACGCCCGGCCCGCGACGGTTATGCAAGCGGGCGCGCGCCACGCGGGTTATACCGGAGAGCAGCGGCGCAACGGCAAATAACACCAGCGCCTGAATTAACGGATATAAAACACTCATTCTCAGGCTCCTCGTGAAACAATAATCACCACCAGTACCGCCAGTTCAACCAGCGCCATCCGGCGGAACAGCAACGCACTCCCCTCGCACTGCCAGCCCGGTACCAGCGACACCGGATTCAGCCATTTGCGCAGTTTCAGCACCGGCGCAAACGCCTGTTTCACCGGCATGGCAAAACCGTGAGCGGTAATCACCATTGATTTTTCATGGTCGTAGCCGCACACCCAGGCCGCGCCGCGGGAACGCGACGGCAAACGATCGCCTTTGCAAATCGCCATAATGATGAATGGCAGCAGCGGGCAAGCAATCAGCAGCAATGTGATCATGGGTTGAGAAACGGTGGTGTTAGCAGGCTCCAGCGGCAGAGGTACAGCAGCAGAGAGCATCGGCAGCAGCCACGGCGCAGCAACACCGCCAATTACGCAGCAAATCGCCAGTGCCACCACGCTTACGCTCATCAGGAGCGGCGCACTGGTGGCGTTTTCGGCTTCTTTGGTACGCGGCGCGCCGAGGAACGTGACGCCATAGACTTTCGCCATACACATCACTGCCAGCGCACCGGTAATTGCCAGCCCCACAGCGAGCAGCGGCCCCAGCAGACGGGCAACAAACGCGCCACTATTGCTCAGTTTGAAGAAGGATTGATAGATAACCCATTCCCCGGCAAACCCGTTCAGCGGCGGCAGCGCAGCCATTGCCATCAGCCCGACTAACATGGCGATGGAGATAACCGGCATTTTCTTGCCAATACCGCCAAGTTTTCGATATCGCGATGACCGGTACGGAACCAGACGCTCCCCGCCCCGAGGAACAGTACGCTTTTGAACAGGCTATGGTTAAGCAGATGGTACAGACCACCGACCAGACCAAGGCAATCAGCGCCGGTTGTTCGAGCGCGATACCCGTTACGCCAGCGCCCAACCCCAGCAGGATAATGCCGATATTCTCCAGGGTGTGGTAAGCCAGCAAACGTTGGATATTATGTTCCATCAACGCATACAGACCGCCGACAAACGCGGTGATCATACCGAGCACCAGCAGCGCGATCCCCCACCACAGCGGTGCATTACCGCCCAGCAGTGACAGGGTTAAAATGCCCAGCAGGCCAATTTTCATGACTACCGTAGAAAACAACGCGGCAGCTGGCGCAGAGGCGTTAGCATGTGCCTGCGGCACCCAGCCGTGCAGCGGAATAATCCCGGCCAGCAGACCAAAGCCAATCACACCGAGCAGCCAGATATCGGAACCGAGCGGCAGCTGCTGCATGCGCATATCCAGCAGGCGCAGATCCAGCGTGCCGTAACGCTGCCACAGCAGCCAGCAGGCAATCGCCAGCAGCAAAGTGCCAAGACGCCCCAGCGCAAACCACAGTTTGCCCTCTTTGCTGTTGCTGGTAAGGAACACCGCGCACAGGGCCATGATTTCGGCCATTACCACGAACATGCCGAGATTGCTGGCGATGACGGCGCAGACGGCGGCAGCCATCAACATATTGATCTGCAAGCCGTTGCACTTCACCTGCGCGTGGCGATGCCAGTCAATGTTGTAGAGGCTGACAAACAGACCGCACAGACCGAGCGTAATCAGCCAAATCGCGTTAAGCGAGAGATTTGCACATCGTAGCTACCAGCGACAGCGCACCGCTCACGCCAACCGCGCCAGTCAGCACAGTAAAGCCCGCGGCTGCCGTATACAGACTACCAACCGCGCCGCCAATTCCGGCTATCCAGCCGCTTAGCGCCTTTTGAAAAGAAAAGAGAAATGCCAGAACAGCGGCGGCGACAAACCACGCCACGCCGCTATTGATCAGGGAAATTGCGCTCATTTAGCCTCTCCACTTTGAGCCTGCTGAAACAAGGTGAGATCGCCAAAGTCCGTGTTAAAAGTCAGCTCACGCTTACGTTTGCTGACGCGGGCGATATCGGTGTTATCCACCAGATGCAGGGCTTTAGTCGGGCACATCCGCACGCAGGCCGGACCTTGTTCATCAAAACTACAAAGGTCACATTTGACGGCGATCGCGCGAATACCTGGCACCCAGTCAAGCAATGTGCTGACACGCGCCGGAGCAGGCGGTGCCGGTGGCGCTTTCGGGTATTGGCGTTTGCCGGAATATCCAGCGGACGGCTGCCGGAAAATTCAATTGCGCCAAACGGGCAGGCGATGCCGCACAGTTTGCAGCTTACGCACAGGCTTTCATTCAACTGCACGGCCCCATCAACGCGGGTGATGGCGTTAACCGGGCAGACCGTTGCGCAGGGTGCATCTTCACAGTGGTGGCAAAGTTGTGGCGCAGATTCTTTTTCATTCAACATCACTCGCAGGCGCGGCATAGATTGCAGCCCATGCTGGCGATGCGTCTCTGAACAGGCGGCCTCACAGGTGTGGCAGCCGATACAGAGCGTGGAGTCAGCAATTACAAAACGATTCACCAGGCATTCCTCAGGTGATTGTCATTTTTGACGAAAACATGCCGATGAAATGTCATTTTCGACACTCATCGACACGCCCATCCCCAAACAGGCGTAACGCCTGCAAAACGGGCAAAGCTCAGCTCATGCTGCCGGGCTTTGTCCCTTTACCAGTTGGCTTAAATTCACCGGCACATTGTTTTCAATGGCGGTGTATAAGCTGTCGTAAACGCCAGCGATTTTTTCGAGATAGTGTTCCAGAACCTGTTCGCGATCGCGGATGTTGACCTTGCCATCAATCATGCCGTCAATGCTCAGTTGCGCCTGCGCAATCCGCTGTTTGTCTTCGCCATCTTTTGTTTCGACGTAATACTCGATGGTGTGGCTGTTAAAGCCATCCGCCAGGGTGACGTAAATGCGAAAATGTTCAAAAAGGACGAAACAGAGTTCTTTGTCCGGCGCGCAGCTCATGGCGTGATGCAGGCGCGCTTTCGATAACGTGATCCCCTGAACCAGCGAATTGCAGTAGATGTGCCACTGGTCCTGTAGGCGACGATGCCGCTGTGCGATGTAATCGGCTTTCTCGCTTATTTCCCAAATAGTCATTGTCAGGTTACCCGTTTAACAGAGATGCCAGCTTTAAGCATTTTCTGTGCCAACTTTTAATTCATTGTTATTAAAACGATTTTTAAGCTAAAGATGAATTTCGTCGCCGTGTCGACGTGTCATTTCGACATCATCGACATTATTCACCGCAGGGATAATCAACACTGGCGCAATTATTGCTTGTAGCTGGCAATAGTTAATGGGAGGCGATATGCACGAAATAACCCTCTGCCAACGGGCACTGGAATTGATCGAACAGCAGGCCGCAAAACACGGCGCAAAACGCGTAACTGGGGTCTGGCTCAAAATTGGCGCATTTTCTTGTGTCGAAACCAGCTCTCTTGCCTTTTGTTTTGATCTGGTTTGCCGCGGCAGCGTGGCGGAAGGTTGTAAACTGCACCTCGAAGAACAAGAGGCCGAATGCTGGTGTGAAACATGCCAACAGTATGTGACGCTACTGACCCAGCGCGTCCGCCGCTGTCCACAGTGTCATGGTGACATGCTACAGATTGTGGCAGACGACGGTTTACAGATTCGGCGGATAGAAATAGACCAGGAGTGAGCGATGTGTACAACATGCGGTTGCGGTGAAGGCAACCTGTATATCGAGGGTGATGAACATAACCCTCATTCCGCGTTTCGTAGCGCGCCATTTGCCCCGGCGGCACGCCCGAAGATGAAAATCACTGGCATTAAAACGCCTGAATTTACCCCCAGCCAGACTGAAGAAGGCGACCTGCATTACGGTCATGGCGAAGCGGCACTCACGCGCCGGGCATGAGCCAGCGCCGGATGCTGGAAGTTGAAATTGACGTGCTGGACAAAAACAACCGTCTGGCTGAACGCAACCGCGCGCGCTTTGCTGCCCGCAAGCAACTGGTGCTCAACCTGGTTTCCAGCCCTGGTTCCGGTAAAACCACCCTGCTGACGGAAACCTTAATGCGCCTGAAAGACAGCGTTCCGTGCGCGGTTATTGAAGGCGATCAGCAAACCGTGAACGATGCCGCACGCATTCGCGCTACCGGCACACCAGCGATTCAGGTGAATACCGGTAAAGGCTGCCATCTTGACGCACAGATGATTGCCGACGCCGCACCGCGCCTGCCACTGGACGATAACGGTATTCTGTTTATCGAAAACGTCGGCAACCTCGTGTGCCCGGCCAGCTTCGATCTCGGTGAAAACACAAAGTGGCGGTGCTTTCCGTTACCGAAGGTGAAGACAAACCGCTGAAATATCCGCATATGTTTGCCGCCGCCTCACTGATGCTGCTCAACAAGTTGACCTGCTGCCGTATCTCAACTTTGACGTTGAGAAGTGCATCGCCTGCGCCCGCGAAGTCAATCCAGAAATTGAAATCATCCTTATTTCCGCCACCAGCGGCGAAGGGATGGACCAGTGGCTGAACTGGCTGGAGACACAGCGATGTGCATAGCGTTCCCGGCCAGATCCGCACCATTGACGGCAACCAGGCGAAAGTCGACGTCTGCGGCATTCAGCGCGACGTCGATTTAACGTTAGTCGGCAGCTGCGATGAAAACGGTCAGCCACGCGTGGGCCAGTGGGTACTGGTTCACGTTGGCTTTGCCATGAGCGTAATTAATGAAGCCGAAGCGCGCGACACTCTCGACGCCTTACAAAACATGTTTGACGTTGAGCCAGATGTCGCGCGCTGTTGTATGGCGAGGAAAAATAATGCGTTTTGTTGATGAATATCGCGCGCCGGAACAGGTGATGCTGTTAATTGAGCATCTGCGCGAACGTGCTTCATATCTCTCTTACACCGCCGAACGCCCTCTGCGGATTATGGAAGTGTGTGGCGGTCATACCCACGCCATTTTTAAATTCGGCCTCGACCAGTTGCTGCCGGAAAACGTTGAGTTTATCCACGGTCCCGGTTGCCCGGTGTGTGTACTGCCGATGGGTAGAATCGACACCTGCGTGGAGATTGCCAGCCATCCGGAAGTCATCTTCTGTACCTTTGGCGACGCCATGCGCGTGCCGGGGAAACAGGGATCGCTGTTGCAGGCAAAAGCACGCGGTGCCGATGTGCGCATCGTTTACTCGCCAATGGATGCGTTGAAACTGGCGCAGGAGAATCCAACCCGTAAAGTGGTATTCTTCGGCTTAGGTTTTGAAACCACCATGCCGACCACCGCCATCACTCTGCAACAGGCGAAAGCCCGCGATGTGCAGAATTTTTACTTCTTCTGCCAGCACATTACGCTTATCCCGACGCTGCGCAGTTTGCTGGAACAGCCAGATAACGGTATCGACGCGTTCCTCGCGCCGGGCCACGTCAGTATGGTTATCGGCACTGATGCCTATAATTTTATCGCCAGCGATTTTCATCGTCCGCTGGTGGTCGCTGGTTTCGAACCCCTTGATCTACTGCAAGGCGTGGTCATGCTGGTGGAGCAGAAAATAGCGGCCCACAGCAAGGTAGAGAATCAGTATCGCCGGGTAGTGCCGGATGCCGGTAACCTGCTGGCGCAACAGGCAATTGCCGATGTGTTCTGTGTCAACGGCGACAGCGAATGGCGCGGCTTAGGCGTGATTGAATCTTCCGGGGTGCACCTGACGCCGGATTATCAACGATTCGATGCCGAAGCGCATTTCCGCCCGGCACCGCAGCAGGTCTGCGATGACCCGCGCGCACGTTGTGGCGAAGTATTAACGGGCAAATGTAAGCCGCATCAATGCCCGCTGTTTGGTAACACCTGTAATCCTCAAACCGCGTTTGGTGCACTGATGGTCTCCTCCGAAGGAGCGTGCGCCGCGTGGTATCAGTATCGTCAGCAGGAGAGTGAAGCGTGAATAATATCCAACTCGCCCACGGCAGCGGCGGCCAGGCGATGCAGCAATTAATCAACAGCCTGTTTATGGAAGCCTTTGCCAACGTGGCTGGCAGAGCAGGAAGATCAGGCCCGTCTTGATCTGGCGCAGCTGGTAGCGGAAGGCGACCGTCTGGCGTTCTCCACCGACAGTTACGTCATTGACCCGCTATTCTTTCCTGGCGGTAATATCGGCAAGCTGGCGATTTGCGGCACCGCGAATGACGTTGCGGTCAGTGGTGCTATTCCGCGCTATCTCTCCTGTGGCTTTATCCTCGAAGAAGGATTGCCGATGGAGACACTGAAAGCCGTAGTGACCAGCATGGCAGAAACCGCCCGCGCGGCAGGCATTGCCATCGTCACTGGCGATACTAAGTGGTGCAGCGCGGCGCGGCAGATAAACTGTTTATCAACACCGCTGGCATGGGCGCAATTCCGGCGAATATTCACTGGGCGCACAGACGCTAACCGCAGGCGATGTATTGCTGGTTAGCGGTACACTCGGGGACCACGGGGCGACTATCCTTAACCTGCGTGAGCAACTGGGGCTGGACGGCGAACTAGTCAGCGACTGCGCGGTACTAACGCCGCTTATTCAGACGCTGCGTGACATTCCCGGCGTGAAAGCGCTGCGTGATGCCACCCGTGGTGGCGTGAACGCGGTAGTTCATGAGTTCGCGGCAGCCTGCGGTTGCGGTATTGAAATTTCAGAAGCGGCACTGCCGGTTAAACCTGCTGTGCGCGGCGTTTGCGAACTGCTGGGACTGGACGCCCTTAACTTTGCCAACGAAGGCAAACTGGTGATCGCCGTTGAACGCAACGCGGCAGAGCAAGTGCTGGCAGCGTTACATTCCCATCCACTGGGAAAAGACGCGGCGCTGATTGGTGAAGTGGTGGAACGTAAAGGTGTTCGTCTTGCCGGTCTGTATGGCGTGAAACGAACCCTCGATCTACCGCACGCCGAACGCTTCCGCGTATATGCTAATAAAATTCTAAATCTCCTATAGTTAGTCAATGACCTTTTGCACCGCTTTGCGGTGCTTTCCTGGAAGAACAAAATGTCATATACACCGATGAGTGATCTCGGACAACAAGGGTTGTTCGACATCACTCGGACACTATTGCAGCAGCCCGATCTGGCCTCGCTGTGTGAGGCTCTTTCGCAACTGGTAAAGCGTTCTGCGCTCGCCGACAACGCGGCTATTGTGTTGTGGCAAGCGCAGACTCAACGTGCGTCTTATTACGCGTCGCGTGAAAAAGACACCCCCATTAAATATGAAGACGAAACTGTTCTGGCACACGGTCCGGTACGCAGCATTTTGTCGCGCCCTGATACGCTGCATTGCAGTTACGAAGAATTTTGTGAAACCTGGCCGCAGCTGGCCACAGGTGGGCTATACCCCAAATTTGGTCACTATTGCCTGATGCCACTGGCGGCGGAAGGGCATATTTTTGGTGGCTGTGAATTTATTCGTTATGACGATCGCCCCTGGAGCGAAAAAGAGTTCAATCGTCTGCAAACATTTACGCAGATCGTTTCTGTCGTCACCGAACAAATCCAGAGCCGCGTCGTCAACAATGTCGACTATGAGTTGTTATGCCGGGAGCGCGATAACTTCCGCATCCTGGTTGCCATTACCAACGCGGTGCTTTCCCGCCTGGATATGGACGAACTGGTCAGCGAAGTCGCCAAAGAAATCCATTACTACTTCGACATTGACGATATCAGCATCGTCTTACGCAGCCACCGTAAAAACAAACTCAACATCTACTCCACTCACTATCTTGATAAACAGCATCCCGCTCACGAACAGAGCGAAGTCGATGAAGCCGGAACCCTCACCGAACGCGTGTTCAAAAGCAAAGAGATGCTGTTGATTAATCTCCACGAGCGGGATGATTTAGCCCCCTATGAACGTATGTTGTTCGACACCTGGGGCAACCAGATTCAAACCTTGTGCCTGTTACCGCTGATGTCTGGCGACACCATGCTGGGCGTGCTGAAACTGGCGCAATGCGAAGAGAAAGTGTTTACCACTACCAATCTGAATTTACTGCGCCAGATTGCCGAACGTGTGGCAATCGCTGTCGATAACGCCCTCGCCTATCAGGAAATTCATCGTCTGAAAGAACGGCTGGTTGATGAAAACCTCGCCCTGACCGAGCAGCTCAACAATGTTGATAGTGAATTTGGCGAGATTATTGGCCGCAGCGAAGCCATGTACAGCGTGCTTAAACAAGTTGAAATGGTGGCGCAAAGTGACAGTACCGTGCTGATTCTCGGTGAAACTGGTACAGGTAAAGAGCTGATTGCCCGCGCGATCCATAATCTCAGTGGGCGTAATAATCGCCGCATGGTAAAAATGAACTGCGCGGCGATGCCTGCCGGATTGCTGGAGAGCGATCTGTTTGGTCATGAGCGTGGGGCTTTTACCGGTGCCAGCGCCCAGCGCATTGGTCGTTTTGAACTGGCGGATAAAAGCTCCCTGTTCCTCGACGAAGTGGGCGATATGCCACTGGAGTTACAGCCGAAGTTGCTGCGTGTATTACAGGAACAGGAGTTTGAACGCCTCGGCAGCAACAAAATCATTCAGACGGACGTACGTTTAATTGCCGCGACTAACCGCGATCTGAAAAAAATGGTCGCCGACCGTGAGTTCCGTAGCGATCTCTATTACCGCCTGAACGTATTCCCGATCCACCTGCCGCCACTACGCGAGCGTCCGGAAGATATTCCGCTGCTGGCGAAAGCCTTTACCTTCAAAATTGCCCGTCGTCTGGGGCGCAATATCGACAGCATTCCTGCCGAGACGTTGCGCACCTTGAGCAACATGGAGTGGCCGGGTAACGTGCGCGAACTGGAAAACGTCATTGAGCGCGCGGTATTGCTAACACGCGGCAACGTGCTGCAGCTGTCATTGCCAGATATTGTTTTACCGGAACCAGAAACGCCGCCTGCCGCAACGGTTGTCGCTCAGGAGGGCGAAGATGAATATCAGTTGATTGTTCGCGTGCTGAAAGAAACTAACGGCGTGGTTGCCGGGCCTAAAGGCGCTGCGCAACGTCTGGGGCTGAAACGCACGACTCTGCTGTCACGGATGAAGCGACTGGGAATTGATAAATCGGCATTGATTTAAC
>ENA-OQDE01000877-OQDE01000877.1-human-gut-metagenome-genome-assembly--contig:-NODE-877-length-14525-cov-3.542784_pt1 | contig 14525 bp, 21 predicted proteins | sample MGYA00242768_ERZ504595 | MGnify/ENA primary metagenome ERZ504595 (study PRJEB26092, sample SAMD00036307) | human gut metagenome | host: Homo sapiens | study: EMG produced TPA metagenomics assembly of...
GTCCGAAATCCCTTGCATGTATGCCACTCTCCCATATTCAGAACTTTTTTATTACAAGCCGATAATGCTTCATCAATAACTTCCCATTGTTTCGCAGAGAAGTCATTTCTATCCACCTTTTTTACTTTTTCACTGATTCGTTTTGTTGCTTCTTGATACTTCTTGTCAGTTCTCAAAGTTTCCTCCAGTGCTGTGTCCATTCTATATCCGGCAATTTCTTCTAACACTGACTTCTTCCCTTTCGGCTTTAATACAATATTCAATATGGAATCTTCCCCATGTTTCTGATACTCCTGCTCTAAGTTCTTAAACAACTGAAATCCCACCAATACTCCTGCTTCAAAATATATATCGTCGTGAAGCATAGCAAAATCCGCCACTATATCAAACAGTTTATCATCTTTCCTATCTGCTTCTGAGTATAAATGTTCCAGTCTATAAAAAATCTCATCATAGGATTTTTCAATTTCTTTCTCATAGTTTTCAAAAGCATCTCTTCTCGAATCCGCTCCATAAATCATAAATGCCATGATATTTTCCAATTTAACTTTTTCCAATAATTCTTTTAATTCGGACATCATTCTTCCCCTTTTCTTTCTGCTCCCCATTTATTCAAAATGTTTGTCATGTTCTGCTTACATTCGTCCGTCATAGAATCTTTCATAATCTCTAATACCTGCCTAATATCCTCAATTAACAACTCACACTTGTTTCTATAATGGATATTCTCAATTTCTTCTCTCCGCAAATTCTGAACGATGTCAGCAATCAGCAAAATGCCCGCCTGCACTCCCAATTCCATATACACACACGCATTTTCACAAGTCATAGCGTTGACTAATGATAATAGTTCCGACGCTCCATTACTGTCATACTCTAAAGCGACTTTTTCATATTCTAAATATGGCTCATCTAAACGTGCTTGATAATTTCTTTCCTCTGATTCCGGCGGTAAACCATACAACAAATAATCTACAAATCCTCTAACCGTAGCCTTTTCAAATATTTCTTCAACTAATTTCATATGTTCTCCTTTCGTTTTGTTATTTTACCTACTTCTCTATTATATTATGCCGTCGTTTTGCCGTCAATATGCTTTTAGCCGTCACTTTGACAGTATAATGATGTTAGAATCACAAGGAGGTTATATCTATGCCGTCTGACGCAGTAAAATTTACATTAAGAACCGAGCCGGAACTATTGAAAAAATTTCGTTTTGTTGCTGAATATAATGCCCGTTCTGCCAATCGTGAACTGGAAGTTTGATGAAAAAACACATTGCCGATTTTGAAAAGGCTCATGGAAAAATTGAAATTGAATAGACATCACATCATTCATTTTAACCCGAAAAAGGAGACTGCCATATATCAATAGCAATCTCCTTTTTTCTCTAATGAAATATTCAATTTTAAAATATCGGTTTCTGCCAAAGTCTTAAAAATCGGGCGTAAATTGGGCGTAAAATCATAATTTTTCTCTTCTGTTATCCTCAAAGAATCCTTTATTTATGCCGTTTTCAACCATTCTTACTTATCTAAACTCTTCATTGTTGGGAATTTTTTTGATTGCTAAGCTAACTCTTGTATATCCTTGTAAACCCTTGGAAAATGGGCTTTCCCGGATTCTATATACTTGGATACTCTTGGACGTTTTTTTTGACTTTTGTGCGTCCAAAAGATGTCATTCGCCTTAAAATACGTCTTTTATTTTAAGACATGTACTGCCGTGTCAAACACTTCAATACTAGATGTAGTATAGCATATTTATCTCAGTATGAATAGGTATATTTTCAATCTTCAAAGAGTTCAATCGCAGGACTCTTTTCTAAAAAATATCCATATTTTTTGATAATTTCTCAATTACTGATTTGGTAACATCTGGATTTGCCTCTGCATATATGTTCATGGTAGTCGATACATCAGCATGTCCCATTACCTCTTGAATTACTTTGATGTTTGTTTCATTTTCACAGAATCTCGAAGCAAACGTGTGTCTAAAAATGTGACATGAGAATTTGGGAATAATTACTGGTTCTCTCTTCTCTTTTTTTGCCGCCACTTCTTCCTCTGCATTGTGAGCATCTACAATTCTTTTGATCGCACGGTTAATTGCTGCCGGATTGTGAGGACTTCCAAAGCGATTTGTGAAAATAAAGTTGGTCATCCCATCTATAGTCTCAACACAAAACCCTTCTTCTTTCTGTCTGTCATATTCATCTTTTAAAACTTCATATACCGGCTGCATCATTGGTATCAATCTAATACCCGCCTCTGTCTTAGGTAAGGAAACCCGAAGCTCACTTCTGTATGAATCATCTGCCCTCTTATAATAGGTAAGACTATGATTGATGTTAATCACACGCTTTTCTAAATCAACATCGTCCCATCGAATACCAATAGCTTCACCAATTCGACATCCTGTACCAAGCAGGAATGCAAATAACGGATACCAATGATAAAAGAACGGATTCTTTGCTACATAGTCCATGAAGGCTCTCTGCTGTTCTACGGTCAATGCCCTTCGTGTCTTGCGACTACCACCATTTCTCTTCTTAATTTCACAATATGCTCCATCAACCGGATTCTTCCTAATAATATCATCACGCACCGCAAGTTGAAATGTAGGTCTGAGGATTGTATTGATAGTTTCCAAAGTATTGATAGCCATTCCCTGATTCGCAACCAAATCATTATAAAAATACAATATCTCGGAATACTTGACATCCTTAATCTTTCTCTTACCTAATGTGTCTCGGATAAAATGATTCCACATATAAGTGTAATTACTATAGGTAGTACTCCTCAACTCTGATTTTGTAGCAATGTATCTGTCAAACAGAAAGTTCACATCAGCCTTACCAGCGATATAGAAGTTAATTCCGTCCAACTGATCCTTGACGAGCGTTTCCTCTTTCTGACGAAGAGTTGTCAGTGACTTTGCATATATTGTTCGTTTCTTACCTAAAGCATCATGGTACACATATGAATACCTGCCATCAGTTTTCCTGTAGTTCTCACCCTTTCTTAAAACTCTTCCTTTGCCATCTTTTCTACAAGCCATCTTTCCTCCTTTCCGGAGAAAAGAGCCTGCACTACTTTTGGGTATTCTTGATTTGCATCTCAACACCCAATCGTATGATATGCGATATGGATAAGTTGCGAGACTGTGCATACTCTAGTAAAGCCTGGTATTCTTCCTCTCTAAACTTGACCGTAACAATATGGTCTATCGGTTTCTCAACCTTGGGGCGACCCATCTTTGCCATGCTGCACCTCCTCACTTCTTACCCTTATTATACTTTCGGTATTACCAAAAGTCAAGTATTTTCATGCAGGTTTCTCCGTTTTTCTTCAAATCTATTTGTAGAAATCTTCCTCTACAATATGAAAAGTCTCCAAATACTCATCAATGATATCCAAATTGACTAAAACAAGCTGATTTACCTTATAACAAGCCTTAGCATCCTTTGCCAGCTGCATAAACTTGGACACGCTCATTGAATACATCTCGGCACCTTCGGGATATCTGACAAATCTCTTATTATTAGTGCTCTTAGTTCTCTGATCCATCACTTAATTCCTCCATTACCATATTTCTTGCAGCGCGAATAAGATTAAGTTGTCTAATCAGTGCCCTGTCAATCTGTTCCATTACTTCCGCTTCAACCGGAATATACCTGTTTTTCCTCTTATCGCCATCTTTGACACGGTCTGAATATCCTCTGGAAGAAAATCTGAAATTGCTTTCAAACGATATCCTCTCACATCATTGGGCTTTATCTGCACATGCACAGGAATATCCTTTAATTTACTGCTCAAAGGGCAAACTGTAACCATTGGGGCACCTTCATGGTTGCTTGCATCACAACTCACAATCACACAAGGTCTAATTCCACCCTGTACGCCCGCAGGCTTATGCCCAAAATCAGCATACACAACATCGCCACGCTTATATTTTCCATAGTTCTTTCTCTTTTCCATCACTTTTCCTCCATCACGATATTCATTCCAAGATTACCTTCGTCCACCGTAATAAACTGACCGCCTGCTGCCTTGACCATTCCTATTTTGCTATACGCATCTTCTATATCAGAACTCACATATTGCATTCCGGCTACAATCACACCCTGAACTCTTTTCTTTCCTATTAATAAGGCAATCTGTTTGAAGTTTCTAAATACATCATTCATACAAAAGCCATGTCTTCTCATGACACCTACAACTTTAATGTTATGAGCCTTTGCATATTCTTTTATATACTTGAGCTGCTTGTCTTCCAATCTGTCCACCACATTCAAATCAGCTTCGACAGATAAATAGGCAATGCACTCATATCTGGGTTCTATTCTCTTCGCCATAGTTTTGCCCTCCTATGCTATCATCGCTGCTGCATTATCCAACATATACAGGAAAGTCTCCTTGAAATATGCTTTTTGTTTATCCGGCAACAAATCCAATCTTGAGTCAATAGAATCTTCCTTATTATATGTTGCTTTAATATCAAGCACAGTGTTGGCATCTACCTCATAAGCATTCATAAAAAGGAACAATGATTTCATACTCAAGTTGCGTCCACCCTGTTCAATCTGATTCAGACTCGATGTACTCAAACCAGTCAAGTTGCTGGCTTGTAAAATACTTAGTCCCCTATCAGTACGAAGCTTCCTAAGTGCTGGTCCTACCATATATCCTTCGTATTTCATCAATAGCCACCTTCTCTCTTGGCTCTGGCAAGAGCCTCTATTGCCTCTTCCTCCGTAGGATAGTTACCATAGAAATTCTCATACCGGTCATAAACATTCACATCATCGTAATCTATGGCAAGGTACATTTTGTATTCCGGCAGGTAGAGAAGATTCTCTACCTCGCCATTATGAAAACCATTTAACATCCTGCACCTCCGTCCCAAGCTCGGATGCTTCTTTCATTTCTTTATCAGCTTCTACACTCACAACATGGATCTGCACCTTATTGTCATTCGCAAACTGCATGAACGAAACAAGATCTTCCATGTCTTCCGAAATGTCATCAAAGCTTCTAATAAAAAGATGATTGATAATAGACATTTCCATCGCCCTATAAATATCATCAAGCTGAGGTCTGTCAATATCTCTGCTACCGCCTCTATCCACATCCACGCATAAGATTTCACAGTCCTCCTCGTCTCCGGCTGCAATCAACCTCTCACAGAAATCCATAACCTTATGCTCCGCTTTTCTGGATTTGATAAATCCCACTGCCAAGTTACCATTTTCATGTTTCATGAAATTGTTATAGTTTTTCATTTTCGTATCACCTTTCCTATATAAATATTGGTTAGTGATACAAGCGCTTGTATCCTTTTTCAAACAGCGTCCTGTTTGATATGTATAAATGATAACTCATTTGAAATATTCCATCTCACGCTCAGAAGCCTATCTTTTTGGCTCCACTAGTCCTCTGAGGACTAATTTGCAATACTCTGATACAATTGCTCGATTAAATTAACCTGCATCTGGGACATAACAGGCATCTGTATTTTTCCAAAAAGGAGATAATCGGCAGAGCAATTTAATAACTGTGCAATCACAAAAAAATGTTCTAATGAGCATTTTGCCTTTCCAGTCTCGATACGTGATACCTGATTCGCACTAATTCCAAGATAAGCACCTAATGTTGCACCTGACATCCCACACTTCACTCGTTGCCCTTGTATACGCATACCAATATTCAATCTCTGATTATCATCCAGATGCATGATGTCATTTTCTAAATTCACTCTGCCACCTCCTTTCTTCTTTTTGGCAAAACAAAACGCCTAACAAAAATACACTTGTAACTTGCATTACAAACATATTCTCGTCAGGCGTTGGTAGCTATAGAATCCTATGCTCCGATTTGCTCAGTACGATTTGTTCTTTTATCATTGCTAGCTTTACCATCATGGAGGGAAACTGCCACAACAGCTCTGCATATCGGACATTTTATTGAAACGATGCCCTTTGATCCTCGCAGCAAATCAAACAATCGCTTGTTCTTGCAGCAAGGCAGGCAACGTGTATATACTCATCTTCCACACTTTGCACCTCCTAGTTTCTGCGTAAGGCAACTGTCATAATTTTACCTGCTAAGGTAGCGCAATTTTATTATAGAACATATGTTCTGTTTTTGCAAGTATAAAAAAGGTAATTACAGCAAAGTTGCTATAATTACCCTGGCTTATTACTTCTTTGAATAGCACATAAAAGTAATTAAATATACATAAATCCAACATCCTAGACCATACTCCTTTGATAGCCATGTTTCATATATTTAGAAGTCCAACTTGTATACAGGCAAGTTTCTACCATATACTTTATCGCAGGCCTCTTCCCAGTATATGTAAGATATAATGGTATCTCCTTCAAAATATCCCAATGCTCTCCTACCATTAACAATTACTGGGACCCCAAAAAACTTTTTCTTCCATGAGTAGAATAAAGCCTACTTGCTTTATCTACGCCATTATTCTTTTCATCCATGATATTTCTCCTTTCTCGAACCTTCATATGATAACATCCATAAACCATTGTTAAATTAAACAAAGCCAGAGCATTAGAAATAAGATAATTTCTCATACTCCGGCTTCGTTTCTCAATGAACCAGCTCGTCCAAGTCAATTATTGTTATGTTGATATTCCATCAAAATCGTCATCAGATCATCAATTCTTATATAATCAGTTCTCCGGTGATCTTTTACAACCAATACTTTGTAACCATTTTCTTCTTGTAAACAACCTATAGGGATACCTTTAACCATACCTGTTGTATATATCAATCCCCCATTTCTGGCAGAATTATCATTAATATTATTCACATGAATCACCCCACTTCAATAACATCCGGTAACTTTGCCTTTTCATCATCCGTTGCATTCCTAATTATTGCAAGAACACTGTTTTTTTCCATATCTGTCATTTCATTTCCCATTGTAAGATAAGAAATTATCATACCTGCATTTTTGATTGAGTCTTTACCTGTAATCATCTTCTTTTTTGCACTCCCGATTACAAGTATATTCTGCCAAAGTTTATTGTCCATTGACCAATCAATATAATTGATTTTTCCAGCAACCCTTCTGAAATCAATTCCTTTATTCTGTGCCATGTAAGCAACATGCGCCAATGCCATCTGCGTAACCGGTTTAAACAAAAGATTGTTCACTCTATACTCCGCCGCAATATTGTAATCCAAAATCTTATTCATATAGTCATGATATACTTTCACTTCTGAAAGTAAAACATCCCAAAATTCAGCTACAACTTCATAGCAACTGTCTACTACTTCGTCATCAGGTAAATAATTTACGTCAATATCTTCATTCTTCAAAAGAGTCTCCGAAATAGTATATATTGAACTTAAAGTCGTTAGCTGAGCACTTCTTTGTGCCAAAGTATTACTCTTCCAATTCACAATATCTTGTTTTAAATCTCCTCTTGAAAGAGTTGCTAATGGACCTCCATCACCTATAAGTCGTCTTGCTATAACTGCAAATGCGTCATCTTCGCTAATTATTATATTGTCGCTTCGGCTAGTCTGCTTAGCATATTTATTAATTTTATTAAAAAGTTTTCGTATTTTTTCATCACTCTCATGCTTAACGAAAATTACACTAACCTCTTCTTTCGCGAGCTCCGGATGTGGATATATCTTCTTCTCCCAACTTGCTTGATTTCATATCCCGCCGGAATTCCCATTAATCCTTTAATTGCAATCTTTAGGCTCAACAATCTGTGTTGCCCATCTAATGCGATTAACACCTGATCATCCGGAAATGTTACAAATCCAAAATCACTCATGGTATTTTTATATGCTTTAGGTAAATCTCCTGTAACATGTTCTAATGGTTCAAACTCAATTTCTTCCCATCCTTTGTATATATCCACCACAATGCTACTGTAAAACCTGTCTTTATCCTGTGTAATATATGGCACCATTCCATAACTACCCTGTTAACATCAAGATCTCTTTGAATCTTCTCATCTGCTGTCATTTCGCTATATTCAGACATTTCTTTTGCAAAGCCCACAGTATTTATCAGCGTCCCTGCAGACATTTTAGTCTGATAATACTCTGTAGAACCAAATTTCCCTTTAAAACACGCTATTGTCTGCATACAAATCCCTCCGTACTTGTTTTTTATAATTCGTGTTTGTTTGAACTCGATTGTATCACTGTTTTTATACATTGTCAATCGTTTTTGTTTTTTATTTCCACAATACTTTCTTTCTTAGTTTTTCTTTAGTTTCAAAAACATCAAACTCCCATTCAATTTTCCTCCATTTTATTTTTCAACGATTTGTCATTTATCGTGTTTTTTACCTGTTATTTATCCATTTATAATTTCTTTAAATTTCAATTTTTTGTTTTTGCTTTTTTGCATTTGTTTTCCGAAAACAATGGTATACAACATTGTTTATTCAAAACATTATCCTGTTTTTGAAAAACAAAAAGGATGCTACTACATAGCATCCTAATTCTTATATCCAAATCTTTCTTCAAAAACTTTCACACAACAATGCATTTACAAGTAATCCCATAATATCCTTATTTTTCTTGATGCATTAATCTTCCTCAACGCTTTCGCCTCTATCTGCCTTACTCTTTCACGTGTTACATGTAAAATGTTACCAACTTCCTCCAATGTTCGTTCTTGATTATCTATAAAGCCATATCTTAATTCCAGCACGAAACGTTCTCTTTCATTCAACGACTTTAATATTTCATCAATAATTTCTTTCATGGTACCCTGTAGCATATTACCAATGCTATCTTCCGCTTCTAAATCCTCTGGCAGCTCTACATAAGGGAGTATATACTTGCAAATTTCTTCATCTGTTACCCCTGCTTGATTTTTGACTTTCTTCCCTACTAATCCAACAGCTTCTTCAAAGTTATCATCTCTATTACATCGCTGGCGTCTGATACAATTATATTTAACTGATCTCTGTAATGCGCCGGATAACGTAATATAGTACCTTTAATTGTGCTCTCACGTTGCATATATTGTCTTACCCACAACGGAAAATATGACGGAAACAAATCCGGACTTGTAATATCATATTTTTCAATCGCGGTCAGCAGGCCGATTACACCATTTGAAAAGCTTCTTCAAAATCACAATAATTGTCCTTTGAAAAATAATAAGCCTGCTTCATTACTGTCCTAAGATACATTTTCACCATTCGTTCCTTGGCATAGGCATTACCATTTTTCGCCTCGACTATTATTGTCTGCCACTCTTTTGATTGTGGTGGCAATATATCTGCTATTGCATCAATAATCGTAGCACAATTTGGATATTCAAATTTAATTTTCTCCAAGAGTGCGTCATAATCCAAGTGACTTCTATCCACATAAGAGTCATTATTGCTACTATCCTTTCTCGTTTCAGTATCTTTCACAATCATCTTTTGGTGAAGTAGTTTATCACACAAGCTGTCTATTTCCACCAAATCTAAATCGTGTTCAATACAGGCATCAATAATGTCATCCTCTAAGAGAAAACCCTTCTTTTCATATTCAATTTGTAATAGTCTCTCTATAAGCTGCTTTTTATCACTTGAATTACCCATACTTTATTTTTTCGCCAATCTACATAATGCGCTAATCTGGTCTGCATCTATTGTCTGGTTGTATCTGTCATCTATCTCTTCCATAAAATCATATAAATTTTTTAAGTAATCTTCTGTACTGGCAGCAGATTCAATGAGTTTTTCATACAATACATCGACACCACCTAATACATACTGCTCATATAATTTTTCATCGTTTTCTGCTTGTGCACTGTTAAACTGCCGGAATGCTTTATCCACCCTTTCATCCAAAGAAGGAGCATTCTTTTTATCTAAGAGCAGGATAAGTCGATATGTAAACGCAAGATCGTCACCATTCTCAATCAACTGCTGCGGAAAAATCTTCGTTGGTTTTTGTGTCCCATCTCCTGTATTTACATCAGCCTTTCTCTGATATAAGAATCCTACAATAGGAGCCATCATATAGACATCCAGATTTCTCTTAAACAACTGATTTTTATCATCAAACTTTGCAGTCAATTTATTAACCTTTTCTGCATGTGTTCCTTTGAATGAATATTCTTTATCAAACATGCCTATTACCTCCCAATTAATTCAGTTTCAAACTCGTTTTTCTTGTCAAACAAGTATCTCATTCCCACTTTGCTTCCCATATTTTCTTCAGCAATTTCACCATCCGTATCCTTGATGAAAATAATTACCTGTTCAGCAACTTTAGGGAGTGCATCACAAACAGTCTTAATTCTGGTTTTATCGAAAGCAGATAACGGAGCGTCCATTACTAACGGATATGCTTCTGTCATAAGCATAGAATTTTCATCAGAATTATTTTCTCTTGCCAATTTAATGACCCCTGCAATAAATGCAAAAATCACAGAAATACTTTGCGCCGTTGAAGTTTCAACATCCCCAACATATCCATCAAAATCATCTACCTGTATCTGAATATTATATTTTTCATCGAGTTTAAGAGAAAATCCACCATTATATATTTCCTTAAATATAGAATTAACCGTTTCCTCCAGTTGTTCTCTTACTTCCGTTTCCTTCTCTTTGTACACTGTGAAAAGGTACTTGTACATATATGTTGCATATGCTTTGAACCTTGCAATCCGTTTATTATTTTCATCCTTCAACACAAGTTCATTAATACTTGTCTCGCAACGTTCTCTCTTAGTTTCAATAGCCCCCTTCTCCTCGCTTAGTCTAACTCTTTCTGAACGCAGTTTCTTTACTTCCCCATTGTAGAATGTGTACTTTTTTTGAAGTTCTCCAACATTGAGCATTCCTTCAAGCTTCTTATTTATGATTTCAATTTGATTTGATAGTTCAGCATAATCGGCATCAAATCCGCTTACCACACTAAACTTATTGGAAATATCATCAAAAGCATCTGCAGCCCCCCGACTCTTCAATTCACACTCACGAGCAAACTGACCAATTAATGTACCAATGCTTTTAGGAGGAATATAATCCAAAACCTTGTTTAACTCTGTATATGCGGGTCCACCAAACTCGATAGGTGCACCACATAGACACTTTTTTCTATTAATGAGGAACTGAATCGTCCTGGCATGTATATCTGGTATTCCAGTATCCAACTTATCTGCATCAACTAGCTCTTTTAATGCGTCATGAATCATTTTTGTTGCCATCCACGAAACACCTTTTCGATTAAATGTATCTATTACCCGGATGTGCTTGACACTTTGCTCTGCTCTAAGCCTGTCATTTTATTCTTCAATTTTACTCTTTCTTGTGCATACTTCTCACTATCTCGATTTTCAGCAATCTTTACTTCATATTCTTTAGCCTTTTCGCTGCTATATCCTCTTCATTATCAATTTCAGAAAGTCGCTTTTCAATCTGCTCTAACCGAGAATCATAGCGTGATATTTCATCTCTAAGTTGCGCAATTTTTGAGTCACTCTTTGAATCGTAATCGCTTTCATAACTCTTAATAACAGTATTTGCAGATCGTCCTCCAAGATGCTCCAATGCCTCTGTAAATGCACTTAAACCAAGCAAGCTCTTAACTGCATCTGCAAATTCTTTGCTCTTACCCTTCCTTATCTCTTTACTCATATTTCCAATTCTTTCTCCATCAAAGAAGAAATATTTTGCAAGTTCTTTGGGTAGAATTTCCTTCATTCTCAAATCAACTTCTGACTCTTTCACGAAATCCTGCTGACCATCTTTATTCTTATACTGAATTTTAAACACAGTGTTATTAGGTCTTTTTAAACCACCTATCGAATCTGTCGTATATTTTTGCTCACGTGTCATAATATAATCAACACCCAAATGCACCATAGATATCTTAACCTGTACCGACGCTTCCCCATTAGGACCTATGTTCTGAGCAATTGCCTTATTCAACACAATCTGGTCATCAAAATCAGTAGCACCATATAAACACCATGTAAAAGCTTGTGCCAACGTGGTCTTTCCTGAACCATTTTCTCCCATAATGACAGTAACATTCTTTTCCGGATCAACGGAGAAATTAACAGACTGTGTTCCATTAAATTGTCTGAAATTTGTCAGACTCATACTTTTTAATAACATTCCACTTCCTCCTCAATCATCTTCTTAATTTTCTTTACCATCTCAGCAGAGCCAAATTCCTTTGTACTTAGATTTCTTTTTTCCTTTACTATCACTTTCTTAATAAGTCTTTGAGCTTTATCAATATCGACCTCAATACCATTTACAATTTCTTTCTCATTAGTCGCCATAGTTAAAATCCTCCTCAAAATCTAATACATAATCCTGTAAGTCATATGCCTCTCTTATATTATCCAATATAGCAGAGCAAGAAACACCGTTCATAGCAATTCGTGCAAATTCTTCTGCCCTACATAATTCATTTTTAACAAGCGTAAGTTCTCGTTGCATTTCCTCTTCAGTAAGAGAACTCACTTCATCTAACGGTCTTGGCAATGTAATAAAATCATATATTTCTGCATATTCCTTTCCATCTGCTAGTCGCAACACTCTACCTCTACGTTGTATGTATTCTTTGGGATTGGTTGTACTGGCCAATATAAAAGCAGTTTTTATACTTGGAATATTTACGCCTTCATCCAAACATTTAATAGCAATTAATGCTTGCAATGTGTCTCCAGCCGCAAATTCATTTTTCAAAACAGCTCTCTCTTCCACACTTTCATTTGATGTGAATTGAGACACCTTCATTTTCATTTTATTTCCAAGCAAATCTGTCACTATATCAATTTGTCTTAAATCATCCTCATCAACTTCTGTAGATTCCTTTTCAGGATCAAGAACCTTTGTGGCCCCACAATAGACCAGCAAATGCTTATCATCCTTATATGGTGTAATTGCATCCTCAAGTGCTTCTATTTTATTTACAGCACCTGCAACAATTCGTGATCGTTTTAATGCGATTCGTTTTCCTTTCTCGCTCAATTTAATTTTTCCATTCTTGCCTTTCATCAAACATTTTGATATTTGACGAGAATAATCAGCATATGCTTCTCTTTCAGTCTCCGATAAAGATACAATTATAGGATAATACTTATATTTGGTAAGTTTGTTCTCTTCTATAGCTCTGTCAAGCGTATATTCAATGCATTTATCTCCGAAATAATCATATAGTGCCTGCGTTCCTTCCGGGTCACCATGTCTGTCCAATGTTGCAGATAATGCTAACCTGTAATTAAACTTATCCGATAATAAGCATCTTAGATATTCAGCCCCCAAATTATGTGCTTCATCTACCACCAGCAACGCATTTCCTTTTATCTTTTTTATCTGTTCCTGCACAAAATCACTGGAAAATGTTGCATTAGTGGTTACAAAGCAAAAAAATTCTCTTTTTCGTACTTTTAATTTTTGATTTCTAACTGCATCAGATAGCTTTGTCTTCCACTGTTTCGCAGGAATTGCACCATATCCCACAATAGGATTCATTTCAAATTTTACAATATCTTCTTTCCATTGTTCTACCAGATGCTGATATGGGCATACGATAAAAACTGCTAATTTATCTTCAAGAAATTCTGATAATCTCGCAATAGCGCCCAGACCTGTATATGTTTTTCCTGTTCCGGTTGCCATGTCAAAAATTCCACGAAATTCTTTCTCCTGCCACATATCTATTGCTTCGTCCTGATATCTGTGTAAATGAACATCTTCCGGAACTCTTGCACCATAGACAGCATCATCTATAGTGTTTTCTTCCCCTAAATCCATCTCATCAGTCGGCTCAAAATCCTTTTCATCAAACACACTGTAGTCTACTTTCGACCTCATGTATTTCTGAAGAATAGATTCTTTTACTTCCGGTACAGCATATGTTGATACTTTAGGGTCTAATCCTTCCCAAATCTTTTCAAAAGCTTCTGATTTGGCATCAGCTCTCTTTGCATCCGCTTCGTTTTCCCACGAGCAAAAAACGTCAAATGCTTCATAATTAACATCCATGCCCGTATATGTTTCATTATTAGACCCTGAAAATGCTATTTTATTACCCTCATCATCATAAAATACACCCATCTTTTCATGATAAATTCCATAGTTCTTATTATTTTCTACTAGTGCAATTTTTATATCCAATCGTCCATCAGCAATAAGATTCGCAAGTAAATTTAATCTTTCGCTATCACGGAAATTTTTAGGTTCGTATAATTCTCTTGTAATTGCACCAGCAATAACACTTTCCCTCTTCTCATATCCTTGCTTAATAGCTTCAACATCTTCTTTGTTCAGTATTGGTGATGCTACCAGCCTCATTGTCCCACCATTATTAACAATGGTAACAACCCTTCTGCTATATGCACCAACGACGATGATGAAAAAAATCCAACTGCTCTATCATACCTAGGGAAACGCTGATTAATTAGCTTTGTTTTCAGCATTATCCCAGTTTGTCAAGTTTTTATAAAAACCAAGAGGATTTTTTCCTCATATACCTGTTATATCCTCTTGCTATTTATCCTTTTTTGAG
>ENA-OQDE01000878-OQDE01000878.1-human-gut-metagenome-genome-assembly--contig:-NODE-878-length-14520-cov-3.176544_pt1 | contig 14520 bp, 24 predicted proteins | sample MGYA00242768_ERZ504595 | MGnify/ENA primary metagenome ERZ504595 (study PRJEB26092, sample SAMD00036307) | human gut metagenome | host: Homo sapiens | study: EMG produced TPA metagenomics assembly of...
GGCCGCGGCGCAGTCGCTGGCCGCCACCGTCACCGACGAGCTGTCGTCGCTGGCCATGGCCGGGGCGCGGCTCGATATCCGCGTCACGGATCGCGGGGAAGAGGCGGTACCCGTATCCGATTCCGCCGGCGAGGCCTCGACATGGCCGCTGGACGCGAACGGCCGCGATGACATCGAATTCCTGTTCACGCCGTTCCCCGGATCCCCGCAGCTGCCGATGGGCAAAAGCGCTTCCGGCGGTGAGCTGAGCCGCCTGATGCTCGCATTGGAGCTCGCCGCCGCGGATCGGCGTTCGAGTGCGGCTCCCGCGGGCGAGGGCGGGCCGATGACGTTCATCTTCGACGAGGTCGACGCCGGTGTCGGCGGCAAGGCCGCAGTGGAGCTGGGACGCGTCTCGCCCGTCTCGCGCGGACCTCGCAGGTCATCGTTGTCACGCACCTGGCTCAGGTGGCCTCATGGGCGGACGCGCAGTTCGTCGTGACCAAGGGCGCCTCGGACGGCGGGCAGTCCGCGGTGACGACCACGGTCGCCGAGGTATGCGGCGACGCGCGCGCCCATGAGATCGCCCGGATGCTGTCCGGCAGCGAATCCGAGGCGTCGCTCGACCACGCGCGCGAGCTGTTGGCATCATCGTCGCTGACATAGCCGGGGGACGGCCAGCGCGCACGTACGGACCGGATAACCGGCAATAGCGGAAGGAACATCATGGACGACAACCACGGCAAGGCGGCAATCTTCGATCTTGACGGAACGTTGCTGGATTCCATGGGCGTATGGGATCAGGTCGACATCGATTTCCTCGCCAAACGGGGCATCGAGGTCCCTGCCGACTACATGGGCAAGGTGGCGGCGATGCAGTTCCGGCAGATCGCCGAATACACGATCGCCCGGTTCGGCCTGCCCGACACGCCCGAGGCGCTGATGCAGGAGTGGGATGACATGGCGCGCGTCGCCTATTCGACGGTGGTGGAGGCCAAGCCGCATGCGGTCGAATACCTGTCGTATCTCAAGCGGTCGGGTGCGAAGCTGGCCGTCGCCACGTCCCTGCCGCCGGCGTTGCGCGAGCCGGCGATGAAGCACGTCGGCATTTTCGACTATTTCGACCAGATTGTCAGCGTCGACGATGCGAACGATGTCGGCAAGGACCGTCCCGACGTGTTCCTTCTGGCCGCCGGCCGTCTGGGCGTGGTGCCGGAGCAGTGCACGGTGTTCGAGGATCTGCTGGTGGCGATGCGGTCCGCCAAGTCCGTCGGCATGCGGGTATGGGCGATCCATGATGATTCTTCTGACGGGGACTGGCCGGATATCTGCGGTCTCGCCGATGGCGTGCTGTTTGATTTCAGCGAGGCTCCGCGCAGTCTGTGAACCGACGCGCAACTGTTATGCTCTCGACCTTGACAGTTGTCCATAAGTGTTCTACTGTTATATGTAACAGTAGAACAGTAATCCGGCTGTGATACTGGAGACACATGGAAAGGGGCATAGATGAAACTGATCATCTCATCCGTGTCCGGAGAACCCATCTACGAGCAAATCAAGAACCAGATTCGCAGCGCCGTGATGAGCGGCGAGCTTGAGGCAGGGGAGGCCTTGCCCTCGCTGCGCAAACTCGCCAAGGAACTGCGCGTCTCCGTGCTCACCGTCACCAGGCGTACAACGAACTGGCCGATGAGGCGTGGTGCAGAACCTCCAGGGCAAAGGCACCTTCGTGATGGACAAGGGCAACGAGCTGATGCGACGTCAGCTCGAAACCCAGGTCCGCGAAAACCTGGCCGAGGCGATACGCGCGGCCAAAGCCGCCGACATCGCGCTGAGTGAACTGGGCCGCATGCTCGAAGACGAGTACCGCAAGCAGTGAGTGCCGGCATTGGCCGGCAACCTGCGAACACCGTGCGTCGCTGTGATACGCGAGGCCACGGGACGAGAGAGTTTCCCAAGAAAGGACTATGTCCATGACCGCCATATCCGAACCCGACACGATGGCCCTTGCGGTCACCGGCGTCACCAAGCACTACGACTCCGGCTTCGTGCTGGACGACGTGACCTTCGACCTGCCCAAGGGCTACATCATGGGGCTGATCGGCCCGAACGGCGCCGGAAAATCCACGCTGATCAAGCTGATCCTCAACATGATCCGACGGGACCACGGCAGCATCCAGGTGCTCGGCCTCGACAACATCATTGACGAGGAGGCCGTCAAGGAACGGCTGGGCGTCGTGTTCGACTCCAGCTACCTGTACGAACAGTGGAAGGTCTCGAAGGTCGAGCGCATCGTCGCCCCGCTCTACCCGGCATGGAACGGGGATCGGTATCGGCGGTACCTGGACGATTTCGGTCTTGGGGGAGCTCAGAACGGCAAGAAGAAGATCAAGGACCTTTCGAGGGGCATGCAGATGAAGCTGATGCTCGCCATCGCGTTGAGCCATGACGCCAAACTGCTCATCCTCGACGAGCCGACCAGCGGACTCGACGTGCTCGCCCGCGACGAACTCATGGACATGCTGCACGCCTACATCGAGGACGGCGAGCATTCGGTGCTGTTCAGCACCCATATCACCGTCGACCTCGAACGTGCGGCCGACTTCATCACCTACATCACTGGTGGAAGGCTCTACTACACCGGGCCGAAGGACGAATTCGAGGAATCGTTCCGTATAGTCAAGGGCGGGCCGGGCGAGTTGGCCCAGCTGCCTGCCGGCGTGGTGCTTGGCTCGCACACATACCAGACCGGTTTCGATGCACTGGTGCGCTCCGACAGCTCGGCACCGTCAGCGCAGCCGTCGCCGATATCGTCGTCGAGCCGGCCTCCATCGACGATATCATCCGCCTGACCAACGTCCGTGATTCCGTCGCGTCTTCGCCCGAGGCCGCGTCTGCACTCAAGGAGGTCGGCCATGGGAACGTTGACTGAGACCGTGCATCCCGTGCCGTACGGCACGGCGGGGAAATCGTGGCTGGCAACCGCATTGCATCTGGACCTGGCGTATCTGCTGGGCGACGGCGCCATGCAATCATTCGCTCGGTGCTGCTCGCACCGGTGTTTTCGATCATGTTCAACGGCGGGGCGTTCGTCGACGGCTTCGGTTTCCGGTTGGGCGTCGTCATGGCGGTGTTCTCGCCCGCATGATGGTGCTGACCGTGCCGCTCATCGACATGCAGAGCGGGTATCGGCTGCGCGGGTTGGCGCCCGCATCGCGGCGGAACCAGATGGCCTCGCGGTACTTGATGGGACTGGCTCTGGCCGTGTACGGGGCCGTGGTGATTGCATTGATCGATGGGGTGCAGCCGCTTGTCCGCCGTGATTGGTCATTCACGGGCAATCTGTGGGTGGCCGGCGTGGGCGGTCTGGCCATCGTGCTGATTATTGCGGTGATCATGCCCGTTTCCTGTTTGTGGACAAGATCATCGGACTGCAGATCACGGTGTGGGTGTTCTATGTCGTCACGTTGATCGGGGTGTTCATCCGTCAGTCCTCCCCGTATCGATGATCGCCAAGGTGATGGGCGTGGTGGACGCCGTCGTCTCGCATCGTTTCTGGCTGTCCGCGATGCTGGTCGCGGTCTCCGCCGCGGCGTATGCGGTCTCGTATGCGATCGCCGTGCGCGTGTACAAGGCAAAGGAGTGGTGAGATGCGCTGGAGTTCCGTAGTGAGGCAGTGCAGGTTCGATTGCGTGCGAGTGGATTTGTTCGGGTTGTCCAACATGCTGTTCATGTTGCTGTTTCCCGTGCTGTCCTGCGTGGCCGCGCTGGTGCTGACCGTGACCGGCGCACCCGGACAGGTCGCCGTCAGCGTCTACGGCGGCGTATGCGGCATGCTGCGGTGATGTCGTGGATGTCCGCCTTGAGCGTGAATGTTGCGGAGGAGAGCGGCGGTCATCGGGCCATGAACGGGATGATTCCCATCGCCCGTACGTCGCAGGTGGCCGGACGGTTCCTGTTTCTGCTGGTGACCTGCGCGATGTGGACCGTGGACGTGATGGCATGCAGCGTCTTCCTCGCCTTCGGCGACATGATGGATTCCGGCTGGGCCGGTGCCATGATACCGAGCGCCGTCATCTTCGCGTTCTCCCTGATCGTCGGATCGATTCTGATGGCGTTTTCGTACCGGTTCACGTTCCGGGCGATGATGCGGATATTCGTTGTGGTCATAGTCGGGCTGTATGCACTCGTCGCGTTGCTGTCCAGATTGCCGTTTGATTGGCAGGGCTTGCTGCAAGGCGTCGCGGGTTTCATGAGCGTATGGTGGCGTGCCGCTCTGATTGCCGTCGTGCTGTGCGTGGGCGTCTACTGCATCTCCGCCGCTCTGGCCATCCGCTTCTACCGCGCCAAAGAGCTGTAAGCCCCTTTATGCCCCTGCTGGCGGGCTGAGCCGTCGAGTAAACAGCAGAGCTGTTACAGCGCCTGGGCGGCCTTTTCGACGTAATCCTCCATGCCGTCGATGGGCACGACGTCCTTGAAACGTACATCGGCGGTCTCAAGTCCACGCAGGCGGCCGGAGCGGTGGTGCCGGTCTCGCGAGACAGCACATCCATGCATTCGAAATCGGTGCCGTCGGCATCCAGGCCCAGTGCCTCGTTGACCACGCGCGGGAACTTGTAGGGGCTCGCAGTCGACAGGATCACGCGCGGGGTCAACGGGTCGCGCGGCATTTGCTGAGCCACGAAGTACGCACACGCCGTGTGCGGGTCGATCACGTAGCGGTTCTTCTTCCAGCAGTCGGCGATCATCTCACGCACCTGGTCCTCGTCGGCCCAGCCGCAGCCGAACAGCTGACGGATCTTCGCGAGCAGCGGCTCCGGAACCTCGTACGTGCCCCACTGGCTGAGGTCATTCATCAGCATGGAGATCAGACGGGTGTCGCCCTCGGACATGTAGTACAGCATGCGCTCCAGGTTCGAGGAGATGAGGATGTCCATCGACGGGCTGATCGTCTGGAAGAACGGCCGCTGACGGTTGTACGTGCCGGTGGTCAGGAAGTCGAACAGCACATTGTTCTTGTCGGAGGCGACCACGAGGTGCTTGACCGGCAGACCGAGCATCTTCGCGTAGTAGCCGGCGAGGATGTCGCCGAAGTTGCCGGTCGGAACGACGAACTCGACCTCGTCGCCCACGTTGATGACTTGGTTCTCCAGCAGCTGCGCGTAAGCGGAGAAGTAGTAGACGACCTGCGGTACGAGACGGCCCACATTGATGGAGTTCGCGGAGGAGAGCACGACGTGCGAGTCGGCGGCGAGCTTCGCGGCGAGCTCCTTGTCGCCGAAGATGCGCTTGACGGCGGACTGCGCGTCGTCGAAGTTGCCCTCGACCGCGCACACGTTCACGTTCGCGCCGGCCTGCGTGCTCATCTGCAGCTCCTGAACCTGGCTCACCTTGCCCTGCGGGTAGAAGACGGTGATCGCGGTGCCGGGCGCGTCTGCGAATCCGGCCAGCGCGGCCTTGCCGGTGTCGCCGGAGGTGGCGGTCAGGATCATGATCTTCTCGTCGGTGTCGCCGTCCGCCGGCGTCGTGTGCGCCATGAAACGGGGAAGGATCTGCAGCGCAACGTCCTTGAACGCGGAGGTCGGGCCGTTGAACAGTTCGAGGATGTAGTCGTCGCCGAGCGGCTTCAGGGGCGTGATGCGCCTGTCGGACCACTGCTCGCCGTAAGCGTCGGCGATGCACTGCGCGAGCTCGGCCTCGGTGAAGTCCGGCAGCAGCGCACCGAGCACCTCGGCGGCGATCTGCTGATACGGCTTGCCCGTCAGGGAAGCGATGTCCACCTTCGTCTCGCCCAGGGAATCGGTCACGAACAGGCCGCCGTCGTCGGCGATGCCCTTGCGGATGGCCTGCTTGGAGGTAAGTGAGTCGGTGGTGCTGCGCGTGCTGTGGAACGTGGTCACTGGTAATCCTTGCGTTGCTGCTGAATGGGATGAAGTTCGGCTCAAGTCTACCGTCAGGCGTGGGCATGGCGGCGGCGGGTACCGCATACTGGCATGGACCCCGGCGTGCGTCGCGGCCGCAGGACACGTGCCCCATATTGACATGATGACACGAATGCCCCGCAAAGCTCGCAATCTGCGTTATTCTGGGCTTTATGACGAAAGATGAATTGAACGGCGAGGTGTTCTCCGGCGTCTGCGCGAAAGCCGACGCCGCCGCACGCGCCCAATCTGATCTGGCGCAGGCCGACACCCAGGTGAAAAACGCCCTGCTGCACGCGATCGCCGATGCGCTGGACGCCGACGCTCGACCATCGCCGCCGCCAACGGGCAGGACATGCAGGACGCAGCCGCTCGCGGCATGGACGCCGGGAAGCTCGACCGTCTCCGGTTCGACGAGCCGCGCATCGCCGCCAGCGCCGAAGGCGTTCGCCACGTGGCCTCGCTGCCCGATCCGGTCGGCGAGATCGAGCGCGGATACCCGCTGGAGAACGGGCTGCGGCTCAATCAGGTGCACGTGCCCATCGGCGTTATCGGCATGATCTACGAAGCCCGGCCGAACGTGACCGTGGATGTGGCCAGCCTGTGCCTCAAATCCGGCAACGCCGCCATACTGCGCGGAGGACACGACGCAGAGCGCACGAACGCGGCGACACTGGCGGTGATCCACGACGCGCTCGCCGCGAACGGATTCGACCCGGCGCTGATCGACACCGTCGACGAATACGGACGTGAGGGCGCCACGGCGATGATGGAGCCCGCGGCCACATCGACGTGCTGATCCGCGCGGCGGAGCCGGACTCATCCAGCCGTCGTACGCAATTCCAAAGTGCGGTCATCGAGACCGGAGCCGGCAACGTCCATATCTATGTCGACCGCAGCGGCGACCTCGACAAGGCGATCCCCATCATCATCAACGCGAAGACGCAGCGCGTCGGCGTATGCAACGCCGCCGAAAAGCTGCTGGTCCACCGCGACGTGGCCGAACGGTTCCTGCCGGCCGCGGCGAAGGCGCTCGCCGACAAGGGTGTCGAGCTGCACGCCGACGAGCGGGCGTTCGCCATCATCGAGGCGGCCGGCATCCCAAGCCTCGCCATGAAGCACGCCACGGACCAGGATTGGGACACCGAATATCTGGCGCTCACCATGGGGGTCAAGGTCGTCGATTCGCTCGACGAGGCCATCGACAGCATCAACATGCATTCCACCGGCCACACCGAGTCGATCATCTCCGAGGACTACTCCGCGATAGAAACGTTCGCCAAGCGCATCGACTCGGCCGTCGTCATGGTCAACGCCTCCACCCGTTTCACCGACGGAGGGGTGTTCGGCTTCGGCGCGGAGCTCGGCATCTCCACGCAGAAGATGCACGCCCGCGGCCCGATGGGACTCAAAGAGATGACCACCACGAAGTGGATCGGCTACGGAACGGGGCAGGTGCGAGCATGAGCGAGGAACGACCGGTGATTTCCACCATCCGGGACGATATCGATCTCAACGACCAGGCATTGGGCCTGAAGATTGCCGCGGAACGGCTCAGCATCGTCGCTACGTGTTCCTGGTGCAGATCGAGGATGGCATCGCCTCGGCCAGCCAGCGGGCATCGCTGGAATACGCCGACGCCGTGCTCATCGGCTGGCCGGAGACCGACTCCCCGGAAGTCGTGGAACTGGACGCGGCGAAGCTGAAGACGGTGCGCGAACAGATGGGCATGATGGAGCAGTACATCCGCCGCTTCAGCGCCATGGAACGCAAGGCGACGTCGACGGCATGACCGACACGCTGATCCGTATCACCGAGCGCGTCGCCGAAGTGCGCAGGCTGTACCAGCCCGGCTTCCCCCTGCCCACGTTCGCCGAGATCCGCCGCGTCGTGCAGGACGAATGGGACGAGGACATGGGCAAGATCGACCCGCAGGAGGCCAACACCACCGCGGACCAGGGCGAGCGCGAGACGGACGAGGCGGACAGCCAGCCGGAGGTCTCGGAGGCATGACGACGCGAAGGCCGCCGCAGGAGGCAAGCCCATTGGCCGCAGAAGCCGACCCCTCGCCCGAAATCCAATATCTCGTCGAGCCGGAGCGCCGCATGTCGGACCTGTCATCCGAAAAACCGGACGGAGCCAAGCGGTTCTCCACGCGCGGCAACTGGCACATGCGCCCGCGCGTCGGCATTATGGGCGGAACCTTCGACCCGATCCACAACGGCCACCTGGTCGCCGCCTCGGAGGTGGCTGGGTGTATGACCTCGACGAGGTGATTTTCGTGCCGACCGGCCGGCCGGTCTTCAAGCTCGACAAGCAGGTCACCAACGCCGAGGACCGTTATCTGATGACGGTGATCGCCACCGCGTCGAACCCGAAATTCACCGTGTCCCGCGTCGACATCGACCGGCCGGGCGTCACCTACACCATCGATACGCTGCGCGACCTGCGCTCGCAGCATCCCGACGCCGAGCTGTTCTTCATCACCGGCGCCGACGCGGTGGCGGAGATCATGGAGTGGAAGGACGCCGAACAGATGTGGGATCTGGCGCATTTCGTAGCGGTCACACGGCCCGGCTACTCGTCGCCACAGGGGGTGCGGCTGCCCGACGGCAAGGTGGACACGCTGGAGATCCCGGCGCTGGCCATATCCTCCACCGATGTGCGCCGGCGCGCGACGCACGGCGAGCCGGTATGGTACCTCGTCCCTGACGGCGTCGTGCAGTACATCGGCAAGCACGGCCTGTACCGCAGGCGTTCCGGCTGACCGGGACACGCCGGCGAGTCGTGCCGGGAACGCTAACGGAACATGAACCGGGGCTGGCCTGCATGTGACATGCGGTCGGTGTGCACGGTTACTATGACATTGTCCACTTCAGCGAAACACAAACGTTTGGAGACATGGTGAGTGCAATCCTCGAAGGAAAGCCCGATAAAAACCTCATCCTCGTGACCGGCCGTACGCATCCGAAGCTTGCCTCGGACGTCGCCGAACAGCTTGGCATCGACATACTGGAGACCACCGCATACGATTTCGCCAACGGCGAGATGTACGTGCGCTACACCGAATCGGTGCGCGGCGCGGACGTGTTCGTACTGCAGACCCACGCGGATCTGGTCAACAAGTCGATAATGGAACAGCTCATCATGATCGATGCGTTGAAGCGTGCCTCCGCGCGTTCCATCACCGCGGTATGCCCGCTGCTGGGCTACTCCCGTCAGGACAAGAAGCATCGCGGACGCGAGCCCATCTCCTGCCGTCTGATCTTCGACCTGCTCAAGACCGCCGGTGCCGACCGCATCATGAGCGTCGACCTGCACGCCGCGCAGTCCCAGGCTTCTTCGACGGCCCGGTCGACCACCTGATCGCTATGCCGGTGCTGGTGGACTACATCCGCGATCGGTTCTCCAACGAGCTGGGCAACGTCGCGGTCGTCTCCCCGGATGCCGGCCGCATCCGCGTGGCCGAGCAGTGGGCGCAACGCCTCGGAGGCGGCCCGCTCGCCTTCGTGCACAAGACGCGTGACATCACGCGCCCGAACAAGGCGGTCGCCAACCGTGTGGTCGGCGATGTCAAGGGCAAGGACTGCGTGCTCGTCGACGACTGATCGACACCGCCGGCACCATCGCCGGAGCCTGCCACGTGTGCGTGACGCGGGCGCCAAGTCCGTGACCGTGGTCGCCACGCACGGCGTGCTGTCCGGTCCGGCCGTGGACCGTCTCAAGAACTGCGGCGCCAGCGAGATCGTGCTCACCGACACGGTGCCGATTCCCGAAGAGAAGCGCTGGGACGGCCTGACCGTGCTGTCGATCGCGCCTCTGCTCGCCAGCGCCATCCGCGCGGTGTTCGAGGACGGTTCCGTCGCGGAGCTCTTCGACACGTACCCCGAGCACCACGGGCAGGGCTTCCTGTTCGCATGAGCTTCGATTTGACGAAGTCGCGAGGTATGGCATAATAAAAACTTGGCGGGTTCACCGCCATTCCCCCATGGTGTAATGGCAGCACACGGGTCTTTGGAACCCTTTGTCTTGGTTCGAGTCCAGGTGGGGGAACTTTCGCGCCCGGTTCCGCGGCAATCCGCGGCCGGGCAGCAATCCTGCAGTCGGCAGAGAACTGGAGTCGCACCGAAATGGCACTATCCGCCGCAATCATCCTCGCCGCAGGTGAGGGAACACGCATGCGTTCGTCCAAGCCGAGGTCCTGCACGAATTCGCGGGCAAGACCTTCCTCCAGCGCGTCATGACATCAGTCGGACATCTGGAGCCCGAGACGCTGGCCGTCGTCGTGCACTATCAGGCCGACCGCGTCTCCGAGGCGGCACGGTCCTACGACGCGAACGTCGACATCGTCAACCAGGACGACATCCCCGGCACCGGCCGCGCGGTCCAGTGCGCGATGGCGCAGCTGACCCAGGAACGCAACCTGCATGGCTCGGTGCTGATCGCCGCGTCCGACATGCCACTGCTCGACTCCGTCACGTTGAAGAAGCTCGTGGCGTTCCACGAGCAGAGCGGCGACGGCGCCACCGTGCTGACCACGATCCTCGACAACCCGACCGGATACGGCCGCATCATCCGCGACCGTGACGGCCACGTGCTGCGCATCGTCGAGCAGAAGGACGCCAACCGGAGCGAACTCGCGGTGCAGGAGGTGAACACGTCCGTGTACGTGTTCGACGCTGATCTGCTTGCTGAGGCCATCGCGAACCTCGACAACCACAACGCGCAGGGCGAGTTCTATCTCACCGACGCGCTGGAGACCGCGAAGACGCGCGGCACGGTCGGGGCGTTCGCCGCGCCCGACCCGCTGAGCGTCGAAGGCGTGAACGACCGCCTGCAGCTCGCCGCGCTGTCGAAGGCGCACAACCGTCGCGTATGCGAGCACTGGATGCTCAACGGCGTGACGATCCTCGACCCCGACACCACGTGGATCGAAGACGACGTCGAACTCGCGCAGGACGTGACTGTGCTGCCCGGATCGTTCCTCAAAGGCCACACCGTGATCGGTCAGAACGCGGTCGTGGCCCATACACAACGTTGATCGACGCGACCGTGGACGCCGAGGCGTCGTCGAACGCTCCCGCGTGCAGGCTCGCATATCGGGCGTGCCGCGAACATCGGCCCGTGGACCTACATGCGGCCGGGCAACGAGCTGGGCGAGGAGACCAAGGCCGGCGCGTTCGTCGAGATGAAGAAGGCGCACATCGGCAACGGCACCAAGGTGCCGCATCTGAGTTATGTGGGCGACGCCGAACTCGGCGAGCACACCAACATCGGCGGTGGCACGATCACCGCCAACTATGACGGCGTGCACAAGAACCGCACGCACATCGGCTCGAACGTGCACGTCGGCGCGGCAACCTGTTCGTCGCGCCGGTCGAGGTCGGCGACGGCGTCACCACCGGTGCCGGTTCGGTCATCCGCCACGCCGTGCCGGACGATTCGATGGTCTATTCCGAAAACACACAACACATCGTCGAGGGCTGGAAGCCGCTTGGGAGCGTTGATCCAATGACAGCAGTCCAGAGTTCCATTGATGCCGTGCGCGTCGCCGCAGTCGCGGCCGACCGCATGAAAGCCGCCGACATCGAGGCGTTCGATGTCAGCGACCTGCTCGCCATCACCGACATCATGATGGTCGCCACCGCCATGAACGAGCGCCAGGTGATCGGCGTCGCGGAAGAGGTCGAGAAGGACGTGTACCTCAAGTGCGGGCATCTGTCCCCGCGCTCGCGCGAAGGCGTCAGCGAAGGACAGTGGGTGCTGCTGGACTACGGCGATTTCATCATCCACATCATGCATCAGGACGCGCGAGAGTACTATCGCCTCGAACGGCTGTGGCGTGACTGCCCCGTCGTCGAGCTGCCTCTCGAACACCCCGAGACGACGGGCGACGAATCCGCCGACAACGGCAGTGACGGTGACGATGCCGGCGAAGCTGATGAGTGACGTCTCCTCGCCGCAGGCGATGCCGGAGCACGTCCGCTCCATCACGCTGATACGGCATGGGCGCACCTCATACAACGCCCGGCATTGCTTCCAGGGGCAGATTGACATCCCCTTGGATGAGATCGGCGAATGGCAGGTCAGGCAGACCGCGCAGGCACTGCGCTCCCTATACGTCGAATCGCACCCGGAACGCCGGCAGCTCGTCGTGGCATCCGACCTGAGTCGTGCCATGGCCACGGCGCACGCCTTCGCCGACCCGCTCGGACTGGTCGTGCACCCCGACGCCCGCGTGCGGGAGCGCAACTTCGGCGAATGGGAAGGCAAGGAGCTGGCCGAACTGGAGCGCGAATGCCCTGAGGACTACCGTGCATGGGCGGAATATCGCGGCGGCGAACTGCGGCATGGTGCCGAGACGAAGGCCGCCGTCGGCGAGCGAGGCCGCGCGGCATTGGAGGAATGGTCGTTCAGCGCCGGAGCGACACAGATCTGTACGTGTTCTCGCATGGCTCATGGATCGCGCAGACCGTGCAGACCGTGCTGGGATTGGGGGCTATCCACCCGATTTCGCCGACGTGGTCAGCATGGGCAACGCGCACTGGGTGCGGTTCGTCGCAGCCGACATGCCCGACGGCACGTTGCGGTGGCGGCTCGTCGACTACAATCATGGTCCGGCGCTCGCCGACACCGACCAGTGGGAGCATCCGGCCCTATAGCAGGCTCCTGATGCTGCGTTCTCCCCGTCCGTCCCTCTATCCGCCGTTCCCTGTACGCTGGCAGAGGACACATCGCGTCCCGAATGACGGGCTACGATGGGAGCATACCGTCATCGACAGCAGGAGGAGACCGATCATGGCCAAGAACATCGCAGACGGCGACATCATCTGGACGCAGCGCAAGCGCAACTGGTGCCGCACCCCGTTCACGTTCACCACGTACACTCTGACGGCCGACGAGCTGGCCACGCAGAGCGGTCTGCTGCATCAGAGCTTCGACACCGTCAAGCTGTTCCGCATCGTCGACATCACGATCTCGCGCACGCTGCTGCAGCGCATCTTCGGCTTGAGCACGATTCTCATCGACGCGATGGACCAGTCCACCGGCGGCAAGATCGTGCTGAAGAACATCATCGACGGTTTCGCCGTGCGCAAGGAACTGCAGCACGCGGTGGATGCCGCCCGCAATGTCAACCGCGTCAGCACCCGCGAGTTCATGGGCACCGGCGACGGCTACTACGGCGGCCCGGACGGGCCCGACCTCGACGGGGACGGATACCCGGATTTCCCGGCCAGATGATCGCTGCGGCACACCCGGTCACGGGAAACGGGAACGGGTGTGCCGGATGAGGAGAATGCGATGAGCGGCTATGGCATGAGCGTCAACGACACGACCATCTGGTGGCAGGTGTATCCGCTGGGATTCACCGGCGCCCGATACGCCCGTCCAACGAGGGCGAGCGGGCGTTGACGCCACGACTCGACGCCATCATCCCGTGGCTTGACTATCTCATCGACATGGGCGCGAACGGCCTACTGCTGGGGCCGGTGTTCGCGTCCGAGACCCACGGGTACGACACGGTCGACTACTATCGCATCGATTCTCGGCTCGGCGATGACGCCGCATTCGACAGGCTGATCGATGCATGCCGTAGCCGGGGCATCCGCGTGATGCTCGACGGCGTGTTCAACCATGTTGGGCGCTCGTTCCCGGCGTTTAGGGACGCGCTCGCCGGCCACGGCCACGAGTCGATGTTCCACATCACGCGAAATGCAGGCGGGGGAGTGGACTATCGCCGGTTCGAGGGGCACCCCGAACTGCCGGAACTCAATCATGACTCGGAAGAGGTCGTGCGGCTCGTCACCGATGTGATGCTGCATTGGCTGCGGCGTGGAGCTCCGCATGGCGGCTGGACGCCGCCTACGCCGTGTCGCCGGCGTTCTGGACGCGTGTTCTGCCCGCCGTGCGGCGCGAATTCCCCGACGTGTGGATCATGGGCGAGGTGATTCATGGCGATTACCCCGCGATTGTCCGGCAATCCGGCATGGATTCACTCACCCAGTACGAGCTGTGGAAGGCGATTTGGAGTTCGCTCGAATCCGCGAACTTCTATGAACTGGATTGGAGCCTCAAACGGCACAATGAGTTTCTGGAGTCGTTCGCGCCGCAGACGTTCGTCGGCAACCATGACGTGACACGCATTGCCAGTCGTGTAGGAGATGCCGGAGCCTCCCTTGCGATGACCGTGCTGTTCACCGTCGGCGGCGTGCCGAGCATCTATTACGGCGACGAGCAGGCGTTTCGCGGCGTCAAGGAGGACCGCATGGGCGGCGATGACGCGGTGCGGCCGGCGTTCCCCGCATCGCCGGATGATTTGCCTGGCACGGGGGAGTGGATGTATCGCCTGATCCAAGGCTGATCGGCATCCGCCGGCGCAATCCGTGGCTCACCCACGCCATGACGACGCCGGTGACGGTCGACAACAGGCGGTACGCCTATGATGCGGTCGGCCATGGCGGAGAGCGTTTGCATGTCGAGCTGTCGCTCGACCCGGCACCTCATGCGGTCGTCAGCGGCTCGGACGGCACGGTGCTCATGCGCGTGCAGCACGGCGACTGACGGTCATCCGCCGATTCCTCGGTGAATGGATGCCTATCTCGCTTTCAAGGGTTGATTC
>ENA-OQDE01000879-OQDE01000879.1-human-gut-metagenome-genome-assembly--contig:-NODE-879-length-14518-cov-3.524217_pt1 | contig 14518 bp, 6 predicted proteins | sample MGYA00242768_ERZ504595 | MGnify/ENA primary metagenome ERZ504595 (study PRJEB26092, sample SAMD00036307) | human gut metagenome | host: Homo sapiens | study: EMG produced TPA metagenomics assembly of...
CTTGCAAAACAAAAATCGTAAGTCTGCCTCTTTTGTGCCTAAAACAGGCAATTCAGGGTAATCCCTTTGCAAATATAATTTTGGAGGATTTCATTATGAGAGATCGAATTGAAAGCAAGCATGTGACAAAGGAAATTAAAGTCAGATGCTGGTGATTCCGGTTGAAATTATCAAAGAAAGAGGTTGCACGTTCTGCCCGTATTATCTGGGAAATTATGAGAAACAGCCACGCTGTATGATGAAAACCTGTGCCTGGGATGATGAAAATGAACGTTTCCATCCAGTTCTTTCAGTAGATCAGCGTATATGGTAGGGCATATGAAAAATGCCGATGGAACGAGAATATATACAGCAACTACAGAAACAGTGTTCCAAAAGAAGCTGGATAAGATTGTCGAACAGGAAATATTAGAATGTACAACATAATATCTGTTATGTTGTTTATGGACAGATTAATTTTCGTACGATATAATATTAAATAACACCATGTTATCTGTTATGCTGTTCATATTACATAGTTCCTTTCTGATTTTTTTGTAGCTGTGTCCTATTTAAGTACCGCTCCTTGTAAATCGGCTATAATCTTTATTATTTTTATTGTTTAAAGTTCTCTTTTAGAGGAAATGAATGACTTGCAGAAAGAGGGTAGAACAGGTTAATAGAGGCACTGTACAACATAACAGATATTATGTTGTATTGATTTGGCAATGGATAAGGAGTAACGATGGCATATACTGTAAGAAAATTACTTGAATCAGAACAATTATGCGAGCGAGATCTAAATTAACATGGAGGTACAAACACGAATGGGATACACAGTAAAAGACTTTATCGACTCGAACAAATTCCCAGGAATGGAATTGATTAGTGACAATTCAGGAATCAATAGAGAAATAAAAGGGGCTCGGATTATTGCAGCGCCGGATATGGAAAAATTTCTGGTGGGGGTGAACTCCTTCTGACATCTCTGATGGTTTATGAAAAGCTGGATGAGCGTATGATGCTAAGTCATTTGGAAGAATTAAATAAAAAACAGGTAAGCGGGTTTATTGTGAAAAGAATTCAAAATACAGCACATCAAAATGAGCTGTTTGAAACTTTATTGCTTTTTTGCAATGAACATAGTATTCCGGTTTTAGAGATTCCACAGGATTTTAACTATTGGCCGATTATTAAATATTTGCTGCTGCAGGTATTAAATATAGAAATTGCAAAAGCAGTCTACTCTAAAATGACACGTGATGAATTTAATCGCCTTTTTCCAGAAGGAATTAGTGAGTACAGATCATTAGAGAATCTGTTTGACAGAGCAGGGAGGATACTTGGGAATCCAATAGCTTTGTATGATGAAGATTTCCACTACATGTATTCAGGTACATCAGAAGAAAGTGATTTAATAATCGCAGATGGTTATGAAAAGTATGTTCCCAACATTATTTCGAGATATGAATATATGCGGCAAAAGAGAAAAAATGTTGAGTATATTAGAAAAATCAACATTTTAAACCAGTGCACGTTTTATTTGGTGGTTTCGGAAGTAAATGGATCATTAAGAGAACTGGATTTTATAACATTAGATAGTTTAATGCCGCTTTTATTATATGCTCTGAATCAAACTGTAACGGATAAAAATATGGAGAAAAAATATCATAGAGATTTGGAGTACAGATTGTTAAATGGCTCCTTGGCTGAAGCGGAGGAAGAAGATGTTGCAAACTTGCTTAGAATTGGTCTGACTGAAGATTATAGGGTTGTCACATGTTATTTGAAACCTGAAAATTATAAAGATAATTTTACTGTTTTTCAAAGAAAAAAGATGGAGGTTATAGAAAAAGCAATTTTAGATTTCGTACCGAGAGAGTATATTTATTGTAACACGAACCAGGTTATATATATTCATAAAGAAAACAGGACAGAAGGAAAACAGGATTTAAGAAAAAAACTGGAAGAGTTCCAAAGAATGATACAAGAGCAATTGAAAGAAGAAAAATCGAAATACGAATTTCTGATTGGGGTAGGAAATAAGGTTAAGGGTTACCATAATCTGAAAGAATCTTTCGCAGACTCAAAAATTGCAATAGAATATATTGATGTCATTAGAAAAATAGTAGGAGATACAAATAAAACAGTAGTGGATTGTTCGAGATTAGGTTTTTTTCACATCTTTGTAAATATTAAGGATAAAAAGCAATTAAGAAGATATATACCAGATACAGTGCATGAAATTCATCAGTATGATATTCAGAAAAATGGAGAACTGATTGATACGCTGGAATGCTATCTGAATCATAAACAGAGTATTCGAAAAGCTTCTGAACTAATGGGCGTGCATGCCCGGACAGTTTCGTATCGTTTGCAAAAAATAGTAAAACTAACGGGGATGGACTTCGATAACATAGCTGAGATGCTAGCTGTCCGAAATGGAATTATTATATTAAAAATATTTGAATTGTTATAAAAGATAACGAATCACATGGTTAGTGTGGTTCTTTTTTGTCAATTTATCGCAAATGGAGCACTTCGAACAAAAAAACGTTAAAAAATTTTCGTCCGTTGCGCATTATATTTATAAATTTAATAGCGTATAATATCGAAACTGATGAGAAAGATTATCAGCGAAAAACATTGAAGATATCAATTCTTGATATTTTTTTGATATAAACTAAGACTTCGCAGGGTTTAGATTAGAGGGATAACGATGCAACTGAAAAATTCGACGGATTACGCAATTAGAATCGTATGTTACTTAGCAGCACAGGAACGGATGGTATCTACATCAGAATTGTCACGGAAGCTAAATGTTTCTGCTAATTATGTTCCTAAAATAGCAAAAAAACTGAAAGATGCAAAAATAGTCACTGCCTGTGAAGGTACAAATGGTGGCTATATGCTGGCAAAACAACCGGAGAACATTTCTTTGATGGAAATTATATCGGGTGTAGAGGAAACAATGGCAATTAATCGTTGTTTGGAAGAAGATCGTTTTTGCTCAAGAAATTTAGAAGATACCTGCAAGATACATAAAATATTGTTGAGTTTGCAGAATACATACAATAATAAATTAGAGAGCGTAAAAGTTTCAGATGTTATCCGCCCTGGAGAAGATGAATATTTTGGACGATTTTATGTTGTGTTAAAACTGAACTTGAAGGATAAAAACTACGAGTGTGTGTACTCACATATCCGTGAAGTGTATGAGAAAGTAAGAAATACAGAAAGCTATGAAGAGTTCATAAGCCAGTATGTAGAAAGATATGTGTATGTTTCTGATAAAAAAATGGTTCATGGTTTCTTATCAAGTGAAGGATTAGAAGAAAACCTGGTTGATGGATGTATGGAAAAAGATCTTCCATATCGCAGAATTACGGGAAAAGATAAGAATGAATATGTTTGGATGGAAGCAAAAAAATATATAGATGCAAATGAGAATACTGCAATTATTACATTACATAATGAGACGATTGTCCAGAACACAGTTATAAGAATGGAACAGGAACTCGTAAAGAAAGAACAGGATTTGGCAAAGCAGTATTGGGATATGGTATCACTTTTAACTACTGTATTGAATCATAATCAGATAGTTGAATCAGGGTATCAAGATGATATCAGTTTCTATACGAAACAGGTATATCTTCAATTGCAGAAGAATTATCCGGAATACGGAATTACGGATGAAGAAATTGCTTCAGTAGCCCATTTGGCACCGATTCATGATATTGGAAAGATAAAAGTACCAATTGAAATTTTGAATAAAAATGGAAAGTTGACAGATGAAGAAATGAATGTAGTAAAACAACATCCATTAGTAGGTGCGGCGATGACCCAGAGATTCCCAGAGGGGATAACAACGGAAAAGCTGAACAAATATAGCTATGAAATATGCAGACACCACCATGAAAGATATGATGGATCAGGATATCCAGACGGTTTAAAAGGGAATGCGATTCCGATGTGCGCACAGGTCGTTGGGATTGTTGATGCTTACGATGCATTGATCAATGATCGACCATACAAAAGAAAATATGAACATGAAGAAGCGATACGGATGATTTCAAATGGTGAATGCGGAGCGTTTTCCAATCAGCTGATGCAATGCTTTCAGGAGGCGGCAAAGCAGCAAAACTGGTTAAAGAGGCAAAATTAAAGTAACAAGTGAAGGCAAAAGATTAGAGGTCCAGATATGAAGAAAAAAAGAAGGATAGAGAACAGAATTATCGCAGTCATACTATGTATGGCTATCTTATTTTCTCAAGTGAATATTGCGGATGCAGCAGATCTGAATCCATCAGGTACCAACACGAGCCAAGTGGACCTTTCTGATGAAACCAATATGAGCAATGATGAAGCATCAACCGAATCCACAGTTTCAGATGAAATAAATGGCACCATGGAATCCGAATCTAAGATATCGGAGGAAACAAATGAAAACTCAAAGAATAACGAATCGGAATCTTCCGGTGAAAATGTTAAAGCGGAATCAACAGATAATATAGAGGCTTATTATAAGGATAGTAAAATATGCATTTATAATTTTGAACAATTAAAACAGATTGGTTCAGATGCTTATATTTACACAGGTGATAAGGATGGAAGGATTGGTTCTGGAGATGTAGTAAAGAGTGAAGGCACAGAGCTGAAATACGGTGCAGATGCCCAATACATTTTGATGAATGACATCCAGATGAACTTGGAACAGATGTGGTCAGTGCCGGATTCCTTTACCGGAACTATCACGGGTACGGAAATAGAAGAAAATGAAACACCGACTCTCTATGACAAAGAAACGGACACCATCTACATTTATAACCCATATCAGTTAATGGTGCTTGCACAGGAAGAATCTGAAACGGAACCAGTTATGTCATTGGATTATGATGCACCACAGTTTGGTATGGGGCAGATGATTTATCCGGATGGAGATGATCAGGAGTATCTGACTTATAGTAAGTCTCATAATTATGTGTTATCGCAGAAGTTTAATTCAGATAAGCCGGAATTAGTTGCAGATCAATTGACAGAAAAAGCGGCGGATGGAGTTCAATGGCTAGATGGTGAGCATGCAGATGGAAGAACAAAACCAGGGCAGTTATATGTAGAAGTTTCCGGGAAGAAATATATTCTGATCGGAAATGAGTCACAGCTGCGGGCAATTGGAAGCAATAAGAGCGTAACTCCAAGACTATATGTTTATTATAGTCAGGGGTTAGTAAGTGGATTACTTGGTGGAAAGCCTTCCTACACACCATACTATCCAGGCGATGCGGATCTTGGGCTTGATGCTGTTGCTGCAGAAGGGGCAACTACCCATCTTTCTGGATTTCAACAAAAGCCAGATACAGTGAACGGTGATAACTCTTATTTATATTATAAAGATAATGGTAAGTATAAGCTGGCAGATGTCGATTTGACAAGCGATGATATTGTTACGGGTCTACTGAATGGAGTAGGCGGACTGTTAGGGTCTTTATTGGGTGGTCTTACAGTAGGAACTGGTAGTTTATGTGGCGTTAACGACCAGGGGTTGCCTGACAATAAAACAGCGAGTCTGACGAAGTTAAAGCAAGAATATGGTGGTTTAAAATATTCATCCAATGCAAATTACATCATTTTCCGAGATATTGACTTATCAAAGGATGGTGTGAACTCAAATAAAGAAGATGATCGGTGGACACCACTTATGGTATCGGGGGATATCAAAGGTGCAAAGTTAGCAGATGGACAAACAAAGATTACGGATGGTAACACGATTCTGGCAACTGGAAGACCTGTGATTTCTAATGTGAATGTGAACCAGACAGAAGCAATGGATGGTTCTAAATATATAGGAATTGGATTTTTTGGAACAATTACGAATGAGGTTAATGTAAACAATATTGGTGTCAGCGCCGGAACAGTCTCCGTATCAAATCTGGAATTACAAAATGTAAATGTACAAAATAACACGAATAAACATAAAAATACACAGACCATAATAAGTGGACTTACATCGGGGCTTGGATGGCTTGTAGGAGGTATAGTTGATTTATTAGTAGGAGTTTTAAGCTTTGGGAACGTAAACATGAATCTGCAAGATACGTTATCAGCACTTTTAAATGCAAGGGCAAAGGATCCGACGATTTATGCAACAGGTGCATTTGCCGGAAGGCTGGTGGGAGATGTTTCCATTGAAAACTGTGATGTGACAGGAAAAGTCAGCGTTTCGAATATTAATGATCGTACTGGTGGGTTTGTCGGTTATACAGAAGGCGTAACACAGTATGACGGATTGTCAACAGCTCTTGGAGTAACGGTGAATGCATTATCATCATTGTTAAATGCAATTCCGGGACTTGGACTTGGAGATTTGATTACAATTCTTCTAGACAATGCATTACCGGTAGGCAGCTTAGTCCCTACTGGATACAAAAATGTAAATATCAAAAACTGCCATGTAGAGAATCTGTCAGGAACTATCGGATCTGCCGATAAAGATTATGCCGGTGGTTTCGTAGGACAGCAGGTAGGAACAAGAATCTTCGACTGTTCCTTGAAAAACAGTAATTATTCTGTAACTGCAAAAGAATACGGAGGAGGATTTGCAGGAATCAGCAGAGATGCGGAAATCCGTGGATTGTTAAGTGATGTAGGTGTTGAACTTATCCGAGTAATGCAGCCACAGAGTATCTTGTTAAATTGCAATCTGACAGGATGCAATGTCTCAGTATCTGGTGAAAATTATCAAGGCGGTATCGTAGGAGCACAGGCAAACAGTTATGCGGTCAACTGCGGAGCGAATGGAAGCATCGCAGTTAAAGCAAGCAGAAGTTATGCCGGCGGTGTGAGCGGTATTTCAACAGTTGGATGGATTACAAACCTTGGAAATAAAGAAGTCAAGGATGCAAGCCTTTTAACAACAGTAAAAGACTTATTGACAAGACTCTTGTCCAGTAATCCGGAAAAAGCGGGCATGCTTTTGTCACTTGTAGGAATTGCACCATCAGCAATCCTGGGATGTAACATGAATTGTTCATCAGTTTCAGTTGAGGCTGGCAAGAGTTATTCCGGTGGTATTCTTGGTGGTGGTGATGGCGTCTATATTGCAGAATCCAGTCCAGAATATTTAAATAAACTTCCGTACTGGAAACATGGCGTAGGGGATGTGAGCAGTGTAGCCCAAAGAGATAATGTGCTCACAGGATTAAAAACAGTTACGGCAGGTGAAAATCGTGCCGGAGGTATTGCCGGAAGCGTAACAACAGCAAATGTTACAGGGCTTTTAAATAATACGCTTGGAATAGGAAACTTCCTTGGATTTACTGTGCATCATGTAACGGTGACGGGAGTAAATGATGGATATACAGTTGAAGCAAAAGAAAATTATGCCGGCGGAGCGATTGGCGAGGCTGTTGGTGGAGATGTGGATACTGTAACATTGAATCAGGTAAAATCTGTTACAGCAAAAAACAGAGTCGGTGGTTTTATCGGTTGTGCAGGTCCGGGAGATCTGGCAGGTGGAAACGGACTGACTTTGAACTTGCTGGGACTTAATCACTTGCTGAAAGTAGAAAATCTGCTTTCAGTGGCAGAAGGTGTCAGAGTTAAAATCAACGAAGCTCATGTAAATGGCATCGCAGGAGGCATGACTGCAGAAGCAATAGGTACAAATTCCAACGGCGAAGTAGTGGATTATACAGCTGGTGGTTTCATCGGAAAAAGTAACAGCTGTGAGATCATTAAGTCCGATGTGAAAAATTTAAAAGAAGTAACAGCAAATGATAAAGACGGTTTTGCCGGAGGATTTGTAGGTTCCTCACAGACCGGAGGTCTTGCAGATGTAGCTGGTGAAGCGGATGTCAAAGCTTTGTTAAATGTAAATAAGTTGTTAGGTGCTGTCAAGTACTTGCTTCCTTCTTATACAGAGTGCACGGTTACTTATGTTGATAAAGGCGGAGTTGCTGCAGATACAGCAGGCGGTTTTGCCGGAAACTTCCAGAGTGGAACGGTTAACAACCAGGATGCAGGAAAAGGTAACTATTATTCTGTATATAATCTGGATCATGTAAATGGGCAATCTTATGCCGGAGGCTTTGGCGGAAATGTTTACTCCGGAGCATTGGCAGATGCTGGAGGTGGAATCAGCATTCTCGGAGGAATCAAAGGTCTGAATATAAATGTTGGAGATCTGCTTAATCTGATCAATGCCTACATTCCATATGTGCAGTATGCCGGAGTCAAGTCAGACAACGGATTTAATGTTACTGCCAACAAGACGAAATCAGAGGACAGTCATTCCGGAAGTGCCGGAGGATTTATCGGTTACGGAAGCGGTGTTCAGGTAAGCTACTGTGATGTTACGAATCTGAAGCACACTACTGTAAAGGAACCGAAGGATCTGGAAGCAGATGAAGCACCAACATACTATGATGAAAATGAAAGCACATATGCAGTAACTGGTGCCAGATATGCAGGTGGATATATCGGATATATGGATATCGGTTCTGCAGCTTCCGTTGGAAAAGGTTTGAGTGTACTTGGCAACTCGATAGAAATCAATCATGTGCTGGATGCATTGAATGTTGTTGTTTCTACAATAGAACATTCGAATGTTACAGGAAATGTTGGCGGTTTTGCAGTAAAAGCGACCTGGAAAAATACAGCATCTGATGCATCGGCAAATGACATACTTGGTGATGCAGGAGGATTTGCCGGAAAGATTTCCGGTGGACACATTCAGGATTCCAACGCAAATAACTTCTCATATATCATTGGACAGATTACGGCTGGTGGTTATGTGGGAGATCTGGAACCAGGAAATGTGGCAAATGTTCTTGGCGATACGGGTATCTTAGGTGGTCTTGTTGATGTGTCAGATACATTGGCATCATTGGCGGAGGACTTTGTGCCGACAATCAGAAACAGCTCTACGACTTGTGTTCCTTGTGGTGGTGCAGTTCGTGCGGATGCGGATTCAACAACACAAGTACAACGAGGTATGGCCGGAGGGTATGCAGGGCATAATGAAGGCGGTCATATCTGGGGAAACAATACAAAGAATTGGAAAGGTAAAGATTATACTGGACCAACAAGTGTCTGCAAAGCAGTCCGGATCCGATCTGTATACGGAGAAGAAATTGCCGGTGGTTTTACAGGACTTATGGAGTCAGCAGATACTGCAAGCACCGGAAACCTGTCCTTATTATGGGGATTGGTAAAGGTAGATAACATCCTGGGAGCACTTAGCGTTGTTTATCCGACAGAAGAAAATACGGCAGTTTACGGACCACTTGCCTTGATGGATTATGAAACCTGGAATAAATGGGTGGAGTTTGTCGGAAAAAAGGGTGGTTACGGAAGTGATCTTGCGGAGCATGGAACAGTAAGGAATCAGGCTGAACTGGATGCAATCATCGGAAAGTATGCTTACGGATACAATGTTGTAGCAGGAAGAGTCAATTACCGAGATGAGACAAAACTGGCAAATGGCGGAGCAGCCGGTGGCTATGTCGGATCAATGCAGACCGGAACTATTACAAATGGACAGGCTTATCAGGCGAAGACAATTAAAGGGCTTCGATGCGCCGGCGGTTTTGCAGGTGAAATGATAAACGGCGGAGCAGCAAAGCTTGGAGGAGTTGATATCCTCGGTCTTAATCTGCAATTAGGACAAATGCTGCAGGTACTTAATGTCTTTGTGCCAGTAATCAAGAAATCTTCGGTAGATGGTTATCAGAGTGGACTGATTGTCCAGTCAGAAGGTGTAGATGACAAGGATACCTGTGGTTATGCCGGAGGTTATGTAGGAAAACTGATCGGTGGGCAGATCTGGGGCGAAAATGATGCACGCTGCAAGGTCACAAAGCTAAGACGAGTTGAAGGAAGAAGCTATGTTGGTGGATTCGTCGGAAGCTCAAGACCAGGAAGTGTAGCAACAGTGGATCCTACTGCCGGAGAAGGATTACTTAGCCAGCTTCTGAACAAACTGTTAAGTAAACCGGCAGATTTGATAAAAGTATTAAATGCCACAGTCGCAACTATCCGTTATGCAGATGTGGAAGCCTGGGATGACTGGGGAATCATCGTAAATGGTGCTTATGCAAGTGGAAGAAATAACACTTCTTATGCAAAAGCAGCCGGAGGATTTGCCGGAAATCTGGAAGGAACGGTACTCGGCAAGAAGGATACGGAAGAGGCAGGAGTTTCTGTACAGAATATCCGTTCCGTAGTCGCAGGTGAATATGCCGGAGGATGCTTCGGTGTTGCTGATGTAGCCGGAGTTGCCAATATCAGTGCAGGAAGTGAAACATCTCTTTTGGATAAACTTTTGCAGCTTGGTAGAACCGATGTGTTGGATGCGTTTAGAAGTTACGTATATTACGGAACTGTAAACGGAAGTAAAGATGCTGGCTTAAGTGTCAGCGCAAACACAGCAATAAAATCCGGACAGAACAATCAGGTTACATATAGCGGAACGGCCGGAGGATTTGGTGGATCGCTGTTAAATGGTTCTGTAAAAAACAGCAAAGTAACGAGCTTAAGTAATGTAAGAGGTTTAAATAGTGTCGGTGGATTTGTTGGCTATTCTGGAAAGAGTGGAGTGGTTAAGGCAGATAAGATTGACGTTCTTGGAAATAATAAAGGACAGTTGCTCGGTGGAGCACTTGGAGTTATGGACATTTTTGGTTCTCACATTGATGACTGTGCAGTTACAGGAACGGATGACGGTTACACCGTGCAGAGTACAAATGGAGATGAGCAGATTGCCGGAGGATTTATCGGATATGCAAATCTTGCAAGAATGTCGAATTGTACAGCAGGTGACAAGACGAACCAGAAAATTGGACTGAAACAGGTAGCGTCAGGTGGAACAGCCGGCGGCTTTGCAGGACGAACAAGTTTCGCTTATCTTGCAGATTTGAAGTTGGATTCTGGAGCAGTGAATGTAATATTCTCACTTGTTAATGAACTTATAAAGGCATTGTATCTGGATAAAATCCAGGACTCCAATCTTCTGAAGATTAATCTTGGAATTATTAAAGTGGATGCACTGTATGATGGCAAACTACTTCACGTAAATCTGCTTGGATTGGATATCTCTGTAGGACTTTCAAAGAAGTCAACGGATAACGACCAACAGACAGACCTTGCAATTATTACGATCGGAGATTCATCCATCAAACTTCCATGCGACGAAAATGGACTTTTGAATGATAATGATGCCAAATCCAATATCAGTGTGAGTCTGATCAAGGCCAATCGAACAAGAATTACAGATAGTAATGTCTACGGTGTCAGTTATGGATATGATGTCTATGCCGGTGGAGCCGGAAATGACAATGACGGTAATGCTAAAGACGGACGAAGTGGTGGCTTTGTTGGATTCAACGATGAAGGACTTTTGAAGAATAACAACATGTATTACTGTGATGTGGTTCGTGGAACAAAAGATCTTGTCGGACCATTTAGCGGAATAAGTAAATTAGATTCACAATATAAGTTCAACACATTGGAAAAAGTGGAAGGTGAGGACAACAATTACCGTATTTATAGAAAGCTGGAGAAGACACTGGATCAGATCAAAAAGAATTCAGACAGGTTGAATCTCAGCTATGAAAAAGACGCTTCCAGTGGATGGGATATTTACACACTGGGCCATATGAATTCGGTAAAAAGCTATGATACTTTGAAAAATGCAAAGCTGACAGATGATACATCGTCAACGACAGCAGAACTGAAAGCATATGAATCGTCGGCAAAAGCAGTATTGATGGCAGATACTAAAACAACATTGAACACAGGAGAAAGTGGTACTCCGGAGCCATCCGAGTCACAGGATCCATGTGATGAACATATCAAGCTGACAATCAATAAAGTTTGGAAGGATTTAAACAATTTTGATAAGTCAAGACCAAACAGTATTACGGTAACAATATCACGTACCTGGAAAGATAAGGCAGGAAATGAAATGACAGAACCAGTACCAGGTTACGAGAGTTACAAAATAGAAGGTTCCATCGATAAATCTAAATGGCAGGAGGTGATAAAGGAACTCCCGGCATACAAGACAGATGGAGATGAAATTTATTATTATACGTATTCCATCACAGAAGCAGAAGTGGATGGTTATACAACAACGATAAATAAATCGCAAGATGGATTTACCTTCACAATAACTAATAAACATTTCCCAAGTCTTCCGGATACCGAGGATACGGAAGCTATTTGATTTACCTGATAGCTGTTCTGCTTTTCCTGGTATATTTCATAATGAGATATAAAAAATGCAAGGAAAATAAAAAAGCAGAAAAACTATAAAAGAAAAATTCTCAAGAAAAGGAGACAATTGTTATGAAGAGAATGAAAAAAATCATGGCATTAATGCTGGCGGCGATTATGATGATGGCTATGTCTGTCACAGCATTTGCCGCAGAAGGAGCAACAGGAACACACACACTTACAGTTAATGTAAAAACAACAGAACCAGCACAGAATCTGAAAGGTCAGACAATTAATCTGTACAAATTATTTGATGTAACAGAGTCAGGCGAAGGACAGAACAAGAACTATGCTTATACAGTAAATGAGACTTATAAGAAAACATTGGCAACTGTATTAAATATCGCTGAAACTTCTAAAGATGAAGATTTTGCAGCTGCAGTTACTAAACTTGGATCTGATAACGCTACTGAAGTACAGAATTTTGCAAATACTTTTACTACAAAAGCTTTGGAAGGAAAGTTAGAAGCAACAACAACTTCTGGAAAAATCACAGAAGAAAATAAAACATCTTATACATTTAATAATTTAGCAGCTGGTTACTATCTTGTATATGTAACAGGTGGAAAAGAGATTCAGTCTTCTTTAGTTACTGTAGATGCTGATACAACTACAGTAGACTTAAAAACAGAAGCACCAAGCATTGATAAAACAGCTGATAAAACAACAGTAAATATCGGTGATGTCGTAACATATACAGTAACAGGTGCAATCCCGGATACAACAGGATACTCTGAATATGTATATAAAATCCATGATGAATTAACTAAAGGTCTTGATTTTGTAAACGATGCAAATGGAACAGCTCTTGAAGCAGGTGCTACAACAGTTAATGTAAAAGTAGCATTTAAAGATGCAGGAGTTACAGATGCTAGTACAGCACCTACAACAGCAACACTTGATGCAGCAAACAATAGAAAAATGTCTCTTGACCTGTCAGAATGGGTAAGAGCTAACCAGGCAAACAAGGGAAAAGAATTTACTGTTACATATTATGCAAAAGTAAATAAAGCCGCAGTTGTAACAGAAAAGAACAAGGCTCAGTTAGAGTATGGTAATAAACCAGGTGAAACAACAACTACAACACCGAGTGAAGTGAAGACACCGACCTATCCGTTAGATATCTTAAAGGTTAAAAAAGATAGTAATCCAGAAGAAATCTTAGCGGGTGCACATTTTACTTTGTACGCTTCAACTACAGAAGGTACCATTGATGAAAGCAAACCTATTAAAGTAACAAAAGATGAAGATGGTAAATATTCTTATGCAGCTGATCAGGCATCAACAGATCCTAGTGTGATTACTGATATGGTAACAGTTGCAACCAAATTTGAAGGAACCGGATACAACTTACACATTAATGGTCTGGCAGCAGGAACTTATTATCTGAAAGAGACAAAGGCTCCAGAGGGTTACAATAAACTGACAGATGCTATTAAAGTTACCATCACAAAGAGCACTACTGCGATGAGAATGACTGGACTCTTACTGTAGATAAAGGAACAGTAGATGGCAAAATTGTCAAAGTCGAGAACAGCACTGGTTCCCTCCTTCCATCCACAGGTGGACGTGGAGCAATCGCATTTGCTGTAATCGCAGCTCTTCTTGTATTCGGTGTAGCAGTAAGCTTCATCCGTGACAAAAGAAAAGAAGCATAATAATTTTACTAGAGATACAAGATAATATTTAAGGAATGGGCGGTTATCTTCCATGGAAGGTAACCGCAATTCCAAGTATAACAACAGGGAGAATGGAATGAAGAGTAAGAAGAAAAAAAAGAAGATAACAATAAAAGATATTATTCGTTTGATCGTGCTTTTGGTTGCATTCTCCGTATTGTTGTATCCAACGTTTAGTAGTTATTTGAATGAAAAGAATGGTTCCAAAGTTGTATCCTATTATGATGAGGAAAGCGTAAAGTTAAGTAAGGCAGAAAAAGAGCAAATGCTGGAAGATGCGAGAGCATACAATCAGGAAATGCTGGGGAATATTGATTTGATTGATCCATTTTCGCAGGAAGATGTGGAAATAGATGCTCGCTATGAGGGACTGTTGAACGTAGATGGTTCTGGAATGATGGGATACATTCGTATTCCTAAGATTAATATAGAACTTCCAATCTATCATGGAACAAGTGAAACTGTGTTACAGGCAGGTGTCGGACATTTCTGGGGTACATCTCTTCCGGTTGGTGGAGAAAGTACACATACAGTTCTGACCGGACATAGAGTCTCCGACAAAACAACTATTTACCAATATGGATAAA
>ENA-OQDE01000880-OQDE01000880.1-human-gut-metagenome-genome-assembly--contig:-NODE-880-length-14510-cov-2.014462_pt1 | contig 14510 bp, 22 predicted proteins | sample MGYA00242768_ERZ504595 | MGnify/ENA primary metagenome ERZ504595 (study PRJEB26092, sample SAMD00036307) | human gut metagenome | host: Homo sapiens | study: EMG produced TPA metagenomics assembly of...
GAGGTCGGCGCAGGCGTCGTCGGCGATCATGACCAGCTCGTCCACGCCGCGGGCGAGAATGCCTTCTTCAGCTTGGAGTCGTCGGCCTTCGCGTCGGCGACCGACACGCAGACGACTTTCGAGTCCGCGTGGGCGGAGGCGAGCTGCACGGCGGCCTCGATGGCGTTCAGGTCGTACGTGGACACGATGCGATGGGCTTTCGAGTCGTCCAGACTCCGGTCGGCGGCTACGACGATGTCCTGATCGTCGGCCAGCACCTTGATAGGAACAATGATGTTCATGGATGCCTTTCCTTTCTTCTCCTATCGTCTTGCCGTTCTGCGGCATGGACATGCCGGGCAAACTGCTTGCCTGTCGTTCCGAGCGTAAGCCGAAGTCGAAAGATCCCGTGCTGCGTTAACAGGGAGTGCTGCGGCTGGCGCCGCACGGGATCTTTCGACTTCGCGCCTGCGGTGCTTCTCTCAGGATGACAAGGGTCAGTTCCCGTTTGACCGGCATGTCCATGCCGCGGGCGTTGCCGCGACCCTCCCTCCAAGGCCGCGGCAACGGGCGAGCGGGGTGCTACTGCTGCGCCTTGGCGGCGGCAGCTTCGAACTGCTTCTCGAAGAAGATCTTCTTGGCTACGACGAGGTGGTACTCGCCGGTCTGCAGCACGTCGCCGTTCTGGTCGATCATCGACATCTGGATGATGATGACGCCGCGCTCGGGCTTGTTGTCGTCTTTCGCGACGATCTCGGACGTGGTGTACACGGTGTCGCCCACGGCCGGCATCTTCAAGAACTTCCAGTTCTTCGTGCCCTTGGTCGCAAGAATGGAGTTGTTCATCTTCGCCATCATGGGATCGGACGGTTGATGGACGGCGTGAACGTATAGATCAGCATGTGCTGAGCCAGCACGGAGTCATGGCCGTGGGCCTTGCAATACTCGAGATCCATGTGGATGGGCGCCCATTCGCCGGAGATGCCGGCGAAGTTGAGGATGTCGCTTCGGTGATGGTGCGGCCCGTGGTGGCCGGGGTCGCATGGTTCAGCGGCACGTCCTCGAAGAACCAGGTGTCCTTGAACTTCTTGTCGAAAGCAGCTTGCAGTTGCTCGTTCATGTTGAATTCCTCCTTCAGGATGATGGCGGGCGAGGGCTAGTTCTTCTTGGCGATGTTGTAGTAGCGCACGTTGTCCAGAACCAGCGTGCCGTCCTGGTCGATACCATGCACGGCCAGCTCGATGGTGCCCGTGCCGTCGCCGTTGTCCGTCTTGTCCGTGATCTCGCACTCCAGGTGGATGGTGCTGTTGAACTTCACCGGGGCCATGAACTTCACGTGCTTGAAGCCCGTGAGGTCTCCCAGCGTCTCGGCCGTGGCCGACCAGAACTCGGTGCGCTTCAACATGCCGCCGGCCAGCGTCAGCGTAAGGGCGCCGTGGGCGATGTTCTCGCCGTACATGCCGGTCTTCGCGAACTCGTGGTCCAGATGAACCAGGTTGTAGTCGCCTGTGATCTGCGCGAAGTTCACCACTTCGGCGTTCGTGATGGTGCGGCCGCCGGGGGACTGGAACTTGTAGCCGACCTCGACGTCTTCGAAATACAAAGGTGCTTGCAGCATTCTGACTCCTCCTCAGTTGGTTGCGCTTCTTGTTCCGATGCGCGGGTCGCGCGCGATGCTCCGTGCGACCCGCGAAATCGTTTCGTGATGCAGTTAGAACTTGATGACGTACATGGAGCGATCCCAGGTGTCGCCCAGGCCGACGACCTTCTCCTCGGCCATCTTCTTGATCTCCTCGTCGGTGTAGCCGCATTCCTTCAGCACGACCTCGGTGTCGGCACCCACGGTGGGAGCAACGACCGGGTCGGGAGCGCCGGCCTCGCGGAAGTAGACCGGGGTGCGCGGCATCTTGATGACCTCGCCGCTGGGCATCTCGACTTCCTTCATAAGGTTGCCGGTCAGCACCGCGGGATCGTCGGCGACTTCGCTGAACTTCAGGCAGATGTCGTTGGGGATGTCTTCCTCGGTGAGGATGTCGCTCCACTCTTGCACGGTCTTGGTAGCGAACAGCTCGTCCAGCATGGGGATGATCTCGTTCGACTTCGCCAGCGCGGTCATGTAGTCGGGGTACTTCGTCACCAGCTCGGGGTCGAGGCCCAGGCGCGCCACGAAGCGCGGCCAGTCCTTATGCCACTGCAGGCCGGCCACCATGATCCAGCGGCCGTCCGAGCCGCGGTACATGCAGGAGAACGGAAGGACGTTCTCGCGGCCCTTCGGCCACAGGTTGTTGTAGGGCTTCTGGCCGGAGAGGATGGGCACCATCGCGCTCATCATGCCGGAGCCGTACAGGCTGCACGACACCTGGTCGCCCAGGCCCGTGCGCAGGCGGTTGATGTACGCGGCCATGATGCCGATGGACAGGTACAGGCCCGTGGGGATGTCGCCCTGCGCCTGGTAGGGCATGTAGGGATGCGCGCCCTCGGGAACCACGTCGGTGGTGAGTCCCGTGCGCGTGGCGTAGGCGATCATGTCGAAGCCGCCGCGGCTGGCCAGCGGGCCCGTGCTGCCGTAGCCGGTGGTGTTGGCATAGATCAGCGCCGGGAACTTCGCATGCAGCGTATCCCAGTCGATGCCCAGCTTGACCATGTCCTTCTCGCGCATGTGGCAGATGAAGATGTCGGCCGTCTCCAGCAGCTTCCACAGCACGCCCATGCCCTCGGCCGTGCGCGTGTTCACCGCGATGTGGCGCTTATTGCCGTTGATGGCGTCGTACAGCGGGGCGTCGCCGTTGTAGATGTTCTGCGTCATGCCCGAGCCGCGGATGCCGTCGCCGGTCAGCGGTTCGATGCGAACGACGTCCGCACCGTATTCGGCCAGGATCTCGGCGGCCATCGGTGCCGCGACGAACGCGGACATGTCGACGACTTTGACGCCATCAAGAAGCTTCAAATCAGACATTGCTCGTTCCTTTCACTCGCTGCGGCCTCATGCGCGCAGCTGTTTCAAAATCATGTTTCGCGGAGCGCGGGGCTCCGCCGGGGCGGGGAGGTCGTTGCGGCCTTCCCGCCCTTTGCGGATGAGCCGCGTTTCCTACTTGCCCTGGAACGGACGCGTGGGACGCTTCTCCAGGAATGCCGACATCGCTTCCTTCTGATCCTCGGTGCTGTACAAGTGGGCGAACAAGGCCGATTCGAACAGCAGCGCGCGGTCGAGATCCATCTGCATGCCCTCGTTCACGGCCCACTTCACGTACTCGAGCGCCAGCGGCGGCTTCGCGGCCATCTCCTTGGTCATGTTCACGGCCGCTTCCAGCAGCTCCTCGGCCGGGAACACCATGTCCACCAGGCCCATGGCCAGCGCAGCCTCGCCCTTGTAGTGGTTGCCCGTCATCATGAGCAGCTTCGCACGGCTGGGGCCGATGAGGCGGGGCAGGCGCTGGGTGCCGCCAGAGCCGGGATGACGCCCATGTTCACTTCGGTCAGGCCGATGCGTGCGCGCTCGGAAGCGAGGCGAATGTCGCACGCGAGCGCCATCTCGAAGCCGCCGCCCAGGCAGAAGCCGTTGATAGCGGCGATGACGGGAATGCGGCACTTCTCGATGCGGGTGTTCAGGCGGTTGCCCTCGATGCCGCCATGGTACGAGCCACGACGTCCATCTGGATCTCGCCCTCGATGTCGCCACCGGCGCAGAAGGCCTTGCCGTCGCCGCCGGTCAGCACGATGACGCGGACCTCGGGATCCTCCTCGTACGCGTCGAACAGGTAGTACAGGTCGTCCATGACGTCCTGATTGATGGCGTTCAGCTTCTCAGGCCGGTTCAGCGTGATGATGCCCACGCCGTCGCGCTTTTCGGCCAAGGTCGCCTTCAGCTCTCGTTCTGCCATAATGAAACTCCCTTTCTTTAGTCTTCGCGATGCGACTCTTGCATCGCTTTCTCACGCTTTCGTTCCGGGTTCGCGTTCGGATAAGCTGGACACACGTTGCTCTATCAGTTCGCGTCTCCGGATTTTCCCCATTTCGTTGCGAGGCATGTCCTGTACGATTTCGTAGGTCTTCGGGCATTTGTATCCGCTCAGCTTGGTGTGGAGGAATTCTTTGAGACCATCCGTCGAAAACTCGCTTTCCGCGCCTTCGATCTCGAGAATCGCATGCACTAAGACCCCATTGCTGGTCGGGAATGCCTATAACCACAGCGTCGGAGATGCCGGGATAGTCGAAAATGGCGTTCTCCACCTCGGCGGTGTACACGTTCTTCCCGCCGGTCACGATCATGTCCGAACGACGGTCGGAGATGTACAGGAAGCCTTCCTCGTCGAGCCAACCGAGGTCGCCGACGCTGAAGAACCCGTCTTCCTCGGATTTGATGGATTGCGGCCCCACGTACTTTGCGGAAAGCCCCATAGCCGGCTTGCCGAATATCTCGCCTACTTCGCCGCAGGGAAGCGCCCGACCCTCCTCGTCGCGTATCTGCAGCTCGCAACCGAAGGGGCGTCCCACGCTGCCGCGGTGCTCCAGCCATTCTTCGCCGCGTATGAACGTGCTTGCGATCATCTCGGTCTCGCCGTACATCTCGTACACCTTCCGGGCGCCGATGCGCTCGATCCAGGCGAGCTTGACCTTGTCGGGGCAGGGGCCGCCGCTGTGGAACACGGCCTCCAGGCTTTCCAGGTTTCTGGTTTGGAAGGAAGGATGGCGCATCATCCTGTCCATCATCGTGGGAGCCAAGCCTATGAATTGAATCCCATGCTTTTCGATGAGCTCGAGCGCCTGTCCTTCATCGAAGCGTTCCATGAGGTACACGGTCTGCCCGAAGAACAGTCCGATGTACGTGGCATTGCTGTACAGGTTGTGAAACAGGGAACCGGGGATAAGCTGTTTCGACCAAGGGGTCTGCCCCGTCATCGCCGTCCAAGCCGACAGATCCATCTCGCAGTAGGCCGGCCTGACTTTTTGCACGACGAGCTTGGGTTTTCCCGACGACCCTCCCGTCGGGATAGCCCGCGAGGGCTCGCAGGCGAAGAACGGCAGGATCTCGGCTCCATGGGGGAACTCTCCTCGGATCCAGTTCCGCACGTCTTGCTGCGATATGCAATCCTCGTCGTCGCAATCCCATGTCGATATCAGCAGCTTGCGCTCGAACAGCGCGTGTATATGGTTGCGTTCTTCATCGGTTCCCTTGGGGGACATGAATACGCAACACGCTCCCAGCTGCCAGGCGGCAAGCGTCGCAACGACGTTCTCGTAACCGTTGGGAAGGCTATGACGACGTAATCTCCCTGTTGAACGTTTCGATCATTGAGATGGCAGGCGACCTTCTCGATCGCCTCGAACAGCTCTCGACGAGACAACGCCCGTTCCGATCCGTCGCGGGAGACATCGACGAGAGCCGTCTCGTCCCCCCACTTTTCGGCAAGCTGTTGAAGGCTGTTTCGAAAAGCAACCCTGTCAATCGGTATGCCGTCACATCGATCCATCGCGTTACTCACCTCCTTCTGCAGCAGCAAGCGCTGCCCGTTTCCTCATGTGCGTTGAACGGGGCGGACGCGAGGCTTTCGTCAGCCCGCCCCTTGCTCGTTCTGTCGTCTTACCGGTAGCGCTTGAGGATCTGCGGAGCGGTGTTGAACACCATGACCTGGTCGGAACCGCCGGCGATGCGGGCGCTGCGGATGTCGATGTAGTAACGGCCCACACGATGGTCGCCCACCACGCCGATACCTGCCAGCACCTGGATGGCGTCGTCAACCACTTCGCAGGTGGCCTTGGAGCAGTAGTACTTGGCCATGCCGGCAGGATGCGCACGTCCTGGCCTGATCGGCCTGCCAGCACAGCTTGTACAGCATGTTCATCATGTTCTCGATCTTGCAGGACATTTCCATGATCATCTCCTGCACCAGCTCGAAGCGACCGATCTGCTGGCCGAACTGCTCGCGCTGGTTGGCGTAGGCGCAGGCGTCCTCGAACGCATTGACCGCCGTGGCGATGACGCCGGACACGTTGGCGATGCGCTCGCGGGTGAAGTTCGCCATGGTCTGCATGAAGCCGTTGTGCTCGACGCCCAGGATAGCCGAGCGGGGCACGCGCACGTCGTTCAGGAACACCTCGCAGATGCTGGTGGGGGCGTTCTCGTGGCCCATCTTGGGAAGCTTGTTGATAGTCACGCCGGGGGTGTCGCGATCGACCAAGAACATCGTCGCACCGCGATGGACGTTGTCAACCGTCGGATCCTTTGCGATGACGATGATGGCCGGAGCTTCCATGCCGCAGGTGGTGTAGTGCTTGCCGCCGTTGATGACCGCGGTGTCGCCGTCCCACGCGTAGGACGTCTGCATGCCGGCACGTCGGAGCCGGTGGAGGGCTCGGAGATGCCCAGGGCCAGCGGCGCGCCGCCCGCGATGTAGGGCTTCACGTACTTCTCGATCTGCTCGGGCGTGCCGAACTCGCACACGTCGTACATCGTGGGCATGCCCATGGAGTAGAACGCCGCAAGCGGGCCGCCGTAGCGGGAGATGGTGAAGTTGGCCAGGGCCACCGTCATGAGGTCGACGTCGGTGCCGCCCACTTCTTCAGGCAGGCCCAAGCCCGTGAAGCCGGCCTCGGCCATGGCCTTCCAAGCATCCCAGGGGAACTCTCCGTTGCGATAGCATTCGCGCTCCTTCTCGGCCGGCATCTCGCGCTCGAGAAGCTCCTTGATGCTTTCGATGAGCAGTTCCTGTTCCTCGGTCTTAGAGAAATCGATCATTTCTGTGCCTCCTTGGCGGTTGTTTTGCACGGATCGCGGATCACCGGTATCCGTGCGGTTGAAAACGGTACTTCATCGGATCGCCGTCGCAGCTGGCGATCCGCTTTCCACTAACGCGTCTCAGCTGTTACTCGGCCTTCTTCTTAGCGGCTGCGGCCTGGGCCATCAGCTTCTCCATGTTGTACTGATCCTTGTCCCATTGATCCTCTTCGGTCACGAGACCCTGCTCGCGCAGCTCGTCGATCTTCGCGTCGTCGAAACCGTATTCCTTGAGCACCTCTCGGGTGTACTCGCCCGGATAGCCGGAGGGACCGAACTCGGCCTCGCCCGACGAGAAGATGGCCGGAGCCTTGACGATGCCGATGTGCTTGCCGGAAGGATAATCTATGCCCTGGAAGAACCCGGCGTCCCAAGCCTGCTGGTCATCCTGCAGGTCGGCGAAATGCTGGCAGAGGTCGAACGGGATATCGGTGGTCATGAGCTTCTCGATGGCCTCGTCGCGCGTGACGTTGGCCAGCACCTCGGTGATGATCGGCGTGATCTCGGCAGAAGCGCCAGCGCGGTCTGATAGTCGGGCCACTTGGCGATGAGGTCTTCGTCCATGCCGAAGGCATGCACGAACTCAGGCCAGGAATTGTGCCACTGCAGGCCCATCAGGCGATGGCCTTCTCGTCGGAGCACATGTACGGACGGGCCAGGGGCAGCACGGAGTTCGGATCCGTGGGGTACTCGTCGCCGTAGGCGGCGGTCACAATGGGAACGCCCACGCTCCACATGCCGGCGTGCATGAGGGCCACGTTCACTTCCTGGCCCTTGCCGGTGCGCTGCTGCTCGATGTAGGCGGCCAGCACGGCCATGGCCAGATAGGTGCCCGTGGGGATGTCGCCGAAGCCGAAGTACGGGATCATCGGGTTGTCGCCCTTGATGGGGCAGTCCAAGTCGTAGCCTGCACGCGCGGCGTAGGAGGCCGCGTCGAACCCGCCGCGGGGAGCCCATTCGCCTTTGGTGCCGTAGCCGGAGGTGTTGCCGCAGATGATCTTCGGATTGATCTTCGACAGGCTCTCGTAGTCCAGACCCAGCTTCTTGGAATCCTTCGGTCGCAGATGCGAGAGGAACACGTCGCAGTCCTTCAGCATCTCTTTGAGGATGGCCAGCCCTTCGGGTTTGCGGGTGTCGAGCGTGATGCAGCGCTTGCAGGAGTTGATGGAGTCCCAACCGGCCTGGTCGCCGTTGTAGATATGGCGGGCAAGGCCGATGCCGCGGTTGCTGTCGCCGGTGGGAGCTCGACCTTGATGACGTCGGCGCCCCATTCGCCCAGGATGCGTCCGCCCATCGGAGCCGCCATGAACGCGGCGATCTCGATGACCTTCATGCCTTCCAGAAGTTTCAGAGCCATGTGTTTCCTCCTCTTTCAAAAGGACTGTAGTGTGACGGGCGGTTCGGTTGTTTCCGGTGCCCGCCGGCTGCGGGGCTCGTGCCCCGCAGTGGAACCAAACGGGTGGCGCGCAGCGTGTTCTGCGCAAAGCGCCGGGTGGCGCGTCTGATTTACGCCTTCGGCATCCACATGGCCTGAACCTTCTTGCCGGTCTTGAAGGCCATGATCATGGAGATCAGGCAGACGACGATGAAGCAGAAGATCATGATGAGGGCGGGCGTGAAGCTGCCCGTCGCATCGTAGATGAAGCCGTACGCCGGGATGAGGATCATGGAGCCGATGCCGGTGGCCATCATGACGATGCCGTAGATGGAGCCGAATTCCTTCTGGCCGAACAGCGTGCCCAGCACCAGCGGCCGATGACGCCCAGCGTGGCGGACAGGCAGCCGTAGAAGAACAGCGAGCCGAAGAACATGTACAGGTTCGTGCGGAAGAAGATGAGGCCCAAGAGGGCGATGAAACCGCACGCGCACGCCACCATCGTGGCCTTGAGGGGCCCAGCTTGTCGGAGATCGTGCCGAACACGACGGCGGCGATAGCGTGCCGATCATGTACGCCGTCATAGCGAATCCGCTGGTCACAGTATCGAAACCAGCTTCGATAGCCAGGGTGGGAACGATGGAGGCGAACGCCAGCGTTCCGGTGAGCAGCACCATGAAGATGAAGAAGAACCAGAACGTGGGGGTCTTCAGCGCTTGCTTGGACGTGAGGCCCGGCAGGTTCTTCGCGGCCTCGGCGGCGGCTTTCGGATCGGCGTTCTTGGCGGCTTCGATGTCGCTTCGGTGGCGCCGAGGGCAGCTGCCCCTTCTGCTCGGGCGTGCGGAACCAGATGAGCACGGCCGGGATCACGATAACCAGCGCGAGCACGCCCAGCACGATATAGCCCATGCGCCAGCCGTTCGATGCGATGATGGAGGCGACGACCGGCGAGAGAACGGCGGAGCAGATGGCCACGAAGCTCATCATGATGCCCATGGCCAGGCCGTTCTTATCCTTGAACCAGCGGTTGATCATCATGGGACCCACCAGCTGCGTGGCGAACACCGAGCCGAACGCCATGATGCCGGCCAGCGCGTAGAAGCCCCACACCGCGTCGACCAGCGACAGCGCGGCGAAGCAGCCCGCCTGGATGGCGACGGCGACTACGGTGATGATGCGGATGTCGAACTTGTCGAGCAGGCGACCCGCGAACGGGCTCCAGAACATAGTGATCAATGCCGAGATGGACGACATCATTGCCACTTCGCCCACGCCGATGTGCATGTCGGCGCTGATAGGCTGGAAGAACAAGCCCATGCCGCTGTTGATGCCGCCACGGCACAGACCCATCATCAGCAGAACGCCGATGAGGACGAACCATGCGAAGTGGATCCCCTTCTTTTTGGCTGTAGTGGTAGCCATGTTTACCTCCTGTGTGCGTTCGGTCGCAGGGACCGTCCGCGATTCAGTTACGATTCTTGCGGATCGATATCCACCGCAGACCGTGCTTCGCCCTGGCCGCTATGAGGCGGTCCTGGTGAAAACGATGTTCAGTGGAGTGACGCTGAGCCGTGCCCTCGACTTTCGCGTCGCCTTCCGGGAGGCGGGATGCGGAACCTAACTACCGATAGGAGATCGGAGGAAAATATGCGACCGCTTGCCGAACTCTTGCTGAGATCGGCTGGTGTTCGTATACTTTTGGCAACGATCTGGTGAGAAGGATCGGTTGTTAGGGGCATCCGGAGATCCTCCGGGAAGGTAGGACGTCAACGTCCTGCCTTCACCCCCTTTCTCTCCTTACTTCGGGCACAACGATACAAGGCAAGCGCGACCCGACGAAGGGCGCACTTCCCCCGAGGGGCACCAACTTAGGAAAGGAAGATGAAGAGCTTGGTTGCCGAGGCGTCTCCGTAGTTTGCGGAGGAATACGCAACGCGGCGAGTATTCAAGAACGAGGCGAACAGCGCGGAAGTCTTCGGCAACGTGAAGCTGGAGAAGAAGCGCTTGAACTGGCGGGGGCAGACTTTGCGGTTCCAAGCCCATTGTCTCATGAGCATACCCATCTTCGCTTGGCGTAAGCGTGGGTTCCGCTTGATGTAGGATTTGACGTTCAGCTCAAACATCAACACCATGTCCTAACATTCCCCGTGAATTCGTCAAATTATGACGACTTCCAGTAGTTTAGACGGTAAAACATTTAATGTCAACCACGTTTAGCATGGTGAATCGACATCGGTGCTCGTTTGCTTCCTCTCGTTGTCGTAGCAGCTGTTTGACCGGGGATTTCATTAGATATCCGATAAAATATTTTCTGCTTCATTCGATAAGCAATCTGCTTGATTGGTAGCCGCCGCGGTACAATACCGCATCATGGAAGCGGCGAAGGAGAGGTTTGGAAAAGAAAGCCACCTTATTCGAGTACGTGTATCGTCAGCTTGTCAGCGACATCGAGCAGGGAGCGCTGCGCTATGGCGATGCGTTGCCGTCGCTGCACGACTTGTGCGATCGATTTCGGGTGGGCATCAGAACCATCCGAGACGTGCAGCGTGCTTTGAAGGCCGACGGGTACATTGTCGTGGAGGAGCGAAAGCGCGCTGTCGTGGCGTACCGTCCGGCCGATGACGCGGATGACGGTCGCATCCGTGCGCTGCTGGCGCGTCGCGAGGTGGTTGCCGATTGCTACAGAACCCTCGAACTGGTCATGCCCCCGTTGTTCTACTTAGCCGCTCGATGCTGCTCTGACGAGGATCTTTTCGCTTTGGCTCAGGATGCGAAGCGCGTTGATCGCTCTGGCGTATCGGAAGGGTGGCGCATATCGCACGCATCGATTGTTTTGCACGGCCTGGTGGCAAAGGCAGGCAACCCGTTGTTCACGTCGTGCTTCGCAAGCTTGGAGCGCATCGGTCTGGTGCCGGTGGTTCCGGGTTTCGAAAGCCCTTTTGCCTCGCGTGCGGTCGACGTCGACGGGGGTTTGATGACGTGGATGTTCTCCTCTCTGCTTTTGCGCGATGCTGATGAGGTGCAGTATCGGTTCGGTTGCATGTATCGCGGCGTCGCGCAGCGCGTCGGGGCGTATTTCGACGCGCTCGAGAACGCATATGCCCCCGCCGTGGACATCGGATCGTTCGGGTACGCGTGGAATGCGAAGGCCGGGTTGGAATTCGTGCACGGACAAATAGCTCGCAATCTTGTGGAACGCATCGTTCGGGGGGAATTCGTCGACGGCCAGCTGCTTCCTTCCATCGCCGAGCTGTCGGCGCAGTATGGAGTCTCCGCTTCCACGGTGCAGAAAGCGTACGGCGCGCTCAACGTCATAGGCGTCGCGCGCACCGTCAACGGGTTGGGCACGCGCGTGCAGTTGGGCAATGCGACGTTCAGCGAGCGCTGGCTGGAAGATCACTCGTTCAAGAGAGATGTGGGCACGTACGTCCATGCGGCGCAGATGATGTGCGCCGTGCTGCCTGCTGCATTGAGCCGCGTGCAAGGTCATGCGGAGGAGGTGGCCTCTTCTGCGGAACGCGCCCTCGCGGTCGAGGAGGGGGATTGGGCGGTGTCGAAGGCTCTCATGACGGGTTTGATCGAATGCACGGAGCCTTGCGCATTGCAGACGATTCTGCGGGAGCTGAACGATTTGCTGCGCTGGGGAGCCTTCCTTACGCTGTTCGCGGCTTCGCGAGAAAGCGCGTCCGCTCTCTCGTCTCTCGAAAGCATCGCTCTCGGGCAGGCGCGCAGAGCCGACGACGAGGGGTTCTCCCAATCGATGACCGCGTATTACCGCCTTATGCTCCAGTCCGTGCTCGCGTTTCTCGAGAGGGCGGGTATGATTGACGTCGACCGCACGATCGTGCCCTAGGACCGCGGCGGGCTCCGACGGTTTACCTCCTTCCCAATAGGTGCTATACTCTGACACCGCATGCAATAAGGCTATGTTTGATCAGGTATAACAATTTCTGCACTCAGGCAGGTCGGTTTGATCGAGGGGATGTCGATGGCTCAGAGATTGGCTGACGCATGAAGCGAGCGCCGAATGCGCGCTGGACGCGCATCTTCGGGTTGGCGGGTTTGCTGACCTGCTTCGCCGCGTGCGGCGCCGGGCTGATGCGAAGGAGCTGGCCATCGAGAGCCGCGAGCAGCTGTTCAGCATGCTGGTGCGCAATGCCGACGATATCTACGTTATGTTCTCTCCCGATGCGTACGAGGTCGAATACGTCAGTCCCAATGTGGAGAAGCTTTTGGGCGTGTCGGTCGAAGCGGTGAAGAACAACATACGAGCGCTGTCGGATTCGGCGGCCGATCCATCGTCCGACCCTCGAATCGATGACATTGCGTCGTTGGAAGAGGGCGAGTGCTTCAAGTGTTTCGCGAGCGCATTCAAGCGCGCACAGGAGAGCGTCGCTGGTACCAGGAAACGTTGTACCGGGAATCCATCAAAGGGGTGGATAAGTACGTGCTGGTGCTGTCCGATCGCACGAACGAGCAAAAAGGAAGTTTGATGCTCGAGCAGGCGCTCGATATCGCGCGATCGTCGAACGAGGCGAAGAGCCAGTTCCTTGCGAACATGTCGCACGACATACGCACTCCTATCAACGCCATCGTGGGCATGACGAAGATCGCACGGGAAAGCGGCGAGGCCAGCGAGAAGATAGCCGGTTGTCTCGATGCCATCACCGCGTCGTCTCGTCATTTGCTGGAGCTTATAAACGACGTTCTGGACATGTCGCGCATCGAAAGCGGGCAGATGGAGCTTCAGGAGCGTCGGTTCGACATCGATGACGTCGTGGGCGGGGTAGAGCCATCATCCGTCCTCAGGCTCAGGCGAAGAGCCAAGAGCTGCGCATCGATTGCTCGAAGATGAAGCATAAGGCGTTCTCGGGAGACGAGCTGCGCATAAGCCAGATCCTTTTGAACCTTGCGTCCAATGCGGTGAAGTACACGCAGGAGGGCGGCACCATAGCCCTCGTCGTGCAGGAGCTGGCGAAAACGCGGCCCAGCTATGCGAGCGTTGCTTTCACGATAACCGACAACGGCATGGGCATGTCGCCGGAATTCGTCGAGCGTATTTTCGATCCGTTCGAGCGCAGCGAAGAGGTGTCTATCGCGCGGATACAGGGAACCGGGTTGGGGATGTCCATAACGAAGGCGCTGATCGACGCCATGGGCGGCATTGTCGAGGTCGACAGCGAAAAAGGACGAGGCAGCTCGTTTCGCGTGACATTGGAACTTCGCGTCGTCTCGTCGGCGGATGCTTGTCCGCCGCTTGAAGTCGTGCCGGAGAGCACCTCCTATCGATTCGAGGGCAAGAGGTTTCTCCTGGCCGAGGACAACGAGCTGAACGCTGAGATACTGATAGAGCTTCTCGGCTGCCGCGGCGCGAAGGTGGAGTGGGCTGAGAACGGCGAAAAGGCGATCGATGCATTCTCGAAGCACCCGGCAGGATATTACGATGCGGTGTTCATGGACGTGATGATGCCGGTGATGAACGGCTACGAGGCAGCGCGCGCTCTGCGCGCTTGCAGCAGCGCCCGCTCGGAAGAAGTGAAGATCGTCGCGCTGACGGCCAACGCATTTGCCGAAGATGTGAAGTCCGCGCTCGATGCGGGCATGGATGCCCATGTGGCGAAACCGGTCGACACAGACGGGCTTGCATGCGTGCTCGGAAAGGTTTGCGGCTGAACGACGCGACGGGCAGCGTGCGAACCCCGATGTTCACGTGAAACATCGGGCGGTTTGCTCGTGATGCCGTATGCGCAGAACCGTTGCGCGGCCAGCTCTTCGAGGGTAACGCCTGCATGATGCACGAGCAAGACGGCAGCGGCAAGAGGGCGCCGCGCCGGCCCGCTAGGCTCGGGCGGCTTCCTCTTCCATGGTCACGCGGTCTGCTGCGGAGCCTTCGTCCTTTCCCAGCTGCGGATCACGCTTGCCACCATGAACGCCGCCACCACGATCATGACGCCGTCGGACAGGGCCGATGCGGCCCATACGCCGTGGATGCCGAGCCTGCGACGTTCGGCAGGATCAGCACGAGCGGGACGAACAGGGCCACGGGTCGCGCGAACGTGAGGATCGCCGCCTTGCCGCCTTGTCCGAGCGCTTGCAAGAGCGTGATGCCCATGACCATGGGGCCTGCAACCAGGTAGGTGGAGAAGAACACCCTGAAATCGTCGGCGCCCATCGCAGCGACGGCCGGGTCGGAGACGAGCAGCGACAGCGTGGCTTCCGGCGCCAGCATCGCGGGTACCAGAACAGCAGCGCCAGCGCCATCGAGCCCAGGCAGAAGACGATCGTCAGCTTGCGCACGCGACCGTAGAGTCCGGCGCCGTAGTTCGTCCCGGCCGCGGGCTGCAGGCCGTTGCTCATGCCCCACAAAGATGAAGGCGAACG
>ENA-OQDE01000882-OQDE01000882.1-human-gut-metagenome-genome-assembly--contig:-NODE-882-length-14502-cov-1.680765_pt1 | contig 14502 bp, 14 predicted proteins | sample MGYA00242768_ERZ504595 | MGnify/ENA primary metagenome ERZ504595 (study PRJEB26092, sample SAMD00036307) | human gut metagenome | host: Homo sapiens | study: EMG produced TPA metagenomics assembly of...
AACATATTTTCCATGGCACAGGCGTTGTCTTCCATGGAATGCGGGTTCTCTTTTTCATTGGAAGGGATGATCAGAACCTGTGGACTGTACATATCATAGCCGTCTCTTCCCAGCTTCCGCCCTATCACTTCCGCCAGCTTCCGGATTTTTTCCCTGTCTGTCACCACAGTGAATTTCCAGGTCTGACGGTTCTGGCCGCTGGGGGCATAAAGTCCTGCCTGCACGATCTGTTCCAGCTCTTCCCGGGGAATTTCTTTATTCTTAAAGGCCCGGATACTTCTTCTCGTCAAAATATTTTCCATTACTGTATTCATGTTCTGATTCCTCCTTATAACATTCAGACGGGTCTGCACAATTTTGTCTGCCCGTCTGTCCAGCGTTTTCTCTTATATTTTATCATATTTTTTAACAAAACCCATAAGCAGGCTGAAGAAAATCGTTTCCAGTATTACACAAGGGAACTATGATTTGAGAAGTGATATTCATACAAACGATGAGATAGAAGAACTTTCAGTAGAATTTGACCGTATGACAGATACGCTTGTTGACAAAATGGAGGAATTAAATGCGGCGGTGGACAGACAGAATCAGTTTATTGCAAATTTTACACATGAACTGAAAACGCCAATGACATCTATGATTGGATATGCAGATTTGTTGAGACGTCAGAATTTAAGTCAGGAGGAGCAGACAGACGCTGCAAACTATATATATTCTGAAAGTAAACGATTGGAGAGGCTGTCTATAAAGCTTCTTGAACTCATTGCCGCAGGTAATAAAGAGCAGGAGCTGACAATTCAAAACCCGGCATATTTGATAGAAAATGTGGTGAAGCATTATGTACATATTTTCAAGAAAATAGGATAGAGATAGAGAAAAAATGTGAGGCTGGTAATTGTATGCTGGAACCGGACCTTTTTGTCTCTCTGGTTGTAAATCTCTTAGAAAATGCCAGACGTGCTATGGAAAATGGTGGTGTTATCAAAATAGTACTTTCCATGAAAAAAGATGGTTGCGATTTGCTCATTCAGGACACCGGATGTGGTATTCCAAAAGATAAACTGGTGCATATAACAGAAGCCTTTTATCGTATAGATAAAGCCAGAAGCCGTAGCTTTGGAGGTGCCGGACTGGGGCTGTCACTTTGTGACCGGATAGCAAAAATTCATAACGGAAGTCTTTCAATAGAAAGTGAAGTGGGTGTTGGAACAGTGGTGAAAGTGCAGATACGGGGAGGCAGAATATGAAAAAGTATTCATGGGTATTTGGAGTATTTATCATGATTTTATGCATTGGTTTTGGACTGTTTTTTCCTCGTATTGTCTTTTCAAATGTTTTAAATGAAAATCTGGAACAGGTGGAAAAATATAAGGTAAATCCCATAGAAATTACCCATTCCAATAGTATTATAGAGGCTATGAGAGTCGTGTATAAAAAAGACTATGAGTTTGATTATCAGGAAGAACTGGCAAATCTATCAAGAGAAGAATTAGCAGAAGTCTGTAACTCTTTCCTGCAGGGATTGCAATTAGAGGGATGGGGTTATATGCAGATAAGTATTGATAAATCAAGTATGGATGCAAAATGTAACCTGCTGGTTATGAAGGATTCCTCTACTTCTGCTGTAATATGGACGGTGAAAGCGAAATGCTTAACAGGTGATGAATTGGTGCTGTGTGTGGATGATAAGAATAAAAAGGTTGTCCAGATGAGCTACAATGTTACAGCAGATGACGGAAATTCAGCAGCTTATTGTATTGATAATAAAAATAGCGAGTACGTTAAGGATAATTTAAATTCATATTTAGAAGAGTATTATGAACTTAGTATAGAACCGGAAGATGATAGTTATGACGTAATCAAATTGGTTGATAAAAACAAAGATGAAATTTTGATGTCTGTATATTTTTATTATAAGGGACCTGAATTATTACCATTTGAATGATGCCAAATGGATGGCAAACTGAATATATTTTGAAAACGCACCGCGCTATCCTTTAAGAAAAAGGAAAGAGAAGGTGCGTTTTGTGATTAAGAGGAAAATAAGACGAAGAAAGGGAATGTCACGTAAAAGAAGGATGGTAGGTGTATTGATGAGCGAAATTATGGTATGTGTGATTTGTGTCATAGTTGCAGCAGGAATTGTCAGAACAAGCGTTTCGGCAGAGGGGAAAATTTTATATAAACACAACAATTCTAAAAAAATTAATCAGAATAATGATGATTTGAAAAATGATTCATCAACAGATGCGGGCACGAAGTGGAACTTAATTTTAGTAAATAGTTCGCACAAGCTGGATCAATCTTATGCCGAAAATATATCTCTTACACAGCTTAGAAACGGGCAGAGTATTGATTCCAGATGTTATCCTGAATTGCAGCAGATGATGGATGATTGCCGTGCGCAGGGATATTCACCAATTATTTGTTCTTCCTATCGGACTCATGAAAAACAACAGGAACTTTTTAACCAGCAAATTCAGATATATATGAAAGATGGGATGGACAGACAGGAGGCAGAAGAAAAAACGGCAAAATCAGTTGCAATTCCGGGGACAAGTGAACATGAGTTAGGGCTGGCTGTAGATATAACAGATATTGCGGAACAAAAAATAGTCAGTGGAATGGAGGAACAGCCTGTACAACAATGGCTTATGAAAAATTGCTGGAAATATGGTTTTATACTGCGCTATCCTGAGGATAAGGCAGATATAACGGGAATTGTCTATGAACCATGGCACTATCGATATGTGGGCAAGGAAGCAGCAAAATATATTTACAGTAATCAGATTACACTGGAGGAATATTGCTATCACCATTGATTTTTTCTATACCGATTGGTATAATGTGAGTAAAAGTTATTCGCAAGCAGGAGGAATGATTATGGCATGGTATGAAGAGGCAGTGTTTTATCATATTTATCCTATTGGCATGACAGGTGCGCCTAGAGAAAATAAGGGAGAAGAGGTAGTAACACAGGTTTGAAGAACTGGACAAATGGCTTCCTCATATTGCAGATTTAGGTTGCACTGCTATTTATATAGGACCGTTGTTTGAATCCAGTACCCATGGATATGATACAAAGGATTATAAGGTTGTGGATCGTAGATTAGGAGATAATGAGGATTTCAAACGCTTTGTCAGAAAGGCTCACGAGGCAGGCATTCGGGTTGTAGTAGACGGTGTATTTAATCACACGGGAAGAGAATTTTTTGCCTTTCAGGATATACAGAAAAACAGAGAGCAGTCACCATACTGTAGTTGGTACAAGGGTGTTAATTTTGGCTGGAATAGTCTTATAATGACGGATTTGATTATGAGGCATGGAGAAATTGCTTTGAACTGGTGAATTTGAATTTATGGGAGCCGGCTGTGCGGGAATATCTTCTTGGAGTTATTGATTTCTGGATTGATACTTTGATATTGACGGTATTCGTTTAGACTGTGCAGATTGCCTGGAATTTTCTTTCATGGAAGAGATGAGAAAGAGAACCCGTGAGAAAAAGGAAGATTTCTGGCTTATGGGCGAGGTCATTCATGGAGATTACAGCCGTTATATTCAGGATGGGCAAAAAATGCTTCACAGTGTTACAAATTATGAATTGCATAAGGGACTTTATTCCGGACATAATGATCACAATTATTTTGAGATTGCGCATACAATTCGCCGAGAATTTGATGAAAACGGTGGGATTTATAAAGGTATGAAGTTATATTCCTTTGTGGACAATCACGATGTAGACAGAATTATCAGTAAAATTCAGGTAAAAGACCACATTTTTCCTATTTATACACTGCTGTTTACACTTCCCGGAATTCCTTCTATTTATTATGGCTCTGAATGGGGAATTGAAGGACGCAAGGAGGGTGGAAATGACGATCCACTGCGTCCGGCAGTAGAGATTGAAGAGGCTTTAAATAAGGAAAAAGATTCTAAGATTATGCAGCATGTGAAATGGTTGGGAAATCTGCATAAGAAATATACAGATTATCTTGCTTATGGAAGATATCGGGAACTACTGCTGACAAACAGGCAATATGCTTTTGCCAGATTTACTCAGGAGCAGGGGCTTGTTGTGGCAGTAAATAATGATGAGCAGGAAGTGAATATAAGTATTCCGGTTCCATTTGAGAATAAGAGGTATATTAATCTGAAAACAGAAGAACAGATACCTGTGGAAGGCGGTAGGATTTGCCTTACTATGAAAGCGGCAGGAAGCGCTTTTATAGAAATAAGAGAATAATAGTATGATGATAATAGGTGAAAAGATTGAGTAAAATCAGCTTTTCACCTTTATTTTTAAGTTTGTATCCAGATTAGAAATGATATTTGATAAAAAGATTGACTTAAAGTCATATTTTTGCCCCGAAATTATTGACATCTCAAATTCTGGTGATAAAATATACGAATTGCAGACAATATGCTTATATAAGAAGATTATAGAAAAGCGAGGGAAAAGCATGAAGAGGGCATTTAAAATTTTTAGAAGAGATGTCAATCGATTATCCCATAATATGGTAGCAATGATTGTTACCATTGGTGTATGTCTGATACCATCTCTATACGCATGGTTTAATATTGCAGCAAATTATGATCCTTATGCAAATACAGGAAACATTAAGATTGCAGTGGCAAATGCAGATAAGGGTACGGAAAATGAGTTGATAGGAGAACTAAATGTAGGGGAGGAAATTGTCCAAAATTTAAAGAAAAATGATAGTTTAGGTTGGAAATTTACAGATGAAAAGAAGGCGGTGCAGGGTGTAAAGTCGGGAAAATATTATGCGGCTATTGTGATACCTGAGGATTTTAGTTCTTCTTTTGTGAGTATTCTTTCCGGTGATATGAAACAGCCTCAGTTTGAATATTACTTAAATGAAAAGAAAAATGCCATTGCCCCTAAGGTTACAGGTACAGGTGCGTCTACGATTCAAGAGCAGGTAAATGAAGAATTTATTGCTGCAGCGGCAGGCTCTGTTTCTAAAATTTTGGGACAGACAGCAGAGCAGATGGTACACAGGTTGACACAGTGCAGGAAAGTCTGATTGCAAAAATGCAGACAGCAGAGGAAAATCTGGAAGAATATCAGGTGGTTTTAGAAAATTTAAATAAAACTATTGATGGAAGCGATGATTTAATAAATGGAACTCAGGAAACGCTGGATGCTCTGAAAAGTGCGGCAGCATCGGGAGCAAAATCTATGAATGAGGGAACAGATATTTTATCTTCCGTGAGAAATAGCGTAGGTATCTTAAGCGCCGGTTTATCTGATGGTCTTACACAGGGAGCAGATGCGTTGTCCGGCATCAGCAGTGCAGTGGGAACAGACCTTGGAAAGCTGAATGAGAAAGTACAGAATGTAAATGAAAAGCTGGGAAATACCATTACCTCTATGCAGGATTTAATCTCAAAAAACGAGGAAATTCTGACAGTTCTTAGAGAACTTGATAATCAAGTTCCGGGAAATCCGTTGTCTGAAATCATAGGAAAGTTGGAAACAGAAAATCAGAGGCATAAAGAGATATTGAAAAATCTTCAGACAGGGAACGATAGTATAGGGAATGCCGTAAATACATCTGTTCAAGGATTAAATCAGATTGCTTCGGTTATTCAGGACGGACAGAAAAATCTCCAGACTTCCAGAGCTTCTTTTGAGAAAAATGTGCTTCCTTCCTTAAATCAATCTTTAGATTCTTTTGCACAGCTTTCAGGAAAGGTTTCGGGAGTTCTTGCCGGAGTAGAGCTCCGCAGAACAGCTTAAAAATGTAACGGGGGATTTGAAACAGACGTTAAGTGATACAAAAACAGCCATGGAGAGCACCAAAGAGGCTCTTGATGATGTGCAGAAAAAACTGAATACTGCTATTACAGATTTGGGGGCGCTGCAAAGCTCAGATATTTACCTGAGTTTAAAAGAGCTGACAAAAAAAGATACAGGAGAAGTAGCTGAATTTATGCATTCTCCGGTACAGTTGGAAACGAAGAGCTTTTATCGTGTGGAAAATTATGGTTCAGCTATGGCACCTTTTTATACAAATCTGGCAATCTGGGTAGGCGGTATTGTTTTAATCGCTATTTTTAAGATGGAAGTAGATAAAGATGAGAAGATTAAAAGCTTTACAGTAACACAAGGATATTTTGGAAGATGGATTTATACATAACAACAGGTTTGATACAGGCGCTTATTATTTGTCTTGGAGATATCTACCTTTTGAAAATACAGTGTAAAAATCCGGCGGCCTTTGTATTTGCAGGTTTATTTGCTTCTTTTGTATATGTTAATTTGATTTATGCATTGTCTATTACTTTTAAACATATTGGAAAAGCCTTGAGTGTTATTTTAGTCATTCTCCAAATTCCGGGCTCTGCGGGCACGTATCCCATTGAAATGACACCGGCATTTTTTCAGTTTGTTCATCCTCTTTTGCCATTTACATACGGGATTAATGCTATGAGAGAAGCAATTGCAGGGATTTATGGTATGCATTACTGGAAAAATATTCTTTGTCTGGCAGTGTTTTTACCGATTGCTTTGGGAATAGGTCTTCTTTTAAGACCGCATCTTTTGAACTTGAACTATTTGTTTGACCGTAAGCTGGCTGAAACAGATTTGATGATTTGTGAAGAAGAGGGGATACAAAGAGAAAAAATCAGTTTGTCAACAGCAGTGAAAATTTTAGCCGGGCAGGATGAATTTCGTAAATCCTTAAATGATAAAATTGAAAAATTTCAGTCTAATTATCATAAGAAAATACGGCGAGGATTTCTTGCAATTGTTGTCATTCCTATTATTTTTCTCATCCTTATGTTTAGTATTGACTCTAAAATGGTATTTTTAGTATTGTGGATTGCCTCAATTATACTAATTGCGTTATATTTAATTGTTGTGGAATATATACATGAAAGCTTAAAAAGAAAGAAACGTTTAAGTGAGATGTCGGATGAGGTGCTTTTGAAAGAAGTAAAAGAAAATACCCAGAGAGGAGAAGGGGAACAATGAGAAATATATGGAAAATCTTCATAGGAGACCTGAAGAAAATCAAAAAAATGCCATTGCATGGATTGTTATTCTGGGACTTAGCGTTGTTCCATCTCTTTATGCGTGGTTTAATATTGCTGCCAGTTGGGACCCTTACAGTAATACAGGAAGTCTGAAGGTGGCAGTTGCAACGTAGATGCAGGATATGAGGGTGAATTGCTTCCGATTAGTATCAATCTGGGTGAGCAGGTAGTTTCAGGACTTCGTGAGAATAATCAGCTGGATTGGGGTATTTACGGACTCTCAAAAAGCAGTGGAAGGTGTAAAATCCGGAAAATATTATGCAGCCATTGTGATACCGGAGACTTTCAGTAATGATATGATGAGTCTTTTTTCTGATGATGTAGAACATTCTGATATTTTATATTACTTAAATGAAAAGGAAAATGCTATTGCTCCGAAAGTAACAGATAAAGGTGCAGGGGCTGTACGAAAGCAGATTGCAGAATTATTTACGAAAACAATTTCTCAGGTGGGATTACAGCTCATGGATAGCCTTTCTTCTATGATGAGTAAGGAAGACTCTCAGGAAATGATCGGAAGAGTACATGAAAATATTACAGAGATTGCAGATAGTCTTTTAGCTGCGTCAGGTACTATAAAGGCCTTTTCTAATATGACAGACTCTATGGGGAATACACTGGAATCCACATCTTCTTTTTTAAAACAGACAGGAAGTAATGCAGATACCAATTTATCGCTTCTTACAGATACGGGAAAAAGCGTTAAGAGCTTAAAAGATGCTTTATCAGGTACTACGGACAGTGTAAATGATGTGTTGGCGGCAGGCAGTGATGTTTACCAAGCAGTATCGGAACAGGTGGATGAGACATTTTCATCTTTGTCACAGGATGCTGCAGCAGCGGGTGAGAGTTTAAATGGACTGGCAGAACAAGTGCAGGTAATCATTGACAGATATGCTTCTTTTCGTGATAGTTTGCAAGGGGTCAGCGATTCTTTACCGGAAGCTTTTCCACATATAAAAGAACAGCTTGGCACAGTGATAGGGAAATTAAATACTTCTATTGCTCAGCAGGAGGCTGTAAGAGATAAATTGTATGAGGCTGCTGATAAAATTTCTCAATCTGTTTCGGATGCAGGCAGCTACCAAAGTGAATTAAAAGAGCTTGCAAAGCAAAGTGCACAGCAAATTCAGAATGTGCAGACAGATTACGAAAAGAATGTAAAGGGGAATTTAGACCAGCTGTTTCAGACACTCAGTAACACCAATAAAGATGTGTCTTTGATTTTATCAAAATTAGATGAGGGAGCACAGGGGATTGAAGATTTGTCAGGCTCCGCAGCTTCTGATTTGGGAAAATTAAAAACAGCTTTGGATACTTCGGCTTCTTTGCTGGATGAAGCTTCCGGTAAAATGAATGATGTTTTACAGAAACTTTCAGAAGCGGCAGAGAACGGAAATCTGGAAATATTAAAGGATGTTCTGAGAAATGGACCTGATACAGTGAGTTCTTTTCTTGCTTCACCGGTGAAAATGGAAACAAAAAGTATATATCCGGTAGAGAATTACGGTTCGGCTATGGCGCCGTTTTATTCTACCTTGTCTATTTGGGTTGGTGGTATCGTATTAGTTGCTATGATGAAAGTAACTCTGTCAGAGGAGAGAAAGAAAAAACTTCATCATGTAAAAAATTATCAGATTTATTTTGGCAGATATTTGCTGTTTTTCATTATGGGGCTCATTCAAAGCGGTTTAATTTGTCTGGGAGATTTATTCTTTCTGGGCATTCAATGTGAGCATCCGTTTTTATTTGTATTGTCAGGCTGGCTTACAAGTATCGTGTATGTAAATATTATTTATACCCTGACAGTTTCTTTCGGCGATGTGGGAAAAGCAATCTGTGTTATTTTACTGGTTATTCAGGTGGCAGGTTCCGGTGGAACCTTTCCAATAGAGATGGCACCATCCTTTTTCCAGAAGGTATATCAGTTCCTGCCTTTTACCCATAGTATGGGAGCAATGCGGGAAGCGATTGCCGGTTTGTATGGAAATATTTATGTAAAAGAACTGGGAACTTTGGGATTGTTTTTGATTTTTTCCCTGCTTTTAGGATTGGTATTTCGTAAGCCTGTTATTCGTTTAAATGAGTTGTTTACGGAAAAATTGGAGGAAACAAAATTGATGTAAAAATATATTTTGTTGTTGACTTTTTTATCTCTCTGAACTATATTATAGATATAACAATTAAATGAATGTTTAATCATTAAGAAAATATTATATTAAAAAGAGAGGTATTTTATTATGAAGAAGACTTATAATATTGAGGTGGATTGTGCAAACTGTGCAAATTTAATGGAAGATACTACACGCAAAGTTGAGGGTGTTGCATCTGCAACTGTAAATTTTATGACACAGAAGATGATTGTGGAATTTGAAGAAGGACAGGATGCCAAAAAGGTAATGAAAAATGTTTTAAAGGCTTGCAGAAAAGTAGAGCCGGATTGTGAAATTGAACTTTAAGAAACAGCACCCCGGATGCAAATTGCAAAAGGGGTGTAAATTTATCACAGAAAGAAGGTGGAAGTCGTTATGAATAAAAACAGAAAAAAATGTTGACCAGAATTATCATTACAACAGTTATGGTAATTGCATTGAATTTAATACCTACCACAGGAATATTAAAGTTAGCCCTTTACCTGGCAGCTTATTTAGTTATTGGATATGATATTTTGAAAAAAGCCGGAAGAGGTATTTGGAACAGACGTGTTTTTGATGAGAATTTCTTAATGGCAGTGGCTACTGTAGGGGCCTTTGCTTTGGCGATTTATTCCAAAAGCGGAGATTATAATGAAGCCATTGCAGTTATGCTGTTCTATCAGATAGGTGAATTGTTCCAAAGTTATGCGGTGAGAAAAAGCCGTAAGAATATCAGTGCTTTGATGGATATTCGGCCTGATTATGCCAATATAGAGCGTGATGGAAAGTTGGAAAGAGTAGATCCTGATGAAGTGGGCATTGATAGCATAATTGTTGTTCAACCGGGAGAAAAGGTTCCTTTAGATGGAATTGTTATGGAGGGAAATTCCAGTTTGAATACAAGTGCTTTAACTGGAGAGAGTCTTCCTCGTGATGTAAAGCAGGGCGATGAAATTATCAGCGGCTGTATCAATATAAATGGTGTGCTGAAAATCAGGACAACAAAGGAATTCGGAGAGTCTACCGTATCTAAGATTTTAGAACTTGTGGAAAATTCCAGCTCCAGAAAATCCAAATCAGAAAACTTTATTTCTAAATTTGCCAAAGTATATACACCGGCAGTTTGTTATAGTGCATTAGCATTGGCAATTCTTCCTCCATTGGTACAGATGTTATTCTTAGGACAGACAGCTCAGTGGGGCGTATGGATTTACCGTGCATTGACATTTCTTGTTATTAGTTGTCCATGTGCTCTTGTTATCAGTATTCCTCTTAGTTTCTTTGCGGGAATTGGGGGTGCAAGTAAGGAAGGTGTATTGATTAAAGGTTCTAATTATATGGAAACCTTATCTCAGGCAAAATATGTGGTTTTGATAAAACAGGAACTTGACGCAAGGTGTTTTTGAAGTAAGCGGTGTTCATCATAATGTGATAGAAGAAAAGAAACTGTTGGAATATGCGGCATTGGCAGAATGTGCATCTTCTCATCCAATTAGTAAGAGTATTCAGAGAGCTTACGGAAAAGAAATTGACAGAAATAGAGTTTCGGATATTCAGGAAATCAGCGGTCATGGCATTATTGCAAAAGTAGACGGAAGAGAAGTTGCGGCGGGAAACAGCAAGCTGATGAAAAAAATAAATGTGGAATATCATGGCTGTCATGATGTGGGAACAATTGTCCATGTGGCAATAGACGGAAAATATGAAGGGCATATTGTGATTTCTGATATTGTAAAGGAACATTCTAAAGAGGCTATTGCACGACTGAAAAAGGCAGGAGTGAAGAAGACGGTTATGCTTACCGGAGACGCACAGTCTGTGGCAGAACAGGTTGCACAGTCTTTGGGAATTGATGAAGTTTATGCGGAATTGCTTCCGGGAGACAAGGTAACAAAGGTAGAAGAACTCCTTGCAGAGAAGTCTGAAAAGGAAAAATTGGCATTTGTAGGTGACGGTATTAATGACGCGCCGGTTCTTACTCGTGCAGATATTGGAATTGCCATGGGAGCTATGGTTCTGATGCAGCTATTGAGGCGGCTGATGTAGTTCTGATGGATGATGATCCTTTAAAGATTTCCAAAGCCATTAAGATTTCCAGAAAATGTCTTGGTATTGTATACCAGAATATTATTTTCGCTTTAGTAATTAAATTCGGTTGTCTGGCACTGGGTGCAATAGGAATTGCCAATATGTGGTTTGCTATTTTTGCAGATGTGGGTGTTATGATTATTGCGGTTTTAAATGCAATTCGTACCCTTCGCGTCCATAATTTATAAAAATTTCTTCAGGAAACGGTTGCTTTTCTGTTATTTAGCACGTATACTGTATAAAGAAAAAAATTTAAGGAGCTGTTTTATAAGACAGCTCCAATCCTTACGATATGAGTTAGATGAAACTAATAGGAAAGAAGGCAGAGGATGAAACTAAGTGAGTTACAAATAGGAAGTACGGCGACCATTCTTTCGGTAGGAGGAACAGGGGCTCTACGTCAGCATTTTCTGGATATGGGTTTAATACAGGGGACAGAAGTAACTGTAGTGAAATATGCTCCTATGGGAGACCCGATTGAGCTGCGTATTCATGGATATGAATTGACAATTCGTTTAGAAGATGCAAAAAATATTGAAATCAGTAAAGAGCATAAACCAAAAGATAAGGAAAATAAAAGGAAAAGGGAAGAAAAGCTTCATCCCGGATATGGAGAGGGTGGAAAATTCCATGACAGAAAAAATGAGAATCCATTACCGGACAGTGAAACGTTGACATTTGCTTTGGTAGGAAATCAGAATTGTGGAAAAACAACACTGTTTAATCAGCTTACAGGTTCTAAGCAGCATGTAGGAAACTTCCCCGGCGTTACCGTAGACCGTAAAGACGGTGTAATCAAAGGCCATAGTAATACACTAATTACAGATTTACCGGGAATTTATTCTATGTCTCCTTACAGTAGTGAGGAAATTGTGACAAGAGAGTTTGTTATCCGTGAAAGACCAAAGGGAATTATCAACATTGTAGATGCAACCAATATTGAAAGAAATATGTATCTTACTATGCAGCTTTTAGAGCTGGGATTTCCTATGGTAGTGGCCTTAAACATGATGGATGAACTTCGGGAAAATGGAGGTTCTGTTCTGGTTAATGAAATGGAGGCAGCCCTTGGTGTTCCTGTTGTGCCGATTTCAGCAGCAAAAGGAGAAGGAATTGAAGAACTTGTCCAGCATGCTCTTCATGTGGCAAAATATCAGGAGACACCGCTGGAAACAGATTTTTGCCGGAAAGAAGAAGGAATTCACAGAGGAATTCACGCAATTATGCATCTTATTGAAGACCATGCCCAGAAAACGGGAATTCCGGTACGTTTTGCAGCCAGCAAGGTGATGGAAGGCGACAGAAAGATTTTAGAGCAATTAGAGCTTACAGAAAATGAACAAAATATTGTAGAACAGATTGCAAAACAGACGGAGGAGGAAACAGGACTTGACAGATCAGCAGGGATTGCCCAAATGCGTTTTCAGTATATTGAAGATGTCTGTGGGGAGGCTGTAGTAAAACCTAAGGAAAGCAAAGAACATATCCGTAGCAGAAGTATTGACCGTTTTCTCACAGGAAAGTATACAGGAATTCCTGCATTTATCGGAATTATGGGAATTGTATTCTGGCTTACATTCAGTGTGGTAGGGGCATTCCTTCAGGGGCTTTTAGAGTCCGGTATTACTTATCTCACAGATTGGTAGATTTGGCAATGCAGGAAGCCCATGTGGCAGGTGTATTACATTCTCTTGTCATTGATGGTATTTTTAATGGCGTAGGTGGTGTGCTGAGCTTTTTGCCGATTATCGTAACCTTGTTTTTCTTCTTGTCCCTTTTGGAAGACAGCGGATATATGGCTCGCGTGGCATTTATTATGGATAAGCTGCTTCGAAAACTGGGACTTTCCGGCAGAAGTATTGTTCCTATGCTGATAGGATTTGGATGTACAGTTCCGGGAGTTATGGCAAGCCGTACACTTCCTTCTGAGAGAGACAGAAAGATGACAATCTTACTGACACCATTTATGAGCTGTACTGCAAAGCTTCCGATTTATGCGTTTTTTACAGCCGCATTTTTTCCAAAACATGGTGCGCTTGTTATGATTTCTTTATATGTTTTTGGAATTGTAATGGGAATTGTAATGGCATTGATTTTTAAAAAGACAGCATTTAAAGGGGAAGCAGTTCCTTTTGTTATGGAACTTCCGAATTATCGTATGCCGGGATTGAAAAATGTGGGACATCTGCTGTGGGATAAGGCAAAGGACTTCCTTCAGAGAGCTTTTACTGTTATTTTTATTGCAACTATCGTAATCTGGTTCTTACAGAATTTTGATACAAGTTTGAACATGACAACAGATTCACAGAATAGTATTCTGGCGTTAGTTGCCGGCGTATTGGCACCTGTTTTTGTACCTGTGGGATTTGGAGATTGGAGAATTGTTACAGCGTTGATTTCAGGTTTTCTGGCAAAGGAAAGCGTGGTATCTTCTCTTACCGTATTATTTGGAAGTACCACTGCCTTACAAGGCAGCATAAGTATACCGGGAGCAGCAGCATTACTGGTATTCTGCCTTCTTTATACACCATGTGTGGCAGCAATCGCCTCTGTAAAACGTGAACTGGGTGGAAAATGGGCAACAGCTATGGTAGTTGGGCAGTGCGTAATCGCATGGATTGCAGCATTTGCAGTTTATCATATAGCTATATTGCTCTAAGTTTAGAAAAATAAGGAGTTGTCGTTTTAAACATCATTCAGAAATATTTATACACTTTTCACGAATTTGTCCGGTACGCTTTGAGATTATAACCTCAAAGTGAGCACAGACTGAGCATAAAATGTATAAATATTCTGGAGATGAACTTAAAGCGCCAGCTCCTTATTTCTCAGATACGCAGGAAATATCCATCATCTGTTCAATCATGTGATGGAGAGACTGCGCTTTTTCTGATGAACTGGCTTTATAATAAGTTTCTTTTCCTTCTCTGCGGGTTTCCACCAGTCCGCTGCTTTTTAGAAGACGTAAGTGATGTGCAACAGCAGGACTGCTCATATCCATTAAGGCAGAGATATTGATTACACATTCTTCGCAGTGACATAAAATCCAAAAATACGAATACGTGTGGTATCACTAAGTTGTTTGAATATAGAAGCAACAATTTGGAATTTTTCTGTGTCAGGTATATGTTGTATTAAATGTTCCCATATTCGCCGTGTTGTATGGGGGCAATGTATGTTCTTCCATAAAAGTATTTCCTCCTTTATTTCCTTATA
>ENA-OQDE01000883-OQDE01000883.1-human-gut-metagenome-genome-assembly--contig:-NODE-883-length-14450-cov-2.234308_pt1 | contig 14450 bp, 11 predicted proteins | sample MGYA00242768_ERZ504595 | MGnify/ENA primary metagenome ERZ504595 (study PRJEB26092, sample SAMD00036307) | human gut metagenome | host: Homo sapiens | study: EMG produced TPA metagenomics assembly of...
ATTTCGCTTCACTGCTCCACTCGGAAGGTGTATCTGTCTCATCCCAAACACGAACGCGCCAACTATAATTAAATGAGTTATCAGGACGTATATCTGCCCCCTTTGTAGAAACTAACTGGCTCTGCGAAGAATAAACCTTCCCACTATTCCAAACGGAACGCCCTGTAAAAGCTTCCCGAATATCAATCTCATAGGCAGATTGTCGTGTCCCATTCTCCGGCGATTCCATCACCCAGCCCAAACGGGTGAACCTTCGACCACTACCAGTCCCTCCTGCATCTCACAGGTAAGACGACTGATGGTTATATTCTTTGCCTGTACAAAACAAGACAAACAAATTAGCAATGAAAGAAGAATCTTTTTGAATTTCATTTTTCAAGTATCTTTTATTTGTTCGATAAATGGTAAGTTCACCACAGAGGACACGGAGGACACAGAGGTTTAATCTTTTTATTCACTATAAGTAACACAGAGTCTCACGTATTTATAATCGTATTTGTCGCTCTGTTTTACTTACGGAAAGAGAGAGAAGAACTCTGCGTCCTCCGTGTCCTCTGTGGTGAACTTATCATTTGAGTGCATTTTCACAAACGATTTTTGTCAATGTATCCGCCTGCCTACTTCCTTACCATCTACAAAAATGCGTAATCCTTTTCCGCAATGATAGCGATCACCATTCTTATCCCAAAGAATCGTCAGATTATGGCCGTGATATAATACATTATCCAAACAGAACCAATCCCACTTGTCGGCAGGAATTAAGGGGTTCACTTCAATCGTATTATCCAAACGCGGACGAAGTCCGATCAGGCCTGTAATTATCAAGTCGTTGAAAGTGGAATGATTATAATAACGGCTACGTTCCTGATCTCCTTTCAGCCAATAACCGGTCACCTCATCCAAATATTCACCAATATAGGGACGACCACGATGGTACTGTGATTCCACATACAATTCCATCTGACGGAAATATACACTGTCAGACAATACAGTCTGCGGATAATTATTCATAAAGTTAGCCATTGCTGTCAATGTCTGTGCGGAAGCAAACGGCCAGATAGCACCGTCCCACTCACACTTGCCTACTCCACGTGTACGGAATTCCGGATGACGACGTTCTGCAGTTGTCAGTCCATAAGGAGCAGAAAAGCCTTTTTCATCCATAATTTCCTTCCAGGCAATTTCATACTTTTGGGTGGTATCCGGTAGGTTGAAATACCAGGGAATATATCCAATTGCTTCACGCACATTCGCAGAAGAGTCCGTACGCATCGTCTCAAAAAACTGATGACGTGTATTCCACAATTCATTTTCTACCAGATTTTTCAAAGTATCTGCTCTCATGCCATATTTCATAGCCATCCCCTCATCGCCGGAAAGAATTCCTATACATGAAAGTGCTTTAGCATTGCCATACATATAACTATTGATTGTCGGCCGGGCATATTTCTTCCTCCGTCCGCCACTGATTGATTCTTCCATACCATCCTGTACGTCACCCTGCCAATACAATCCGTTCTTCAAACGGTTCGTACGTTCCCAACGCTGGTATTCGGTTTCCAGATCTTTCTTCATGTCCAGCAGATAGTCCTTATCACCATCTACCATGTAACGAGCCAAAACAGCATCTGCATTCCATGAGCTGAACTTATCCATCTTCTTCATCGGACCGCCATCATTGCCACGATACCATGTATGAATAATCTGATCCAAATATTTCGGATCACGCAACCAACGGCTTTCATAAATATGATGTCCAATTGCACAAGCAATCAAATTATATTTATCAGAATAAGAACGCTGAACGAGAAACTCGGTCATGCCATAGCCAACAGGAGTCTCCTTGATATGCTTACGGATTGACCACCAACGATAATAATACATTTCTTCAAAGTTATGTTGCGGACACTCGAACAAAGGAATATTTTCCTCCATCCATTCCGAAGCCTTTGCATTGGGAATTGCCTGAACAATATTTTCGTCTTCCATACCGTTGAAATAGTCTGCATAATGACTGAAGTCAGCATACTTTAAAAAAGCAGAAGACGCATCCTTATCTGTAGAAGATGTTTTTACATTGGCAATGCCATATTCAGCCAATGGATCTTGCGCACCTGCATTCGGCAGATCGTATGTCTGGTCGGCAGGAGTATCTACGGTCGGGAATGTACGAGGTACGCCAGTACGGAATACAATTCGTTCCACAGCAGCCACGGGAGCATAGAACATACGCAGCCCTACTCTCTTGCCATCTACATATACTTGAATATTACGATCAACAGTAGAAAGGACTGCTTCTACATGATAAACCTTTCCTGCTTCATATTTCATCATATTTGCAAACCGGGAGCCGCCTTTCAATCGGAAAATGCCATCATCAGTAAGTTCCATACGGGAACAGACTATTCCATTCTCATCCAGAAATTCAATCTGGAGTGTACCTTTATCATTCTGGCCGGCTTTCAAATCAAATGATACTTTCAGTTCTTTAGAGGCCGGAATTTTACGTTCCACTTTGGCATAATCAAACGGATCTTTATCCTGCAACTTCAACCATTGATCCTCCAAAGAAACAGGGGCCCAAACCGGGGAATAAATATTCCAGTCAGTCAGTTCCGCAATTGATTTATTTTTAGAGAAATCATCATCCGCATGTGCTGAAGCATTTATTTCCACCGGGACAGGAATACGGGAAATCCACATATCTTCCTTGTTCACACTGTAAGAAACCCACAAATCACCATCGGCAGGTACTCCATTACCTTCCTGAATACCACGCGGATATTGAGGACCGTATGATTTATAATTTCCTCCATAACGCATAGGAGTAATTTCACCATGCACCAAATTCAATGTTGTATATTCCAATCCATCTTTACTCAAAGATATAGCCAGCGGCCAACGAAATTCCGACGGATTATATACAGTAGCATATGTACCATCACTTAAACGCTGCCCCCAAATTTTCGCGTTGCTGTTGACGAAACCTTTTGCACGAAGCACAGGCTCTGCCCAAGTATGTCCGCCATCCTCACTGATAGAGGTAAGCGCATGTTTCCAAAGACTGGCAATACGTCCATCCGGCAATGTATAACAATTGAATGCTTTGTATCCTTTCTTCAGCGGGAGAATAGGATCTTCACGGTCGGCTTCTTCCACCCACTGCATCATATACAGTGGATTGTCAAGAATTTCCTGGCAAGCCTTCACAAACTCACGATCCTTACTTTTCTTAAAATACGGATAATCAGTGTTCTTTTCATTAAATCCATGATTATAATAAATGAAATAGATCGGTCCGTAAGAACCGTCTTTCTTTATTTCACGAACCACCCGGCCAATACCGTTTCCATCATTGGGATCATCTTTTTTATCCAAAGCAACTCCGTAATTTCCCATTGTAATCAGCTTGCCGGATTTAGAGACATAGAATCCGACACGCTGGTGCATAATGGCAATCAGATCTTTGGCCTGCACACCCGGACGAGACTCTTTGGTGTATCCATCAGGAACTTGATAAGGAGGAAACACAATTTCCGGATTTGTCCAGCGATATCCATCTTTCGACGTCATCAGAAAGTCTGTGAAGGCGGTACGTGTTCGTCAGAAGGATCTGCCAGGTATTGATAGAAAAACTGTCCATTCCAATAAGCCAGCATCGGCTGATGATTATACGTCCATCCATTGCCGTTCGAAGCATCGGGATGTTCACGATTGGCACGCACCAACTGAATGTTATGTACTCCGACTACCGGAGACAGTTGTCCGTCGTGACAAGCAGGGTTCGATAATTCTTTTCCTGTATAATGAATTCTATCTTGTGCAAAGGCTGTAGTAGTCAGCCAACCGGCAGCCAGTACAAAAAGAATTTTAGCAGAGTTGTTCATGATTTATTCTGATTTAAAATTGTTTCCGGATTTATTTCTTTTCTTCCAATAATGCTTTTACGACTGATTCCGGAGCCGTAAATATGGTTCCATGCTTATGCCCTACAGGGATGCTTACCTCTTCTGTTACATCTGTAAGTTCCGGAAATCCTTCGTACGCATAGCGCCATATATTTTTTTCTTATATACATCAAAATAGATTAGATAATCGTCTCCCACTTTCTCTACAGACGGTCCTTCTACAAAGGATTCTGTGAAAGGCTGGGATGCGGGCGAATAAGGACCGGTCATAGAATCGGAAAAAGCGATTTTCAGATTACGTTCCGGACGGGTGTTATCCTTGAGTACCATTACATAGTCATTCTTTGCCCGTTTCACGATAACGGCATCAATGGTACTGAATCCCGGATCATACAAAAGTTTTGCTTTCGAAACGGTTTTAAAATCTTTTGTAGTGATATAGTATAAACGATGATTATTATTCTCTTCTTCTATCCCTTTTTGAAACGCCCGGGGACACAGGAAGCCCATACGACCATGAACTGATCGTTCTCGTCGTCATAGAAAATTTCCGGAGCCCATACATTAATGGTAGTCGGTTCGTCTGCCATTACAGGATCATCTGTTGTTCCGACCAATGGATCAGATCTTTGGAATGTGCGTAGCCAAATCCTAAATCACCTTTCCAACTTGTAGTCCAGACCAAATGGTAGGTTCCATCCGGAGTACGTACCATCGAGGATCCCGCATGAGCTGGTGCTGTCCCAGTTCCGGCTTTAGCCAAACTCCCGGAATACTGTCCCAATGCATTCCGTCCTCACTATATAAGTATCTCAACCCCTCATCAGCCGGTTCATGAAACGAAGTGAACATGTAGTAGTCTTTGTTCCCCCACAAGAAGCCAGAAACAGAAGACTTATTGCGGCTAATGTATTTCTTAACTTTTTCATTTCTATATTCTATATTTGTATCTTTTATACAGAGGAGACGATAGAAAGCGTCATTTGTACTCAAATATACTAGAAGAATCAATAGATTCAAAATTTATATACGATAAAAGGGCGACTCTCCGAGCCACCCTTTCCACCATCAAACAAACTAACCATTTACAATGGGAAAGAATTTCACTTCTTTTTATAGTTATCTTATTTTTTAATTATATAGAACCTCCACGGGCTTTTATACGTTTATACCATTCCTCTCGTTCTTTCTTCAGTCATATCCACGTTTAGCCAGATAGTTGTTGATACGTCCTTGTATTTTCCGAAAGCAGCATGTTTCTTATTCGAATTTTCTGCATCCAACGCAAATTCACGAGCCTCTATCAACCAAGCATAGATTTGAGCTTTTTCTTCTTCTTTCAAAGTAGGAATCATGTCCAGATGTGAGTCATAAGTCACTTTTACTACTCCATAAGTCATGCCATCTTTAACAGCTTCTATTTGCTTTTCATCAAGAAAGAGAGATAAATTGGCTGGAAAAGCGAAATGTGAACGATATAGTGCCGCATCTTTTTCATTTTCCGCAGCTTTCAAAGCTTCATTTTTAGCCTCACCAGTCAACCCGGATTCTTTTACTTTCTTGACTTTCGCATCCCGTACCTCATAAATATCATTTAATTCGAAGTAACGATTGGCTATGACATTGCGAACATCTTCGGCTGTTTTCGCATCTGTAAGCCCGAGTTATCAACGATCTTTTGTGATCGGCTGACAATAGACTTTACATATTCAGGATCACGATTCTCTTTATTTAAGTCGACTGCCTGTGCAGACATCCAACCGGAAATAAAAAGCAATGATAGTATCAGTATCTTTTTCATAATTACATTAATTTTCCTTTTTCAGCCAATGTATCGTAGTTGTTCTTCATATCTCTCCAATCTACTTTATGCTTTGTGCTGATACCGTTGATATATTTTTCAATATTCGTATATCCGTCACCAGTACAGTCTTTATTGGCATCACTCGGATCGTTCGGATTTAATCCGTTAGCAATTTCCCATTCGTCCGGCATACCATCTTTGTCTGTATCAACATAAGGAGTACCTTTGTATTCAGGATAACCACCCATCTGGCGAATATCAGTAATAATACCCTGCTTATAAGAATCTTTCGGTAAACGACGATACTTGAACTGTCCGTCTTCTCCCATTGACTTAGGAGACAAACCTGTCAAGTCACCATAAGCGTCTTTAGGAAGTTTCTTTTCATAATAAGGAATACCAGTTCTAACTTCTTCAATCACACGTTCGTCAACAATATCACGACAAGGAATATTCGCACCTACATGTTTCAATACATAGTCATAAGCATCTTTAGCTCCCATGATATTGATATACGGCATCTCGAACGGCTTATAGCTACGCATGTATTCAGTATATCCGTCAGTGTTCGGTTGAGTTTCAATCTGAATACCGCCATTCCAATTGTCTTTAGTTATTTCAGGATAGCCTTCCATTATATTTCCGTCGCATATACTCGCCCATATTCTTTATGATCCAGCTTACTACGTCCTGCTTCCGGTTTCAAGATACGATGTCCTACATTGGAATCCTTAGGAGTAGCAGGTCCCGGTTTATAGTAGTTGTTAATCATATTGAACATCGCGGTATAATCACCACCATCGGAAGAACGGTGCACCCAATTGAATACTACATTATTAACGAAATTGAATATGCCATTCCAACCGATAGAAGGATTACGTCCGGAGTTACTAGCCAGAGGTTACGGGCAAATGCACAGTTCTCACCACCTAACGTGCTACCAAACGCATGATTGTATGTATCCAACGCTTTTGCCGAGATAGTATTTTGAATAGTTACGTTTACAGTAGGAAGTTTCAAGTCTTTGCTTTCATATTGTCCTTCACTCGGGTCGTACATGTGGCGATAGAAAGAAATGTTTTCATCCAATCCCCATGTACAGGAGCAGTGGTCGATCATTATATTACCAACAGGGTTACCTCCGAAAGAGTCATCACGATGCCATACTTTCGTTTCTCCACGACGGAAACGCATATGACGTACAACCACATCATGTGTATCTACCCAAAATGATTCTCCAGCAATACAAACACCGTCTCCCGGAGCTGTTTGTCCGGCAATAGTTACGTAAGGAGCACGGACGATAATCGGAGATTCCAGACGGATGATACCAGCAACATTAAAAACGATAATACGTGCACCACCAGTTTCACATGCTTCACGGAAAGAACCCGGTCCACGATCATTCAGATTTGTGACAGTTATCACTTTACCTCCACGACCACCGAAACTGTACATACCACCACCTTCAGCACCTGGGAATGAAGGGATATCAGCCTGTGGCAAATCGTACGGACGACCAGCCCAAGGAATATATGGACGTCCTTCTCTAGCTTCTTTTTGTACTATCGGCAACGCTTTTGCCCATGCTTCATCAGAGCGTTTCCGCTCTTCGGTCATCATTTTTGTATAGTTTTCTTTGGCTTCGCCAGATATTTGTGGGTATTGCGCCCATGCAACGGTCGGAGTCAACATTGTTGCAGCAAAAACTGCTAAAAGTACCTGTTTCTTCTTCATTTTTATTTGGTTTTGTGAAGTTGTTAATTCAAAAATACAATAATAAGACGAAAGAAGAAAAGATTTGTAATCAGTAGAACAGAATTTATTATCCTAAATATGTTTTTCCCTCATAACCCATATTCCTATCAAAAAAATAACGTCTCCAATCCTCTCATTCAAGAGATATTAGAGACGTTATCAAGATAAATCAGATATTATAAATTTATTCTGCTAATGGATCGAAAGTACCGTTAGCACCACCATTATTATAATCTGCCCAACCAATAGTCTGTGGCAATGTCTGATTAGCCTTTTGAGCTCCTTCCGCAAAACCTAAGAAGTAATATCTAGGAAGAAAATTCATATATTTAGGCGTATGATCAGTAGTATATGCATCACCTTTCTTCATTTTACGCGTCAAATAAGTATTATAAAATTCAACTAACTTATTCTGTTGACTAGAAATATCCGCTTGTCTCAAATCTAATGCATCCGGACGTGTTACATCTTTTAGAGGATCTGGATTTACTCCATTTATTTCCCACGAAGTACCACCAAGCCCTTTACTCTCATGATTACTACTAACACGGAATTCAAGATTATCACGGCGTTGTCCATTGAGTTGTTTAAAACCTAAATAAGTGCAAGTGTTTCCATTCCAACCAGACGGAACCCATGTGTCAGGAGCACCTTCTGCTCTTTCTGCACCACCATCAAACAACATCCAACGGCGTAAGTCATCAAAACGTTTTCCTTCATAAGCAATTCAATCTGACGTTCGTACAAAATGGCAGCAAAACATGCAGCTTGGTCACCTGACAAGTTGGTCTGTAAACCGAAATTATTTGCAGATGTATATCCTACACGAGCACGTATCTTCTTCAATTGTTCAACAGCTACTCCCATTTCACCAGCACCACATGCTGCTTCTGCATAATTCAACAACACTTCAGCATAACGAATCTCCAAATATGGGCTACCACTAAATTTAAAACCATTTGCTTGAGTAAATTTATATCTGGCATTCGAATTCACATCTAAATCATCCGAACGTTTACGTATATAGAAACCTTTAGCATTTGTCAACAAGTTATCCGCACCATAAGTATTAGAGCTACTAGCCTCTTCATTATCTCTATCACTCTCATTAGCATACCAAACATAGTTCCACAAATTATACTTATCCCCTGTATAAGGATTATTATTGCTTGCATTCTTAGGATCACCACTGAAAGCCCAGCGTACTCCGGGGAAAGCAAATGTCCGATAAAAACGAGGATCACGATTGGCAAATGGAACATTCTTATCATAAGCAACAGAAGATTGCTCTAGTGTAGTATAAGTATTGCACGTAGAAGGTCTTTTTCCATCAGCCATAGGAAACATATCAACCATCATAGCAGAAGGAGTTTTGCCACCACCTCCCATGGCATTTGATGGCCGAATACCATGTTCCCATGAGTTGTTTTTACTAAAATCAGGTACTCCACCAGTGGCTATATCATTATATAGTGTTACAAACACAGCTTCTGTATTGCCATCAACCATTGAAAAAACATTCGCCCAACCTGAAGCATTAGTTCCGGCATTACCTTCATTAACTAAACCATATCCACAAGCATTTATTCGGGGTAAATCAGCAGTGATTTCATTATAAGCTTTCCTCCAACGTTCCACATCATTTTTACGGTTAAACAACGGACTTGCATATAACAAAAGAGTCCGTCCTTTCAATGCTAGTGCTGTACCGGAAGTAACACGTCCAAAATCACTTGAAGGCCATCCTCCATTTTCAGTAAACGGAGCAAGCAACTGCGCTGAACGCTCTAAATCCTCACAAATAAAATTAACACACGCTTTTGTTGTAGAACGAGGAGTGATAGCCCCTGCCACTGGTTCTTGTACTTCCGTAATTATAGGCACTCCACCATACCACTTCACCAAGTTGTAGTAACACCATGCACGAAAGAAATAAACCTGTCCGAGTAACTCATTCTTTTCTTCTTCTGAAAGAGTACTATTCTCTATACCATAAATAACATCATTGCAATTACGAATACGTCCCCAAACACTTGCCTGAATATTATTACCACTATTATGAAAATAATCAGGAACCGTATTGTTTCCACTCTGACTGGTCATCGGAGCGTCAGGATCTACGAATGATCCGAATCCACTATACTCTTCTGTAGACTTAGACTGTAAATCAGCTGCTCCGGTACTATTGTATTTCCAACTTGGTTCGGAACTCGCATTAGGCAAGCACCAAGCATATATATCATCTACACGTGCTTTTGCACCACTGAATGTATTATATGTACTTGCGTCAACATAGTCGTAATTTTTTTTATCTTGTAGAAACTCATCACTACATGAAGTGAAAGCACCTATCGCCATTAAAGCAACACTGAAAGCTATTATATTTTTTCTTTTCATCGTTATTTCTTTTTAGAATGTCACATTTACACCAATAGTAAACTTACGCAAAGTAGGATAACTACCATAAGAAGTCATAGGATCTATAAAATTATCAGGATAAGGATTATAGAAACTAAATAAGTTCTGTCCTGTTACATTGAAACGACAACTTTCAATACCGATCAATCTTGTAAACTTCGATGGTATGGCATATGCTAATGTTAAGCGATTCATGCTAACGCGAGTTCCACTCACTCTCCAATATGTTGAATTCACACTATTAACACTACCCCATCTTAAGTTAGGATATTTTGCATTGCGATTAGCTTTTACAACCACATTACCTGACGCATCAACTACATCATTATAAACAAACATATTATCTGTATTCCAGAAGGATGGCATATTGGTATATTCCAGATCTGTATACGAACCCGATCCTGAACCAACCATGTTACCGATCTTAAGTGCCGATGTTGGGACAAAACTATATCCTCCCCAACTTGCGCTTATCTGTGCAGACAAAGAAATACCTTTCCATTCTGCACTCAAATTTGTAGTGAAACCATAAGGATTACTTCGGTTTGACAAACGGACTTGATCATTTTCATAACTTACAACTCCATCTGTCCAGCATAGGTTCCGTCGGTCTGTTCTGCACCACGAATATCTTTATATATTAACATACCAGGTTTTACATTATCCTTAGTCATACCCATATATGATGTAATATTATATTTGGTGAAATATTCATCTATATCTTGATAACTACGGAACATACCAAGACACTGCATTCCCCATGTTCCCATATCGGTACGACTGCCTCATGAATCTTCATATAACGCTGGTTGGTTTCCCAGTCCATCATGAGCACCTTATTATCCGTATATCCGGTATTCACAGACACTTTATATTTAAAATCTTTTCCTATTTTATCTCTCCAAGTCACAGATAACTCCATGCCATATGTGTCCAACTCTCCATAATTAAAATTCGCAGACTGTGTTCCTACTGTACCTGGAATAGAAGCTGAATATGGGAGTAACATTTCGCGATTCCACTCATAATAACCATCAATATTGAATGATAAACGGTTATTCAACACATTGAAATCCAAACCAAAGTTTGCTTTATATGACTTATCCCAGTGTGCATCACGGTTTACAGCGGATATTTCTTTATTAATAGTTATATGATTACCAGCGTTTGTTGATGTATTAACACCGAATATAGGTCCTTTATCTTTATCAACCGCATAGTTCTGCATCCATTGCCATGCTTTCGTATTATCCCGACCTGTTAAACCAAATGAAGCTCGTACTTTCAAATAATCAACCCATTTCACACTCTTTTTAAACCATTCTTCTTGTGATATAATCCAACCAGCAGAAACTGAAGGGAAAACTCCCCAATAATTTTCAGGAGCAAACTTGGTTGATGCATCCGAGCGAAGCAGGAACTCAAACAAATACTTATCAGCATATGCATAATTCACACGACCAATATATGATAATGTTCCAGACTCGGCACGTTTAAATTCTGTAGTAGATGCACTATTATATTGAACTAGATTCGATTGTCCATTGGTAAATTCATAAGGATTAGTAACCTGTCCCACTAAATATTCACTTTCAGCCTCTGATTTTTCAATAGAAAACAAAGCACCTATATGATGACTACCAAAATCACGGTTATAAGTTGCAGTGAAGTTCATCTGATAATTATCAGCACGGCTCATTGTACGAGACAAATAAGGATCCCCACTGGCATTATTTATAGCAGAACCATTATTAGCTAATAAGAAATTGTTTTCTGCCAGCAACTCTTCATAAAGAGATTCCTGCCCTTGAATAGGTGTATACAAGTGATTTCCACTTCCAGCACGTTTGGACATATAATAAAGTTCATATGACGAACCATATTGATTGTTTTTGTAGAATTGATACTCTTTGAATAAGAGAATTTTAGTTTTAACCCTTTCAACCATTTATTCCATCCAAAATCATATTCCAAGCCCGCATTAATATTCATATTTGATGTTTCTGTTCTATTATAATCCCCAGCATTTTGAAGCAGAGAAAATGAATAGTTTTGCGAAGAACTTACCTGTGAATTGCCAATGCCATAAGGTACGATTGGAATTCCATTCACTTCTTCAGGAATATAATATGGACGAACTAACAGAAGATTATAGTCTTTCTCGTCATTACTACCTCCAACCTTCACATTCGGTTTGTTTTTCTTTCCATAGTCACCTGAAACCTGAAGACTTGCTTTTAACCATTTACTAATCTTCACATCAACACCAGCACGATAGTTCCAACGGTTATAATCCAAATTACCAAGATTACCATCTTGATCAAAATAAGATATTCCTCCAAAATAATTAGCTCTTTCTGAGCCACCGGTCATATTGATACTATGTTTTTGTGTCAATGCAGCTTTCCAGTATTTGTCCAACAAGTCATAATTCAAACCTTTCATTGCATTCAACTCGTCGGCTTGGAACAAATCATTTTGCAGATTAATAGATACGTCAGTCGGATCAGCCGCACGTACTGCATTCCAAAGTTGACCATATTGGTATGCATTCAACATCTTAGCACGCGAAACCTCATCCACAACGCCAAAGTTCCACTATATGAGATCTTAGGCGCACCTTGTTTACCTCTCTTGGTAGTAACCAATATTACACCATTGGCAGCACGAGCACCGTATACAGCAGCCGCAGCATCTTTCAAAACCGAAATACTTTCAATTACAGACGGATCCAAATTATTAAATGCCGTTGCTCCTAAGTTTTCTGTAACATCACCAATTTTCACTTCTACAGGATAAATATACCCATCAATAACATATAATGGTTCTGAAGCAGTACCACCAATATCTGATAAAACATCATTTTGACGAATATTAATCCGGGCATTCTCACCTGGTCGTGCATCTCCACCACTAACGCTAAGTCCATTTACCATACCACTCAACGTACTTGCCAGGTTACCGGAAGCAAGATCCTGAATATCATCCATAGGTACAGTAGCAATAGCTCCTGTTAGATGCGCTTTTTTCTGCGTACCATAACCTACCACTACAACCTCATCTAACTGCTGCGTATCTTCTTTCAGTTCAATCTTAGTCTGCTTAAAATCTGATAATACCTGTGTTATATACCCTATATAAGATATTTCAACCTGTTTTCCAGATGGAACAACAACCATAAATTTACCATCCAAATCAGTTATAGTCCCAGTAGTTGTACCTACCACCTTCACAGAAGCACCAATAATAGGTTCCCCCGTCGTATCTACCACTACACCTTTGAATGTCTGTGTTTTCTGGGCAATAGCAGGCAAAGCCATTGTGAAAGCCAGAAATATGCCAAGGCACAATTTAATTATATTATTATGTTTCATTATTATAGCATTATAATTTATACTTTATATTTATTTATACCAACGAGGGTCACCACCTTTATTTTTTACAGCTTCTGCACCTTTAGGTTCAAAATCAACACCACCGTTAGTTTTTAATAAGTCAAGTTCCTGCAAGAAAGGACCTACGAACGCAGGGTCTTCAAGTGTAGCAAACGGATTACCATTATCATCTTTTCGTCCTCCTGTATCATTGCCATTAGGAGTTCCACCATCAACTCCCCAAATAGTATTGCCAACAGTTGATTTCTTATTATTACTTTGAAGATACTGATATAAACGATATACATCATAGAATATATTGTATTCAACTTTTTGTGTCATTGAGGTCTTATCATTAGGTATATTATTGCCAAAGTCTTTATTTGAAAAAGTCTTACAGAATGTGTTATTGGATATAATGTGAGTTGAAGTATTATCACTCTTGCCAAAATATTTCCAAGGTTGTGAGTTATTTTGATAACGAATAAAATAAGCAGAACTATTTTTCACTAAATTATAAAATGTACTATTCTTAATAGTCATATCTTTAATTGTACCCGTAGCACCATATAAATTAATAACCCCATTAGAGCCAGCATTATTCATCTGTACGATGCAATCTGTAATACGGAAATCACGTAAAGTCCATGGTTTTTTATTACCATAAAGCAAGCTATTCTGCAGATTTTTGATATTACATTCCTGAATAATTACAGGCTTATTGATGATATAACCATCTTGATTAGCTTCATCTTTATCATAGCCTAAACTCTTTATTGATATTGTTTCACTAGGTTCTCCACTTAGAGTTAAAAAACCAGCACCAGTCATTTCTGAACAATCAAAATTAATGAATTTAATTTTCAATCCAGCTTGCGTCATAAATCCTCCGCTAGCTCCAACTTTTACCGTTGGACGATTATCTTTATCAGTACTACGAAGTGTAATCACATTCAATCTAAAATCAACAATACCATTCAGAACATAAGACTTACCTGCTTCCAAAGCAAAAGCTTGTTCTTTATCACTATCTTTCAATTGATTATTAATATATTCAGCTATATCTTCACCTACAGGAATTGTTGTAGCAGGCACCAATGCAACATATTTAAAATCAGTACTCTCTTGTGCTTCCTTATTGTTCAGTTTTTCATTGCCAAGTGTCTTTATTTTTATTTATAGGTAGCA
>ENA-OQDE01000884-OQDE01000884.1-human-gut-metagenome-genome-assembly--contig:-NODE-884-length-14443-cov-3.138167_pt1 | contig 14443 bp, 17 predicted proteins | sample MGYA00242768_ERZ504595 | MGnify/ENA primary metagenome ERZ504595 (study PRJEB26092, sample SAMD00036307) | human gut metagenome | host: Homo sapiens | study: EMG produced TPA metagenomics assembly of...
ATGTAATTTCACTCCCAATTATATTGTGCATTTATATAATTGGGATAAGGCTTATTTGTTCATTTTGTACAAATTTCGTAAAATTTGTTTTTACAGACTGGACTTTTCGCAAAAATGTGTTATTATAGTATATGTAAAGCGATATAGTTTTGACATTTAGCTAATTAATGTTGCTGCTGTACAACTTTACAAATTGCAAATACCGGGAGGTTTAGTTATGAGTTTTGACAGAATTATCGCCATTACAAGACAGTATGGTTCAGGCGGACACGATATCGGTAAAGCACTTGCCGAGAAGCTTGGTATATCGTTTTATGATAAGGAGCTCATTTCTATTGCCGCTAAAGAGAGCGGTGTTTCTCCCGAGGTATTCAAGCATGCTGACGAAAGAGCTACCAACAGTCTTTTGTATTCATTGTCTGTGGGACTGTACAATTACGGTAACAACTTTTCTTCAGTGGGCGACCTGCCGGTTAATGACCGTCTTTATATTTTACAGCACAAGATTATCAAGCAGCTTGCTGAAAAGGAAAATTTCGTTGTTGTCGGTAGATGCGCCGACTATGTTCTTAAAGATAATCCGAAACTTGTGAAGGTATATATTTATGCTGATCTTGATAAGAGAATTAAAAGAGCTGTTGACAGACAGGACATTGACCCTGCCAGAGCCAAACAGGCAGTTTTGAAGGCAGACAAGAACAGAGCAAATTACTATAGTTTTTATTCAGGAAAAAAATGGGGTCTTGCAGACAACTATGATTTGTGCCTTAACAGCACTAACATTACAGTTGATCAGGCCGTTGACATTATTATAAGTTACATCAATATTTGTGACTCAAATAAAAATAACACTCATATTCGAGCATTTCCTGAATATACTATATTGTTTTATTAAGGAGGTGTACTATATGAAATTTGTCATTATGGATCTTGATGATTTTATCTTTGGTAACGAAGAATGGCACGAGAGCGAAAGATAATCGCTTTTCGGACAGAATTTTAATTTATTTACCGTGATTTTTTTATCATTGACATAAAATCAAAAAAGAGGCGGATACTCAATCAAAAGTATCCGCCTTTTTTGTTGCCCCTTAAAACGAAACGAGGGCTTGCATTAATATTGTATGCGTCAAAATCGCAATTATTCATTGTTATTTATAAAAGAAAGCGGATCGGCGTACTTGCCATCAATCTTCACTTCAATGTGTATATGGTTTTCGTCCCCTGCCTCAAAGGGGACTGCACCGATTGTACCGACCTTCTTCCCGACATCGATTGAATCACCCTTGTTTACATCAACCGAACCAAGTCCGCAATATCTGCATATGACATTGTCGGTTGAAATTTCAACGATTTTGCCGAGCATTTTATCCTCACAAACATTAGTAACCACTCCGCCCGTCATTGCGGTTACATCATCGCCGAGTTTACCGCCGAAATCAACTCCCGTGTGCGGTTTCCATACATTCAAAGTTTTGAAATAAACACTTTTTTCGCTGTACTCACGAACAACATTGTTTGAATTAAGCGGATAGTTCAGGCTCAAATCTGTTGAAAGCATTGTTTCAAGTGCGTTTTTTGAACTTTCTGTCGGATTTATTGACGGTTCTTCGGTTGCCGCAATGGTAGGAACTTCGACATCAAGCTTAACCTCGGGCAAGGTTTGGGTTACACCTGTGACATTTTCATTAACCTTAACCTCATTGCTTTGAGTTGCGGCAGGAGTTTTTGCACTTGGCACTGATAATGTATTGTAGGTTGAGTACACCGCCATGCAAACGGCAATCAGACAAATTGAGCAAGCCGTGTAAAATCCGATTTTTTCACGGCGACTGCGTTTTTTCTTTCTGTTATTATAATAATCGCTCATAAAAAAGCACCTCCGTTTCTATTATTGACTGAGGTGCTAAATTTATACAGTTGTATATACAAAAATCCCTCCCGAAAAACGAGAGGGATAAGTTTGTTTTTAGTATCAATTATACTTTTCTGCAAACAGCATTGATTGACTCCGGAATTTCGCTTTCGTCAGCAGAAATAAGGAGAACAATGTTAAGTTGATGCAGTTTCGGCAAGATCCTGAAGCTTCTTTGTGAAGGTTTCAAGGCCTGCAAGAGCTCCGGGCAAATCTTGAATGTTGAGTCAACGAGAATGTCAGTAACATCATAGTTGCCTGCGCAGATACCGCTGATAAAACCGAAAAGCATATCATAACCGCTGATGAGATACTGCTCTGTATCAATAAGTCTTGCCTTATGTGTAACATCATATGTGAGCTTTGAGCCTTTTTCAATTACAACAACATTGCCTGTTGAAGCGGCAACAGCCTCGTTAGCAAGAGAGATGAGCTTTTTAGTTTTGCCTGTTCCTTTTTTACCGATAAGTAAAGTAACCATAATTAGTTCCTCCGTTGTTATACTTTATTAAGAAATTATCCGAGTCTTGCCTCAAGAGCAGCCTTCTGATCCTCATAGCCCGGCTTGCCGAGAAGAGCGAACATATTCTTCTTGTAGCTTTCAACACCCGGCTGGTTAAACGGATTAACACCGAGCATATAACCTGAAATAGCACAAGCCTTCTCAAAGAAGTAGATGAGATAGCCAAGCTCTGATTCGTTCATTTCGGGAACATTAAGAACAATGTTCGGTACACCGCCGTCATTATGAGCGAGAACTGTACCCTCGAAAGCCTTCTGATTTACGAATCCCATTGTCTTGCCCGAAAGGAAGTTAAGACCGTCAACATTTGTCGGGTCTGTACCGAGAGTAACTTCTTTTTTACATTTATCAAAGAGAACAACAGTTTCAAACATTGTGCGTCTGCCGTCCTGAATGTACTGACCGAGTGAATGAAGGTCTGTTGAGAAGATAACGCTTGCGGGGAAAATACCCTTGTTATCCTTGCCTTCACTCTCTGCAAAGAGCTGCTTGAACCACTCTGACATCATTGTGTAAGCCGGTTCATAAGAAACCATAACTTCCATAGTTTTGCCCTTGCGGTAAAGCATATTTCTGATTGCAGCATATTTGTAACAATCGTTTGTCTTTAAATCATCGTTGTCAAATTCTTTCTGAGCTGTTGCGGCACCCTGCATAAGAGCGTCAATATCAGCACCCGAAACTGCGATAGGAAGAAGACCTACTGCTGTGAGAACCGAGAAACGGCCGCCTACATCATCCGGAACAACAAATGTTTCGTAACCTTCTTCGTCTGCAAGAGCCTTGAGTGTACCTTAGCCTTGTCAGTTGTGCAGTAAATACGCTCTCTTGCGCCCTCTTTACCGTACTTCTTTTCGAGCATTTCACGGAACACACGGAAAGCGATGGCAGGCTCAGTTGTTGTACCTGACTTGGAAATCATATTTACGGAAACATCCTTGCCCTCGCAAAGCTCCATAATTTCTGCAAGTGCAGATGAGCTGATTGAGTTACCTGTAAAGAAAATCTGCGGTGTTTCCTTGCAGGTAAGGTTGTAGTTCTGTGATGAAAGAAATTCAATAGCCGCTCTTGCGCCGAGGTAAGAACCGCCGATACCGATTACAATGAATACATCAGTATCTTTCTTGATTTTCTCTGCACACTTCTTGATGCGTGCGAACTCTTCCTTGTCATAATCTGTAGGAAGATTGAGCCAACCCAAAAAGTCGTTTCCGAGGCCGCTGCGTCATGCAACACCTTGTGAGCTGCTTTAACTTCGGCAGCAACACCGTCATATTCGTGTTCGCCGATAAAATCACTTAAATACTTGTCATTTAACTTTGTTGCCATTTATAAATTCCTCCAAAATTCCTATAGCGAAAATAGAATCGCAATAAGTATCTTTGTTGTTTTATTATACTATAATATGAGCGTTTTTGCAAGGTCAATTTGTGAATTTTTAAAATAAACCCGCATTGTTTTTTGCACTGCTTTTAATAACAATGCACAAACGCTTGATTTTCCGACAAAATCAAAGGGAAATCAGCGAGGCGAACACATATTCAAGCAATGCGCCGAAGCTTGTTTTTTGAACAGAATCGCCTGCACAAATATCAAAGCTCTGCACCTTTTTTGAATTTACAAGATATGTAAGCGTACCTATCTTCCTATTCTTTTCAACGGGAGCGTCAATCTTGTCGGGCAGGTCGATTTCGGTTGTAATTTTAGCACCGTTTCCTTTGTCAACCACTATTTTTGAAGAAACCTTACATTCAAGCTTTACGCTGTCGGTCATACCGCCGTTCACATCAATGCTTTTCGGCATATCTTCGGGAAGTGTTAATTCTTTCACGGAAACATTTGCAAAGCCGTAATCAAGAAGTGCCGCCGCATCTGCAAATCGCTCTTTGCCTGTTTTACAGCCGAGGACAACGCTTATCAGCGAAACATCTCCCCTTGTTGCGGTTGCAGACATACAGCAACCCGCATCGTTGGTTGTGCCTGTTTTCAATCCCGTAATTCCGTTATAGGTTTTCAACAGCTTGTTCGTGTTGACAATCTGAGTTTTACCGCCACGAAGATTATCGAGCCAAATTGATGTGTAGTCAAAAATTTTCTCATGCTTTGTAAGCTCTCTTGACATAAGCGCAACATCATAGGCAGAGGTTATATGCCCCTCCTCATCAAGTCCGTTACAGTTTTTGAAAACGGTGTCGTTCATTCCGAGCTCTTTGGCACGACTGTTCATTTTTTCAACAAAAGCGTCCTCGCTTCCGCTGATATGCTCCGCAAGCGCAACCGCCGCATCGTTGGCAGATACAACAACCGTTGCCTTTATCATATCATCCGCACTCATGGTTTCGCCTTTTTCAAGCCAAATGTCACTTCCGCCCATTCCTGCGGCGTGTTCGGATGCCGTAATTTCATCTTCAAGGCTTAATTTTCCGCTGTCAACAGCCTCAAAGACGAGCAAAAGCGTCATTACCTTTGTTACGGACGCACACGGTCTTTGCTCATGTGGATTTTTCTCAAAAAGGACTTTGCCTGTTGACGATTCCATTAGCACGGCAGACGGAGCGGATATGCTGTCTGCACTGAGAGCATTCACTTTTAATCCGACAAACGGCGACAATAAAAACACTGCACACAATGTTATTGAAACAAATGCCTTTCTTAACATAAAAAACACCTCGTTCATTAATATGAACAAGGTGTCGAATGTATGTAATAAAATATGTGCATTTTTTGAAGCTGTAACTTTTTAGTACTGCTCAATAAGACAAACTGCGTGAGCGGAAATGCCCTCAAGTCTGCCTGTAAAGCCGAGTTTTTCCTCGGTAGTAGCCTTAACGCTGACGAGCGAAACATCAATTCCGCAAGCATTGGCAATATTTTTTCTCATTTCGTCAATATGCGGTTTCAGCTTTGGCTGTTGAGCAATAACGGTTGAGTCGATATTTACAATTCTGTAGTTGTACTCGGCAAGCACACGGCACACCTCTTTCAAAAGAAGAATACTGTCTGCGCCCTTATACTTTTCATCTGTATCGGGAAACAGCTTTCCGATATCACCGAGAGCCGCCGCACCAAGAAGTGCGTCCATAATTGCGTGAACAAGCACATCGGCATCCGAATGACCGAGAAGTCCGAGTTCAAAGGGAATCTCTGTACCGCCGATTATCAGCTTTCTGTTCTCGGCAAATTTATGCACATCATATCCGTGACCGATTCTCATATAAATCTCCTTTGCACAATCAACCTGTTGTCTTGACTTGAGAATACTCTCTGCAATGACAATGTCAATCGGGGTTGTCAGTTTAATATTTTCCTCATTGCCCTTTACAACAAGAACCTCGCCGCCCATGTTTTCAATCAGCGAACAATCGTCTGTAAAGTTGATGAGATTATCGCCGGCATTTTCAAGAGCAAAGCGGTACAAATCACGCTCAAAAACCTGCGGAGTCTGAACTGCACGGAGCTGTGAACGGATAGGAGTGCTTTCTATATTATTGAAACCGTCAACAACCTTGATTGTATCTTTTACGGAAGTTCCGAGAGTTGCCGCACCCGTATCAAAAGCCGCCTCAACAACACGCTCGATTTCTTCAACGGTAATAAGCGGTCTTGCACCGTCATGAATTGCATAGTATTTGGCGTTTTCACTGCAAGCACCAATTCCGTTACGCACGCTGTCGGCACGGCTGTCACCGCCCTTGACAAGTTTTGAAACCTTGCTGAAACCGTTAAGCTCGATAATTTTATTGATTCTGTCGTTATCCTGTTCACGGCAGACAATTACAATTTCTTTGATAAGGTGGCATTTTTGGAATGCCTTCAGGGTGTATTCAATTGCAGGTCGTGACAAAAGCGGAATAAACTGCTTGCTGTCGGCAATTCCCATTCTCACAGAACCGCCTGCCGCAACAATAACCGCAGATACAAAAGCTGACATATTCAACCCTCCGTAAATTATTTTGCAATTTTATATATAATTTCTTTTAAGGAAAATTAAATCTTATCAAGAGCCTGACTGATGTCGGCAATAAGATCATCAACATTTTCAAGACCTACCGAAGTCTGATAAGGTCGGGTGCAACACCTGCTTCAATAAGCTGTTCATCCGTCATCTGACGGTGGGTGTGGCTTGCGGGATGAAGAATACAGGTCTTTGCGTCTGCAACATGAGTTTCAATGTCGCAGAGCTTTAAACTGTCCATAAATTTAACAGCACAATCTCTTCCGCCCTTAACCGCAAAAGAAAGTACACCGCATGAGCCGTTCGGAAGATACTTTTCAGCAAGTGCGTGATATTTGTCATCTTCAAGGTCGGGATAATCAACACGCAACCTTGTCATTAGCCTTGAGGAATCTTGCAATTTCAAGAGCATTTTTGCAATGTCTTTCCATTCTCACATGAAGACTTTCAAGACCGTTCATAACATAAAAAGCATTCTGCGGTGACTGGATTGAACCGAGGTCACGCATAAGCTGAGAAGTAGCCTTTGTAATGTAGCCGAGCTTGCCGAATTTTTCGACATAGACAATGCCGTGATATGAATCATCGGGAGTTGTAAGTCCCGGATATTTGTCGGCATATTTCAGCCAGTCAAAGTTGCCGCTGTCAACAATTGCACCGCCGACAGAAACACCGTGACCGTCCATATATTTTGTGGTTGAGTGAGTAACAATGTCAGCACCCCACTTAATCGGCTGACAATTGACAGGGGTTGCAAAAGTGTTGTCAACGATAAGCGGAACACCGTGTGAGTGAGCAAGTCTTGCAAACTTTTCAATATCAAGAACAGACACGGTCGGGTTGGTTATTGTTTCACCGAACATTGCCCTTGTGTTTGGTTTGAATGCCTTTGCAAGCTCTTCTTCGGGAAGATTCTGATCGACAAAAGTAACATCAATGCCCATTTTCTTCATTGTAACACCGAGCAGATTATATGTACCGCCGTAGATTGCAGACGATGCAACAATGTGACTGCCTGTTTCGCAGATGTTAAAAAGTGCAAAGAAGTTCGCCGCCTGACCGCTTGATGTGAGCATTGCGGCAACACCGCCCTCAAGGTCGGCAATTTTTGCGGCAGTCATATCATTTGACGGGTTCTGCAGACGGGTATAAAAATATCCGCTGTCCTCAAGGTCAAAAAGTCTGCCCATTGCGTCACTTGAATCATACTTAAAGGTGGTGCTTTGATAAATGGGCATCTGTCTGGGTTCTCCGTTCTTAGGCACATAGCCGGAATGCAAACACTTTGTTTCCTGTTTCATTGTAAAAAATCCTCCGTAATTTCATTCATTTTAACTAAATATTAACTCAAAATCGGATACCGAATTATCCGAAAAATTCTTTAATAAAATTCATTATTGCATCTGTTCCGAACACAATGCCTGCAACTATAAGCAAAAGCAGTAATGCGCTGACAATTCTTACGGTTGTACGCTTTGCACCCGTCATTTTCTCAAACTGCTCGTCAAGCGTTTCGCCGTCATTCTCGGTGTATTCAACATCTTCGTCAAGAATTTCTTCGCCCTCAAGCTTGATTGCGCCGATTCCGACACAGGTGTCGAACGCCTTTTCATAAGCCGAATACGGAACATAGACATCATAGGTCAAATCATCATAGCCTGTGTATGCCTTAATGCTTTTGCTGTATTTATTTTCCATACACTTTTTGATTGTAGCGTCACACGGAACGGTGCTGTCCTCAAGTGCGGCTTTAACTCTCTGCAATTCAAAGCCCGATGCCGTGAGCAGATACACGGGAGTGTTTTCATCGGTTATTGTTTTAAGCTGAGCCTTGCAGTTTTTGCAGACTGTTTCTTCATCATTATGCAGTCGCTTGCATTTTGAACAATATTTCATAGACAAATCCTTCGTTATTTCATTTTGTTATCTACAATTTTAACACAAAAAAGACAGCATGAGCAATACCCCACGCTGTCTTTATCCATAAATTTTTGTGCAGTTTTGTTATAAACTAAAGTTATCAAAGCGACTCCACAAGTCTTACGATATACTTTTGAATAAGCGTTGCATCTACAACATTGATAATGCCGTCACCGTTTACATCTGCGACATACACATCTTCCGCATTGTTGACATCAATAAACTTATTTCCATTTTCATCTGTAAGATTAACAACATATTTCTGAATATCGGTAGCGTCAACTACATTAATAATACCGTTATTGTCAACATCGCCTTTAAGTCTTGTGGTTTCTGATGAATTAAACTTGTAGCCGTACTTCTTGGCAAAGGTTTCTGCTGTTGAGCCAATCTTACCGTTAATTACAAGAGCATTGCAATTGCCGAATGAATCACAGCAAATTGCCTTTACATTTTCCCCGATTGTCACCGATTGAAGATTTTGGCAGTTATAAAAGGCATAGTATGAAATAAATTCAAGATTTTTGCCGAATTTCAGATTTTTAAGTGAAGTACATTCCTCAAACGAACTGTCGCAAATGCTGATAATACTGTCGGAAAAGCTCACCGATGAAAGGTTTGTGCAACCTGAAAAAGCAGATGTGAGAATAGATTCAAGTCCGCTGTTCAAAGTAAGCTTTTCGATTTTACTTCCTGCAAAAGCATAATTGCCTATTGCCTTAACCGTTTCGGGAATTGTAACAGTTTTCAGCGTTGATGCTGACGGGAACGATATCACAACCGAGCCGTACGGAGCATAAGATGTGTAGCTTCTTGATTCCGTAGAAGGTGCATCAGGATCAGTAATATCTTTTGTTACTGAATACATATGATTCTTGGCGATAAGTAAATCGTTTTGAACACAGAAGTTTGTGTTTCCGCTTTGAACCGTAATGCTTGAAAGCTGTGAACAGTACGCAAAGGGATTATAACCCATTGAGCTTACACTTTTCGGAATTGTCACAGTTTTGAGATTAGTGTATGAAAACGCCTGTTCACCGATTGAAACAAGGCTTGACGGAAGTGTGACTGATGTAAGCTTTTGGTCCGTAAAGGCATAATCGGCTATTGAAACAGTTCCGCTTTTTATCGTAACAGAGCTGTTATCCGCAAGCTTACCCTTGTACTTATACGCAACTTTTCCTGCGTAAACAATTCCGTTAGATTGATTTGTGTACCAAAGGCAATTGTCAAATGCGTTATCACCTATCGAAACAACGCTTGACGGAATTGAAAGTGTCGAAAGGCTTGTACAATTTTTAAATGCCCAAAAATTTATTTTTGTCAGTGTACTCGGCAGGCTTACACTTGTAAGTGCGGTACAGCCGAGAAATGCACTTGAACCAATTTCAGCAATGCCCTTGGGAACAATAATTGTTTTCAAAGTTTTGTTAAACGAAAAACAATTGTTGTCAATGCCGACCATATCACAATCACCGACTGACGCAGGAACATTGACGCTTGCAGACTTACCGGAATAAGATTCAATCCACGCGTTAAATCTTCCGTTTGATTTCTGACCCACAATGCGATATTTGTATCCGCCATATGTATAGCTTTTATAAAGCTCATGTTTTGGAATTGCCTCCGCACTTACCTCGCTTGCCGTTGATACAACCGCATTTGCCGACATCGGCAATGCTGTAAACACACCGAACGCAAGAGTTGCCGATAGTGCAACAGAAATAATTTTGTTTACTCTTTTTCTCATTAAATACCCACTCCTGTTCAGCAGAAATACTACACTTTAAGTTATCACATTATTTTTTTATTGTCAACTCAAATAACAGCCGTTTTGAAAATTTGCATTTCAAGACGGCTGTTGTTCTGTTATAAAAAAATCGGCTGATGTTGTTTTCCCTGCAATGCAAGGGTTACGCAATCTTCAAGCTTATCAAAATCAGCCACAAGCGAATTTGGTTTCTTGATGCAATCGTCCTGTTTTAAAGGAACGAAGTAAATGTTTTTCGTGTTGAGAAGTCTGCCGATGTTCTGTGCCGACGCACCGAGAGCGTCATTTGTTGCAACGCACAACAGCACAGGTCTTAAAATTCTCAGATGCGACTTTGCCGCCATTGTTACCGCCGTGTCGGTAATTCCGAGCGACAGCTTTGCAAGCGTGTTGCCCGTACACGGTGCAATCACAAGCAAGTCGCACATTTTTTTAGGTCCTATCGGTTCTGTCTGCACAACCGAGTGCAGAACAACTTTGCCCGTTATTTCTTCTGCCCTCTTTACCGTTTCCTCCGCTTTTCCGAAACGAGTTGATGTTGAAAAGGCATTTTGCGACATTATCGGAATAACATCATAGCCTGAGTCAACAAGCCTCTGCATTTGCGTAAAAGCCTTTGAAAAGGTGCAAAAGGAACCGCACATTGCAAATCCTATGGTTGCTTTTGTCACCTGTAAACCTCCTTGATGATGTCAAATACAGTAGTTTTTATAATTTCTCCTGCCGTTTTCGGAGCACATTTTCCGGGTAGCGACAATGCCCTAACGGCATAAATTCCGAGTTTTTCTGCGGTATCAAAATCAACCCCTCCCGGCAGGGACGCAAGGTCTATAATAAGGGTGTTTGTGTCGGTATTCATAAGAAGTTCCCTGTCAAAAATCAACCTCGGAATTGTGTTGAAAGCAATGTCAAACCGCTTTACCGTTCTGAGATTTTCCGTATTAAGTGCATTGTAGCCGAGTGCCTTTACATATGCAAGGTCTGACGGCTTTCTTGCGCTCACGGTAACATTTGCTCCGAGTAAAACAAGCTTGTGAGCAAGAATTTTTCCGATTCTGCCGAATCCCGTAACAAGACACTTACTGCCCGAAATCGTACCCTCATATTCTCTCATTGCACATTCAATTGCACCCTCTGCTGTAGGCAATGCGTTGAGAATTGCAAAATCATCTCTTGCTCCGTAATCAAAAATTTCACCGTCGGAAAGCCTTGGATATGCCTTTAAAAATCTGCTTTTCATCGTAGTAAAAACAGGCTTTTTAAGGATAATTTCAATATCGTCACCGTCAAGCAAAATGTTCTCGTTTGAAAACGGAGTGTTAAGACTTCCGTCCGTCCTTATTGACGGCAACGGAAAAATCAATGCGTCACTTTCCGAAATTGCCTTTTTAACATTGCAAAGGCTCAATGAACCGTAGCTTTCAAGGCTGTCAAATCCGCCGAGCAAAACATCGTAACAACTGTCAGAAATTGATTTTGCAAGAAAAAGCTGTCGCTTGTCACCGCCGATTATGCCAAATGTTCTTATGTCGCTCTTTTTCATACACAACACCCGTAAATCAAGTTATTCTCTACACCCTCATATTATGCCGAGTGTCCTTGTGTGTGAACAACACATAAAAGCGACCGCAAAGCATATCACTCTGCGGTCGCTGTTTGTAACTTATTATTATTTATTTTCTTTAAATAATCCCAAAATTATTTTCATCAGACTCATCAAATGACTCTCCGTTTTCGTCCTTTGTACATTCATTAAAAATGTTATACTCAAGCCATGCGTTTGCAGAGTCATAGTCCTTGCTGAAAATATCCGTGTTCTTTATATCAAAAATTCCCATACAATCACCTAAAAGTAATTTTTGTATGTACTCCGTAACTTGATATTACATCATATGAACAAAAAATTCAATACTCATATTAGTATGTTTTATATTTTATTTAATGATTTACCAAATAACAGAACAAAAGAATTTTCAAAATAGAGTTACGGTCTGAGTCCCATTCCGCCCTCAAGGGTGATGGTTTCGCCGCTCATATACTTGAAATCAGGTGATGCAAGTGCAACACAGGCACGGCCGATTTCTTTTTCAACATCACCAAAATGTCCCATTGGCGGAACTTTTACATTCGCCTTGAATGCGTCGGGATAAGCCTGCTCAAATTTTTCAAGCTGAGCAGTCCATGCAAGCGGACAGACAATGTTGACATTTATTCCGTCCTTGCCCCACTCGTTGGCGGCAACTCTTGTAAGACCTCTTATTCCCTCTTTTGCGGCTGCATATGCACACTGACCGAAGTTTCCGAAAAGTCCGGCACCCGAAGCAAAGTTTATAACCGTTCCCTTCGATTTTTTAAGGTACGGATAGCAAGCCTTCATATAATAGAAGGTTGCGTACAATCCCGAATAAACAGCAAGGTCAAATTGCTCTGTTGTATGATCAGCAAGCGTAATACCCGACGCAGAAGCCTGAGCGTTGTTAATCAAGACATCAATTCCGCCGAATGTTTCAACAGCTCTGTCAACAACATTCCGAACAACCTTTTCGTTATCGCCGTCCTTGCTGACATCAGCCTGAATAGGCAACACATTTACTCCGTAAAGTCTTTCGAGCTCTTCTTTGGCATCCTCAAGCTTTTTGACATTTCTGCCTGTAATAACAAGGTTTGCACCCTCTTTTGCATAAGCAACAGCAATGCCGTAGCCGATTGAACCGCAACCTCCGTCGCTGAGAACAGCCCTTCCTCCGCCTGTAATAACAGCGGTCTTTCCTAATAAAAATCCCATTAATCCATCCTCCTTTTGGTAAAAAAATATGCTGCAAGAATACAAATATTCTCACAGCCTTATATTACCAGTTATTAAGTTTGGTGTCAATCGGGGTAATGCTATTATACGGAAATATTGGGTTTTGATTTTGAATTAATCTTTTCCTTTTGTAAATTTTCTTTTGCAGTATTAATAGATGCAACCAATATTCTGCGAATAGTGCCGCACCGGTTATATAAATCAATTGATAATTCTCTAAGCTTTGATTCAGCCATACGAACCTCTTTTAATTTATAACAAGTGAAATATACTTCGTATGTGAAATAATACTATTGTATTGTGAAATTTTCTGCTTGCGCAGAAAGTGAAATAAAATAAATCCTTTCACGCCGTCAGGCACTTCACATGGAAAATCCATATTTCACACCGATAGGTATTTCACAAATCCTTTTGGATTTATTTCACTGAAAAAAGCACTTGCAAAAGCAAGTGCTTTTTCTTGGCGGAGGACAAGGGATTTGAACCCTCGCGCCGCGTTAGCGACCTACTCCCTTAGCAGGGGAGCCTCTTCACCACTTGAGTAATCCTCCGTGTGAAGTTTAAATTCACTATAAAATAAAATGGCGGAGAGGAAGGGATTCGAACCCTTGGTCCCTCGCGGGATCACTAGTTTTCAAGACTAGCTCCTTAAACCACTCGGACACCTCTCCGTATGCTCATCTTGCCTTTCAGCATTTCAGCAAGACTTATTCTAACACAAGTTTCTCCATTTGTCAACACTTATTTTTAATTTTTGAATATTCAGTAAAATAAGAAAATTTCCCAATTTCTTGACAAATCACAAGCCATCATATACAATGGTTATGTTATGTGCCAATAGCTCAGTTGGATAGAGCGTTCGCCTCCTAAGAATATGTTGCAACACACACTTTTGATTGGAAAGTGTATGGTAATGTGGTAGAATAATCGTAAATTTAATACACGTCTTCGTAGCTCAGCCGGATAGAGCGTCCGCCTCCTAAGCGGAAGGCCGTGGGTTCGAATCCCGCCGAGGACGCCATTTTAAGCCGTTTTTGATGATTTTTCATCGAAAGCGGCTTTTCTCTTTTTACGGCTTCCGCTTCCGTGATCGTGCTAACAAAAGTGTGTGGTTATCTAACAGGTGTTAGCACGAAATCGCTGATTTTGCTAACAAAAACCGTCGTTTTACTAACAGCGTTAAAAATTCCAATTAATCTCTGCTAACAGATTAGTTGTGCGGTATGGTGGTAGTTTATTCGCATAATTGAAAACAAATCCTTCTATATATAATAATGGTATAAGGAAGTGATTATTATGAAAGATCCTAAATACCATATATATCTTACGAATGAAGAACGCTCCGAGGTTTTGAAATCACTTATTGACCTCAAAAATGAAATGATTGTACAAGGTAAATACACTGATGTATTGGATGAAATCATCGTCAAGCTATACAAAGCCCGAAAAAAGAATATAAAGGTAATATACATTTAAATTAAGTTATTTAGCCGTTTGTTCCTTAATTGGAGCAGGCGGCTTTTTTGCATTTATTCAACTTTTTTTCAAAAAAA
>ENA-OQDE01000886-OQDE01000886.1-human-gut-metagenome-genome-assembly--contig:-NODE-886-length-14402-cov-1.655552_pt1 | contig 14402 bp, 20 predicted proteins | sample MGYA00242768_ERZ504595 | MGnify/ENA primary metagenome ERZ504595 (study PRJEB26092, sample SAMD00036307) | human gut metagenome | host: Homo sapiens | study: EMG produced TPA metagenomics assembly of...
GGTAAAAGCGCGTGAATACGGCATCATCAACCACGATGTAGACAGCTTTGCGCCACGCGCATTTTTCTCAACCCTGACCAACGTTAACTTCGATTCTCCGCGTATAGTCGGCTACGCTCGTGAAGCGATTGCCCTGCGCGAGGCGCTGAAAGCACAATGCCTGGCTGTAGATGCCACGCCCACGTCGATAACCCGATGGCTGACCTGCAACTGGTGAGCGATGATCTCGGCGAGCTGCAACGTCAGGCAGCAGAATTTACCCCTAACAAAGATAAAGCGGCGATTGGCGAAAACATTCTCGGCCTGCGTCTGCTGTGCCTGTATGGCTGAAAGGTGCGGCGGCTATATGGAACACGCACACGTTCTCGGTCAATACGACAATGATATTTACGCCCAGTACCATAAAATCATGGCGTGGCTGGGGACCTGGCCTGCCGATATGAACGCGCTTCTTGAGTGTTCAATGGAAATCGGCCAGATGAACTTCAAAGTGATGAGCATTCTGGATGCAGGCGAAACCAGTAATACGGTCACCGTACGCCAACCCAGGTCAACGTCAAAGCGACGGCGGGTAAATGCATTCTGATTTCCGGTCACGATCTCAAAGATCTCTACAACCTGCTGGAACAGACCGAAGGCACGGGCGTTAATGTCTACACCCACGGTGAAATGCTGCCTGCGCATGGCTACCCGGAGCTGCGTAAATTCAAGCATCTGGTCGGTAACTACGGCAGCGGCTGGCAGAATCAGCAAGTAGAGTTCGCTCGTTTCCCTGGCCCCATCGTGATGACCTCGAACTGCATCATCGACCAACCGTAGGCGCTTATGACGATCGTATCTGGACCCGCAGCATCGTTGGCTGGCCGGGTGTGCGTCATCTGGATGGCGAAGATTTCTCTGCGGTCATCGCCCAGGCGCAACAAATGGCGGGCTTCCCGTACAGCGAAATTCCGCACCTGATCACCGTGGGCTTTGGTCGTCAAACGCTGCTTGGCGCAGCGGATACGCTGATTGATCTGGTAAGCCGTGAAAAACTGCGTCATATCTTCCTGCTTGGCGGCTGTGACGGCGCACGCGGCGAGCGTCACTACTTCACCGATTTCGCCACCAGCGTGCCGGATGACTGTCTGATCCTGACTCTCGCCTGTGGTAAATATCGCTTTAACAAACTTGAGTTTGGCGATATCGAAGGTCTGCCGCGTCTGGTAGATGCAGGTCAATGTAACGATGCTTACTCAGCGATTATTCTGGCTGTCACTCTGGCAGAGAAACTGGGCTGCGGTGTCAACGATCTGCCACTGTCGCTGGTGCTCTCCTGGTTTGAACAAAAAGCGATCGTCATTCTGCTGACGCTGCTTTCTCTGGGTGTGAAAAATATCGTCACCGGCCCGACTGCACCTGGTTTCCTGACACCAGACCTGCTGGCGGTGCTGAACGAGAAATTCGGCCTGCGTTCTATCACCACTGTTGAAGAAGACATGAAGCAACTGTTGAGCGCGTAAGGAGTTTGTCGATGACGATGCCAACGAATCAATGCCCGTGGCGGATGCAGGTTCATCACATTACGCAAGAAACGCCGGATGTGTGGACGATTTCCCTGATTTGCCACGATTACTACCCATATCGCGCCGGGCAATATGCACTGGTCAGCGTGCGTAACTCAGCGGAAACGCTGCGTGCTTACACCATTTCCTCCACGCCAGGCGTGAGTGAATACATCACCCTGACTGTGCGGCGGATTGATGACGGTGTCGGCTCCCAGTGGCTGACGCGCGATGTAAAACGCGGTGATTATCTCTGGCTTTCGGACGCGATGGGGGAATTTACCTGCGACGATAAAGCAGAAGATAAATTCCTGTTGCTGGCGGCAGGCTGCGGCGTCACGCCGATTATGTCGATGCGTCGCTGGCTGGCGAAGAACCGTCCGCAGGCCGATGTGCAGGTGATCTACAACGTGCGTTCGCCGCAGGATGTTATTTTCGCCGATGAGTGGCGTAACTATCCGGTAACGCTGGTGGCAGAAAATAACGTTACCGAAGGCTTTATCGCTGGTCGTCTCACTCGCGAACTGCTGGCAGGTGTCCCTGACTTAGCCTCACGTACCGTGATGACCTGCGGCCCGGCTCCGTATATGGATTGGGTAGAGCAGGAAGTGAAAGCGCTCGGCGTGACGCGTTTCTTTAAAGAGAAATTCTTCACTCCAGTAGCGGAAGCGGCGACCAGCGGTCTGAAATTCACCAAACTGCAACCGGCACGAGAATTTTACGCCCCGGTTGGCACCACGCTACTGGAGGCGCTGGAAAGCAATAACGTTCCGGTTGTCGCCGCCTGCGTGCGGGTGTTTGCGGCTGCTGCAAGACGAAAGTGATTTCCGGTGAATATACGGTGAGCAGCACAATGACGCTGACCGACGCCGAAATCGCTGAAGGTTACGTACTGGCCTGCTCCTGCCATCCGCAGGGGGATTTGGTTCTCGCATAATCGCCTTATGCCCGATGATATTCCTTTCATCGGGCTATTTAACTGTTAGTGCCTCCTTTTTCCCCATCCCTTCCCCTCCGTCATCGATGAACCTAAACTTGTAACCGTTATCACATTCAGGAGATGGAGAACCATGAAACAAACGGTTGCAGCTTATATCGCCAAAACACTCGAATCGGCAGGCGTGAAACGCATCTGGGACACGGGCGACTCTCTGAACGGTCTTAGCGACAGTCTTAATCGCATGGGCACCATCGAGTGGATGTCCACCCGCCATGAAGAAGTGGCGGCCTTTGCCGCTGGCGCTGAAGCACAACTTTCAGGAGAACTGGCGGTCTGTGCCGGGTCGTGCGGCCCCGGCAACCTGCACTTAATCAACGGCCTGTACGATTGCCACCGCAATCACGTTCCGGTACTGGCGATTGCCGCTCATATTCCCTCCAGCGAAATTGGCAGCGGCTATTTCCAGGAAACCCACCCACAAGAGCTATTCCGCGAATGTAGTCACTATTGCGAGCTGGTTTCCAGCCCGGAGCAGATCCCACAAGTGCTGTCGATTGCCATGCGCAAAGCGGTGCTTAACCGTGGCGTTTCCGTTGTCGTGTTACCGGGCGACGTGGCGTTAAACCTGCGCCAGAAGGGGCAACCTCGCACTGGTATCATGCGCCACAGCCAGTCGTGACGCCGGAAGAAGAAGAGTTACGCAACTGGCGCAACTGCTGCGTTATTCCAGCAATATCGCCCTGATGTGTGGCAGCGGCTGCGCGGGGGCGCATAAAGAGTTAGTTGAGTTTGCCGGGAAAATTAAAGCGCCTATTGTTCATGCCCTGCGCGGTAAAGAACATGTCGAATACGATAACCCGTATGATGTCGGAATGACGGGATTAATCGGCTTCTCGTCAGGTTTTCACACTATGATGAATGCCGACACGTTAGTGCTACTCGGTACTCAGTTCCCCTACCGCGCCTTCTACGACCGATGCCAAAATCATTCAGATTGATATCAACCAGCCAGCATCGGCGCTCACAGCAAGGTAGATATGGCACTGGTCGGCGATATCAAGTCGACTCTGCGTGCATTGCTGCCATTGGTGGAAGAAAAAACCGATCGCAAGTTTCTGGATAAAGCGCTGGAAGATTACCGCGACGCCCGCAAAGGGCTGGACGATTTAGCTAAACCGAGCGAGAAAGCCATTCACCCGCAATATCTGGCGCAGCAAATTAGTCATTTTGCCGCCGATGACGCCATCTTTACCTGTGACGTCGGCACGCCAACGGTGTGGGCGGCACGTTATCTGAAAATGAACGGCAAGCGTCGTCTGTTAGGTTCGTTTAACCACGGTTCGATGGCTAACGCCATGCCGCAGGCGCTGGGTGCGCAGGCAACCGAGCCGGAACGTCAGGTGGTCGCCATGTGCGGCGATGGCGGTTTTAGCATGTTGATGGGCGATTTTCTCTCAGTAGTGCAGATGAAACTGCCGGTGAAAATTATCGTCTTTAATAACAGCGTGCTGGGCTTTGTGGCGATGGAGATGAAGCAGGTGGCTATTTGACTGACGGCACCGAACTACACGACACCAACTTTGCCCGCATTGCCGAAGCGTGCGGCATTACGGGTATTCGTGTAGAAAAAGCCTCTGAAATCGATGAAGCCTGCAACGCGCCTTCTCCATCGACGGTCCGGTGTTGGTGGATGTGGTGGTCGCCAAAGAAGAGTTAGCCATTCCACCGCAGATCAAACTCGAACAGGCCAAAGGATTTAGCTTGTATATGTTGCGCGCAATCATCAGCGGACGCGGTGATGAAGTGATCGAACTGGCGAAAACGAACTGGCTAAGGTAAAAGGGTGGCATTTCCCGTCATAATAAGGACATGCCATGATTGATTTACGCAGTGATACCGCTACCGACCGAGCCGCGCCATGCTCGAAGCAATGATGGCCGCCCCGGTTGGGGACGACGTTTACGGAGACGACCCTACCGTTAATGCTCTGCAGGACTATGCGGCAGAGCTTTCCGGTAAAGAAGCCGCCATTTTTCTGCTACCGGCACTCAGGCCAACCTGGTCGCTCTGCTCAGTCACTGCGAACGCGGCGAAGAGTATATCGTCGGTCAGGCCGCGCATAATTATCTGTTTGAAGCCGGTGGCGCAGCGGTGCTGGGCAGTATTCAACCGCAACCTATCGACGCGGCTGCTGACGGTACGCTACCGCTGGATAAAGTGGCGATGAAAATCAAACCCGACGATATCCATTTCGCCCGCACCAAATTACTCAGTCTGGAAAACACCCACAACGGCAAAGTGTTGCCGCGTGAATACCTTAAAGATGCATGGGAATTTACCCGCGAGCGCAATCTGGCGCTGCATGTGGACGGTGCGCGCATCTTTAATGCCGTGGTGGCTTACGGCTGCGAACTAAAAGAGATCACGCAATATTGTGATTCATTCACCATTTGTCTGTCGAAAGGTCTTGGTACGCCAGTCGGTTCGTTACTGGTCGGTAAGCGTGACTACATTAAACGTGCAATTCGCTGGCGGAAAATGACAGGGGGCGGGATGCGCCAGTCCGGCATTCTGGCAGCGCCGGGATGTATGCGCTGAAAAATAACGTCGCACGCTTGCAGGAAGATCATGACAATGCCGCCTGGATGGCGGAGCAGTTGCGTGAAGCAGGCGCGGATGTGATGCGTCAGGACACCAATATGCTGTTTGTTCGCGTCGGGGAAGAAAATGCTGCCGCGTTAGGCGAATACATGAAAGCGAGAAACGTGCTGATTAACGCCTCGCCGATTGTCCGCCTGGTGACGCACCTCGACGTCTCGCGCGAGCAACTAGCTGAAGTCGCCGCCCACTGGCGCGCATTCCTGGCGCGTTAAGGAGGGAGACGTGCCGCAACGCATTTTAGTTCTCGGTGCCAGTGGCTACATTGGTCAGCATCTGGTGCGAACTCTCAGCCAGCAAGGGCATCAGATCCTGGCGGCGGCACGTCATGTCGACAAGCTTGCAAAGCTGCAACTGGCAAACGTCAGTTGCCATAAAGTCGATCTCAGCTGGCCGGATAACCTTCCGGCCCTGTTGCAGGATATCGATACGGTCTATTTTCTGGTGCACAGCATGGGCGAAGGCGGCGATTTTATCGCTCAGGAGCGCCAGGTGGCTCTCAACGTCCGCGATGCGCTACGCGAAGTCCCTGTTAAGCAATTAATCTTTCTCAGTTCGTTGCAGGCCCCGCCACATGAGCAGTCGGACCATCTGCGCGCCCGTCAGGCTACGGCGGATATTCTTCGTGAAGCGGGTGTCCCGGTGACCGAATTGCGTGCCGGAATAATCGTTGGCGCAGGTTCAGCGGCGTTCGAAGTCATGCGCGATATGGTCTACAACCTGCCAGTGTTAACGCCGCCACGCTGGGTTCGTTCACGCACCACGCCCATCGCGCTGGAAAACTTGCTGCACTATCTGGTGGCGCTGTTAGATCATCCGGCCAGCGAACATCGCATCTTCGAAGCCGCCGGACCAGAAGTGCTCAGTTATCAGCAACAGTTTGAACATTTTATGGCGGTGAGCGGTAAGCGCCGCTGGTTGATCCCCATCCCCCTCCCCACCCGCTGGATTTCGGTGTGGTTTCTCAATGTGATTACTTCCGTACCGCCCACCACCGCCAGGGCGTTGATTCAGGGGCTGAAACATGATCTGCTGGCGGATGACACCGCACTACGTGCACTCATCCCACAACGGCTGATTGCTTTCGATGACGCGGTACGTCGCACCCTGAAAGAGGAAGAAAAGCTGGTCAACTCCAGCGACTGGGGATACGACGCTCAGGCCTTTGCCCGCTGGCGACCGGAGTACGGTTATTTCGCCAAACAAGCGGGGTTTACCGTTAAAACGTCTGCCAGACTTGCGGCTTTATGGCAGGTGGTGAATCAAATCGGCGGTAAAGAGCGTTATTTCTTTGGCAATATTTTGTGGCAAACCCGGGCGTGATGGACCGCGCGATCGGTCATAAGCTGGCGAAAGGCCGCCCGGAGCGTGAATATTTGCAGACCGGCGATGCGGTGGATAGCTGGAAAGTGATTGTCGTTGAACCGGAAAAACAACTTACGCTGTTATTTGGCATGAAAGCGCCGGGGCTGGGACGACTGTGTTTTACCCTGGAAGATAAAGGCGACTATCGTACTATCGATGTTCGCGCATTCTGGCATCCGCACGGTATGCCGGGGCTGTTTTACTGGTTATTGATGATCCCCGCGCATCTGTTTATTTTTCGCGGAATGGCAAAACAAATCGCCAGACTGGCAGAACAAAGCACAGATTAATCGACAAAACCTGCGTTATTCTTTCATGTTTCCCATTGCATCATGGGGGAAATCACGGAAGAATGCGCACGTCATTTTCTCAACAACAGTGGATTGATATGAAGGTACTGGTTACCGGCGCCACCAGCGGCTTAGGTCGAAACGCGGTAGAGTTTTTATGCCAGAAAGGCATCAGCGTGCGAGCGACCGGTCGCAACGAGGCAATGGGTAAATTGCTGGAAAAAATGGGCGCAGAGTTTGTTCCGGCGGATCTGACCGAGCTGGTCTCATCACAAGCTAAAGTGATGCTCGCGGGCATTGATACGCTGTGGCACTGCTCCAGCTTTACCTCGCCCTGGGGGACACAACAGGCTTTCGATCTGGCTAACGTTCGCGCCACTCGCCGCCTGGGTGAATGGGCTGTCGCCTGGGGTGTGCGTAACTTTATTCATATCTCTTCACCCTCCCTGTACTTCGATTATCACCACCATCGCGATATTAAAGAAGATTTTCGCCCTCACCGCTTCGCTAACGAGTTTGCCCGCAGCAAAGCAGCCAGCGAAGAAGTGATCAATATGCTTTCGCAGGCGAATCCACAAACGCGCTTTACTATTCTGCGCCCACAAAGTCTGTTCGGACCGCACGATAAAGTCTTTATCCCCCGTCTGGCGCATATGATGCACCACTACGGCAGCATTCTGTTACCACACGGCGGCAGTGCGCTGGTCGATATGACCTACTATGAAAATGCCGTGCACGCCATGTGGCTAGCAAGCCAGGAAGCCTGCGATAAGCTACCTTCCGGGCGTGTGTACAACATCACCAACGGCGAGCATCGCACACTGCGCAGCATCGTGCAGAAGCTGATCGACGAGTTGAATATTGACTGTCGTATTCGTTCCGTCCCCTACCCGATGCTGGATATGATCGCCCGCAGCATGGAGCGTTTAGGCCGCAAGTCAGCAAAAGAGCCGCCGCTGACCCACTACGGCGTCTCCAAGTTGAATTTTGACTTTACGCTGGATATTACGCGTGCGCAGGAAGAGTTAGGTTATCAACCAGTCCTCACCCTGGATGAAGGTATCGAGAAAACTGCCGCCTGGCTACGCGACCACGGAAAACTGCCGCGCTAATCCTGCCCGTATTTCTCCAGCAACGCTTCGGCAATCGCCTGAGTTTCTGCATCCGCTTCGCCGTTGTATAACGTCGGGCGGAAATGCATCTGGAACGCCATAATCACGCGCCGCTGCTCGCGCGGTGTCATATCAGGTTTAACGTCATAACCGTAGCGCGCCAAAAGCTCCAGTAATGATGCGGTATCTACCGGTGTGTGCGGCGCGCGCCCGGCAAGGTAAAAGTTCACCCGCTGCGCATCCGGCCAGGCACCAATCCCCTGCTGCGCCAGTTGTTGCCAGGGGAATAACGGCCCCGGATCGTCTTTGCGCTGCGGCGCAATATCCGCATGCGCCACTACGTTTTCCGGCTTGATGTGATAACGGGCAATAATATCTTTCGCCAGCGGAATAAGCGCCTGAATCTGTGCCTGTTCAAACGGGGCAAAATATTTCACTCCGGATGATTTTTGCCAGCCACGGTTTTCCAGCTCAATGCCAATAGAGGTGTCGTTAAGACGCGTTGCCCCGCGCCAGGCGCTAATCCCCGCATGCCAGGCCAGCTCCTGTTCCGGCACCAGTTGCCAGATGCGCGGTTTACCGTTGTATCGCGGTGGCACAGCAGGGACCAGATAATGCGAACTGACCTGCTTATCGGTCAGTGTCGCCAGCGAGCTATCAAAATCATCTGCGGTGTAGTGGATCACCAGCACTTTAATGCGCGGATACGCCGCCTGTGCCTGGCGTCGGGTATCAAGCTGATATCCCTCTTTCTCGACAATGCCTTTTTCGCCTGCACACCCTGCCAGTAACAGAGCGACAGCGATCAGCCAGAAGACTCTTCTCATCGACGCGTTTTCACCGCCGTACCGCTGACGCTAACCATCAGCATACTGCCGTTTTGCCCGACCGTTTCGTAGTCGATATCAATACCAACCACGGCATCGGCCCCCAGTGCCCGGGCCTGGAGCCTAGTTCCTCAAAGGCGATCTCCCGCGCTTTACGTAGCTCTTTTTCGTAGGCCCCGGAGCGTCCACCAACGATATCGCGGATACCGGCAAAGAAATCACGGAAAATATTGGCACCTAAAATCGCTTCGCCGGTCACCACACCGCAATATTCGACGATGGTCTGGCTTCCAGAGTTGGGGTTGTAGAATTGCATGATCGATCTCCTTGTTTGTTAAGCCTTCGATCTCTAAAGCATTATCGGACTGATATGCCATGTTGGGAAGAAGGTTTTGATCAGTTTAGGAAATCATCTCATTGTGTCAAAAACACCCACTTAAGTCTTTACGATTATCCGTTGCATAACCCGATATTAGTTTCATTATAGGGCACCGCTTACCTGTCGTATTATGTAGTACCAGCAACATTAATGAGCGGAAAGAGTCAACTTATACTGTAAATTATTCCAAAATTTTTCCGCATCTTGTGGCTGAGGAACATACCTCTGGATTGCTTTTTGATCGACCTCGGCAAAACAAGAAAGTAATAAGATCTCAATGTTTTTGTCATTAATATATGCAAAAATCATTCTTGCAAACTCGTATATAAACGCCCGTTCTTGAGCGTTTAATAGTTTAATACAATATTTATTCTTAAGAGAGAAAAGAATTTCAAGGAAAGCATCCGCTGCAACCTTCACGTTATTCCCCGCATTCATATTAAATATATCTCTTACGCAGATAGAATACAGTGAAAGTAAACAGCCATACAAATAATCATTTATTAATTCTTTTGTCCATTTTACTGGCAACCAGGGTTTTATCTTGACACCATGCATACTACAGTCATGAAAAAGACATTTACTGAAATTAACTCTTATCATATCAACATTGAAAAAATTGCAGTTAATAAATTTTAAAGAATGAGTATTTACGTTGTTAATTTTAACAGATCTAAACGAAATATTTTTGAATACACTGTTTATTACATTGCTATTTGTTATTTTAACATTACCTAAACTGCCGTTTTCAAAGCAACACTTCTTCAATATACTTTCATTCACAACAGTATGTAATAAATGGAGATTATTTATGTTTTGCTTTATTAATGCCACGTCATTAAAATAACTATATTTAATAAAGCAACCATTATTGAGTAGTGTTTTAAGATTGACTAAATTACTTGCATCTTCACGTACCATCGTGGCAATTGAAACAGGCAGAGACATGAGAACTTCTTCATTCACCATCAAGTGAATCATGCATTGCGTTCCCTTTGTCATATCCACACTTACGCTACAAATATCGTGGTAATGCGAAGAGTGCATTTCAGGAAAAAGATTAAACACCGTATCTTGAAAGGCACTAAATCGTGTTAATAAATCCTGATAATGAACAGGTTTTGTTTCAAAATTATCATCAGCAAATCCAAGCACTATTGCATGCTCTACATTTAACGCAGTTCAAATGATTCTTCTTCTGTAAAATCATTATTTAAAACCTCACCTGACGTATTTTCACTGTCATAAAAAGTACTCATCAATGCGATATTGTTTGTTACAGAGTCTTTTTTCGATATTCTCACTAATTGCATATCGCCTGCTATAATCATAAAAATGAATAAACGCGTCCTTTATAAAGGATATATATTGTTCTTTGTTAAAGTCAATACGACTGTATAATTTTTCAAAAATCACATTCGCAATCTTACTACCAATGGTATGCCTGTATAATAATGGGTGCGATTCAATCGTAAAATGCTTGTCTAAGTGATGTTGTAATTTATTCTCATAGCCCAGTGGGAAAAGAAACTTTTGTCTTTCAAGTTTCCCATTCAATATATTACGTATTCCAATGGTGATTCTTTCATTACCCGTTTTTATTTCAACTTCGTTATCTTCTGTTTTACCCAAATATTTTTTAACATCAGTCTCGAAAGCATTAGTAAAAAATGCATTAAATTGATAAATCGCTGATGGAATATTTTCCGCGAGCAACACATCATTTTTTATGAGATCACTGTCAGCATTTATTGCTAATATCAGATGCAAGTAGATGGTATCCCATGTAGACAACTCACCCTTACGACTGGAATTTAATATCGCGAAAAATTCCCTCAGTGAATCCAGAAAATTATCACTTTGATTCAGTTGTGTACCTGGAAATGATGATACTTGATCAGATATATTGTTTATCATATTAAAAATCACCCAAGAAAAACGATAATCCACCGAACTCCTCGTGCTTTATTATTATAAAAGCACAACACCTTTTATATTCATATTAATTAACGAAATACTGAAACAACTTAATTTATTCTTCGCTCAAACTCAGTAGCTTAAATTCTTTACCCACAACTGTAGCATAAATAATATTATCGAAAGTCAAAGCTGGGACTATCAAATTTCGCTCATTTTCAAAAAATACAACGTAATTTTGGCAATCATCTTAATCGCAGGATCTCTTATCGCATGTAAAAATTTGTAATGATTAGACAATAACCGCGTTCATTTATCACGCGTTATAAATGTGAAACTGGCTTCTTGCAGATGCTCTTAACCTCTACAGGAGGATTTATACCACCATTTCAGAACTATCATATTTACCTTAAATGATCATTTCAGCCATATAACACGCTCAACCTCACAAATGGTTTACACTGTCTATTGTTTGGGTAATTTAAGTAAGTCAGCTACGAGCAACCTTGAGTGGGTCGCCAGCAATGGACTCAAACCCAATCAGGTGTTCAGATTGTTTCAGAATTGTATTAAAAACAATGTATTAAATAATCTGATAGCGTTTGGTCGTAGTGTGACGCAGACAGCAAGCTAATAAGGAAATGATTATGCGCTACCGTTCACTATCTCTACTTATTCCATGTGCACTGCTGCTGAGTGCCTGTACCACCGTCACGCCAGCTTATAAAGATAACGGCCCCCGCACCGGTTCCTGTGTCCAGGGTGGCCCTGACAGCGTGGCTCAACAATTCTATGACTACCGCATTCAACATCGCAGCAATGACATTACTGCCCTGCGCCCCTATTTGAGTGACAAACTGGCAACCCTACTTAGCGATGCCAGCCGCGATAATAGTCATCGTGAATTGTTAAGCAGCGATCCGTTCTCCAGTCGAACCACCTTGCCAGACAGCGCCCACGTTGCCAGTGCATCGACTATCCCTAATCGTGATGCCCGTAACATTCCATTGCGCGTGGATCTCAAACAGGGTGACCAGGGCTGGCAGGATGAAGTGTTAATGATTCAGGAAGGCCAGTGTTGGGTCATCGACGATGTGCGCTACTTAGGCGGTAGCGTTCATGCCACAGCGGGTACGCTCCGTCAGTCCATCGAGAATCGCTAACGCTTGATCAACCAATAAACCCCGTAAATTGTCCGGCATTTCGTGAGGAATGCGACATTTATGCTCGCCGACCACCGCCCCCGTTATTTTGTGCTATGTTTATTGAATAATGCGCTTTGCTTTTAACTTTTAAAGCAGAAATATTGCATAATTATTCTGTCAAAGGTACTATCTTCGACCTCAATAGCTATCAGACTGCAGTATACGAGTGTCAATGAGTATTCAATTAAACGGCATTAATTGCTTCTACGGCGCGCATCAGGCGCTGTTCGATATCACGCTGGATTGCCCACAGGGCGAAACGCTGGTGTTACTTGGCCCCAGCGGCGCGGGTAAAAGCTCGCTGCTGCGTGTACTCAATCTGCTTGAGATGCCGCGCTCCGGTACGCTCAACATTGCAGGCAACCATTTCGATTTCACCAAACACCCTCTGACAAAGCGATTCGCGATTTGCGTCGTAACGTTGGCATGGTGTTTCAGCAATACAACCTGTGGCCGCATCTGACCGTGCAGCAAAACCTGATTGAAGCGCCCTGCCATGTACTGGGGTTGAGCAAAGATCAGGCGCTGGCCCGTGCAGAAAAACTGCTGGAACGTCTGCGTCTCAAACCTTATAGCGATCGTTACCCGTTGCATCTTTCTGGTGGTCAGCAGCAGCGTGTTGCTATTGCCCGTGCGTTGATGATGGAACCGCAGGTACTGCTGTTCGATGAACCGACCGCCGCACTGGACCCGGAAATTACGGCACAAATCGTCAGCATCATTCGTGAGTTGGCAGAAACGAATATTACCCAGGTGATCGTCACCCACGAAGTTGAAGTGGCGCGTAAAACCGCCAGCCGAGTGGTGTATATGGAAAACGGTCATATCGTAGAACAAGGCGACGCGAGCTGCTTTACCGAGCCGCAAACCGAAGCATTTAAAAACTATCTCTCTCACTAAGATTCGGGATAACAACAATGAAAAAAGTTCTGATTGCCGCGTTAATTGCAGGTTTTAGTCTTTCCGCCACAGCTGCCGAAACCATTCGTTTTGCTACCGAAGCCTCTTATCCTCCGTTTGAATCGATGGACGCGAATAACCAGATCGTCGGTTTTGACGTTGACCTGGCGCAGGCATTGTGTAAAGAGATTGATGCGACCTGTACTTTCTCTAATCAGGCGTTTGACAGCCTGATCCCAAGCCTGAAATTCCGTCGCGTAGAAGCAGTGATGGCGGGCATGGATATCACCCCAGAGCGTGAAAAGCAGGTGCTGTTTACCACGCCGTACTATGACAACTCTGCCCTGTTTGTGGGGCAGCAAGGCAAATACACCAGTGTTGATCAGCTGAAAGGCAAAAAAGTCGGCGTTCAGAACGGGACGACACACCAGAAGTTCATTATGGATAAGCACCCGGAAATCACCACCGTGCCGTATGACAGCTACCAGAACGCAAAACTGGATCTGCAAAATGGTCGTATCGACAGCGTATTTGGTGACACCGCAGTGGTAACCGAATGGCTGAAAGATAACCCGAAACTGGCGGCAGTGGGCGATAAAGTGACCGATAAAGATTACTTCGGTACTGGCCTCGGCATCGCAGTACGTCAGGGCAACACTGAACTGCAGCAGAAACTCAACACTGCGCTGGAAAAAGTGAAGAAAGATGGCACTTACGAAACCATCTACAACAAATGGTTCCAGAAGTAATTCCTGATGAATGAATTTTTTCCTTTAGCAAGCGCCGCCGGGATGACCGTCGGCCTTGCCGTTTGTGCATTGATTGTCGGGCTGGCGCTGGCGATGTTCTTTGCGGTATGGGAGTCTGCAAATGGCGTCCTGTCGCGTGGGCAGGTTCAGCGCTGGTAACCATTCTGCGTGGCCTGCCAGAAATTCTGGTGGTGCTGTTTATCTATTTTGGCTCCTCGCAGCTGCTGCTGACGCTTTCGGATGGCTTCACTATCAATCTTGGGTTCGTGCAGATCCCGGTGCAGATGGACATTGAGAACTTCGACGTTAGCCCGTTCCTTTGTGGTGTCATCGCTCTGTCGCTGCTGTATGCCGCCTATGCCTCGCAAACGCTGCGCGGCGCGTTGAAAGCGGTGCCGGTGGGCCAGTGGGAATCTGGTCAGGCGCTGGGGCTGTCGAAATCGGCTATCTTTTCCGTCTGGTGATGCCGCAGATGTGGCGTCATGCGCTGCCTGGTCTCGGTAACCAGTGGCTGGT
>ENA-OQDE01000888-OQDE01000888.1-human-gut-metagenome-genome-assembly--contig:-NODE-888-length-14391-cov-4.096677_pt1 | contig 14391 bp, 10 predicted proteins | sample MGYA00242768_ERZ504595 | MGnify/ENA primary metagenome ERZ504595 (study PRJEB26092, sample SAMD00036307) | human gut metagenome | host: Homo sapiens | study: EMG produced TPA metagenomics assembly of...
GTGAATTTTAAGTTACTGTTCACACACCACTATCCCGAGACATACAAGCCAAAATTCCATTGCCGCAGGCAATCTAGTACATCGTTTTCGAAATAACTATACCACTCACTTGTCTGCGAATCCGATTGCACAGTTCTAAAAGCCTCAGCGTAGCCCGCTACGCCTGCGTTTTTATACCAGCACACTCGAATCCGCATCCTACGCGATTGGTATAGTTATTTACGAAACGCTGTACTAGAATGAATTTTGGCTATGTTACTAAGAACGGAGTGAACAGTAACAATTTTAATTGACGCCCAGTTTCTCCAGTTCTGCTGCTGCCTGTTTAAAAGATTTAAACTGAATTGCATGGATTCCCTGTTTTCTGGCTGCCTCACAGTTCTCCGCTCTGTCATCCAGAAATACGGATTTCTCCGGGTCAAGATGGTAGCGTCCGAGCAGGGTTTTGTAAATTTCCGGTTCCGGTTTGATCTGCTTCACCTGACAGGAGAACACTGCTCCGTCTACATATTTAAGAAACGTAAGTTTATCCTCCGTTCTCTCCAGTGTGTCAGTTGCATAATTGGAAAGAATATAAACATGATATCCTTTATCTTTCAGATATCTCACCCAGGTTTCCGCATAATCTGTTTTCTCAATTGTCTTGTCAGAACGGCGCATTACCTCCCGGATATCCTTTTCGTACTCCGGTGCAGCTTTTACCATCTGATCTACATAATATTGCTCAGTCTCGCTGCTTCTGTCTCTCTCATTCCAGGTATTGCTCTGAAATACCACTTCCGCAATTTTATCACGCTCTTCCTTCGGAAAACCAAAACTGTCCAGATAGGTCTCCCAGTCATATTTTACAAGAACCTGTCCAACGTCAAAAATAATATTCTCCATATCCGAATCCACCACCTTTTTATTCCTGTTCAGTAATTTATAAACCATCCATATTGCATAAGCCATGATGGGAACCATGATCGCTACTGCAAGCGAGGCTTTAAAATAGACCTGCGAATCTTCTCCATTCCCGAATGCAAAAATCATCGGCATACAACATGCAAGAAGCAGGATTATGATTGCGATCCATGCCCCGATTTTTTTTATCTTATTATTATCTTTTTTCATAAGCCTCCAGTTATATAAAAGACACGCCGGAGAAATTCCCCGGCGTATAGTCTTATTTACCGTCTGCCGATCAGACAGGTAAACTTATCCTTATTATTTATTTCTGTAGATGATATCGTCACGTCCCGGGCCATTGGAGATCATAGTGATCGGGAATCCGATATGTTTCTCAACGAACTCAACATACTTTCTGCAGTTCTCCGGCAGATCTTCATATTTTTTGATTCCGCGGATGTCGCATTTCCATCCCGCAGAGTCTCCAGAACCGGTTTTGCTTTCTCAAGCAGTGTAGTTGTCGGGAATTCTGTTGTTACTTTTCCATCAATCTCATATCCTGTGCAGACCGGAATTTCATCCAGATATCCAAGAACATCAAGAACTGTGAAAGCAACATCTGTAGTTCCCTGAAGACGGCATCCGTATTTGGAAGCAACACAGTCAAACCATCCCATACGTCTTGGACGGCCTGTAGTAGCACCAAATTCACCGCCGTCACCGCCACGTCTTCTCAGTTCATCTGCTTCATCGCCAAAGATTTCAGAAACAAATGCACCTGCTCCTACTGCACTGGAATATGCCTTGCATACAGTAACAATCTGTTTGATCTCATATGGTGGAAGACCTGCTCCTACTGCACCATATCCTGCCAGGGTAGAGGAAGATGTAACCATCGGATAAATTCCATGATCCGGGTCTTTCAGAGAACCAAGCTGTCCCTCAAGAAGAACTTCTTTACCTTCTTTTAATGCGTTCCACAGATACAGGGATACGTCACATACATATGGTTCAACCATTTTCTTATATTCCATAAGTTCAGCAAATAATTCATCCACATTAAGAAGCGGTTTGTGATATAAATGTTCAAGAAGAACATTCTTTGTCGCACATACACTTGCAAGTTTTTCTTTCAGATGTTCTTCATCAAAAAGTTCACTTACCTGGAAACCAATCTTTGCATATTTGTCTGAGTAGAACGGAGCAATACCTGACTTGGTAGATCCGAAAGATTTGCCGCCCAGACGTTCTTCCTCATACTGGTCAAAAAGAATATGGTATGGCATAACCATCTGTGCTCTCTCGGAGATAAGGATCTTCGGAGCCGGAACACCTCTGCTTACCACTTCATTGTACTCTTTGAAAAATACCGGGATATTCAGTGCAACACCGTTGCCGATCACACTTGTAGTATGATCATAAAACACACCTGACGGCAGAGTATGAAGGGCAAATTTACCATAGTTATTTACGATTGTATGACCTGCATTTGCACCACCCTGAAATCTTACGATAATATCAGCCTTCTCAGCGAGCATATCGGTAATCTTACCTTTACCTTCATCTCCCCAGTTAGCACCAACAACTGCTTTTACCATTATATAATTCCTCCTGTATTTACCGATTACTGTTTACCCGGCCTTGCAGAATGACCTGCCGGACATCATCAGGAAACAGCAACGCTATTATCTTTATATCAGATTCTGTAATATTCCAAACCGTTATGTTAAGTATTTACTGATCAGACATTGATCTCAGCTTTCACTCCCAGAAGTTCCTTATGGGAATCGAGGATCGGCTGAACTACTGTATTTACAAATCTCTCTGTCTGCTCTTTGGCACGTCCGATATATTTCTTCGGATCCATGGATCTCTGCAGATCTTCCAGAGAAAGGTTGAATGCAGGATCTGCTGCAATCAGTTCCAGCAGATTATTATCTTTGCCTTCTACCTTGACAGTCTTTCCGGCTTCCATGGAAAGCTCACGGATACGCTCATGAAGTTCCTGACGGTCACCGCCTGCTTTTACAGCATCCATCATGATATTCTCTGTAGCCATGAACGGAAGCTCTGCCATCATATGTTTCTCGATAACCTTCGGATAAACAACCAATCCATCTACAACATTAAGACAGAGGTCAAGGATTCCGTCAATAGCAAGGAAACCTTCCGGAATACTCAGACGCTTATTTGCAGAGTCATCCAGAGTTCTCTCAAACCACTGAGTTGCAGATGTGATCGCCGGGTTAAGGGCATCTACCATTACATATCTGGAAAGGGAAGCAATACGCTCACTTCTCATAGGATTTCTCTTATACGCCATTGCGGAGGAGCCGATCTGAGATTTCTCAAATGGTTCTTCTACTTCCTTCAGATGCTGAAGAAGGCGGATATCATTGGACATCTTGTGTGCACTTGCTGCAATTCCTGCAAGAATATTGGCAACACGTGTATCTACCTTACGGGAATAGGTCTGTCCGGATACCGGATAGCATTCCTTAAATCCCATCTTCTCTGCGATCATCGGATCAATCTTGTCGATAGTCTCCTGATCTCCGTCAAACAGTTCCAGAAAGCTTGCCTGTGTTCCGGTTGTACCTTTGGATCCCAGAAGCTTCATTGTTCCCAGAACATACTCCAGATCCTCCAGATCAAGCAGGAATTCCTGTGTCCAGAGTGTTGCACGCTTACCTACTGTAGTAGGCTGTGCAGGCTGAAAATGTGTAAATGCCAGAGTAGGCTGATCTTTATATTTATCAGCGAAAGCAGAAAGCTCGGCAATAACATTGACCAGTTTCTTCTTCACAAGCTTTAATGCTTCTGTCATTACAATAATGTCTGTATTATCACCTACATAACAGGAGGTTGCTCCCAGATGGATGATTCCTTTTGCTTTCGGGCACTGTACGCCATACGCATATACGTGAGACATAACATCATGACGCACCTGACGTTCACGTTCCTTTGCAACGTCATAATTGATATCCTCTGCATGTGCCTTCAGTTCATCAATCTGCTCCTGTGTAATGTTAAGGCCAAGCTCTTTCTCTGTCTCAGCAAGTGCGATCCAGAGTCTTCTCCATGTGCGGAATTTCATATCCGGGGAAAAAATATACTGCATTTCTTTGCTGGCATAACGTTCTGATAAAGGACTTACATATCTGTCTGTACTCATCTTCACTCTCCTGTTTTTTATAGGATATTATTTTTAATCCTTTTATTTCACTTCTGTACGTACGTTTTTCTCAACCACGTACGTTGAAATTATATAACATCATTCCTCTAAAAGCAACCACAAAAACCTTATCCCTGATGGAATTTACCAAGAAATTCTTTCATTCTCGCATGTTCTGATTCAAATACCTCTTTTGGACTCCCCTCAACTGCGATCAGTCCCTTATCCATAAAAATAATATGATCAGAGATATCTCTTGCAAATGTCATCTCATGAGTAACGATCACCATAGTGATGTGTTCTGCTGCCAGATCTTTGATTACCTTAAGAATTTCACTCGTAAGCTCCGGATCAAGGGCGGAAGTAGGCTCATCAAAAAACAGGATCTTCGGATTCATACATAATGCTCTGGCAATAGAGACACGCTGCTGCTGGCCGCCGGAAAGCTGAAACGGATATGCATTCTCTCTGTCTGCAAGTCCCATCTGCTTTAACAGAGTTCTTGCCTGTGCATAAACCTCTTCTTTCTTTCTCTTCTGCACTCTGATCGGAGCATCTGTGATATTTTTCAGTACGGAAAAATGGGGGAAAAGATTAAAGTTCTGAAATACCAGTCCCACATCCCCCTGCTTGATGATCTCACCGCTGTCCGGTGTCTCAAGACCGGTGGCACAGCGGAGAAGTGTGGATTTACCGGAACCGGAAGGTCCGATAATACTAAGAACCTCACCCTCCTCTACCTGAAGTGAAATGTCTTTTAATACTTCAAGGCTGCCGAAGCTCTTCTTTATGTTTTCATTTCAAATAATACCATAGCAAATATTCCTCTTAAATTAAATGATGTCAGAGTCAAAAAATATTTTATAACCCAGCCGCCTGTCAGCGATAATAATTCAGTTTTTTCTCAATCTTATCCATTACAATCGCAACAAGAAGATTGAACACAAAATAGAAAACAGCAGCAATCACAAAAGGCATCATAGTCGTCTGTGCACTTGCAATCTGTTTTGCAATTGTAAACATCTCCGAAACAGCAACAACAAATGCCAGTGACGTATCCTTTACCAGTGTGATAACCTCATTTGTCACAGATGGAAGGATTCTCTTGATCACCTGCGGCAGGATGATCCTGAAAAATGTCTGGGCTTTGCTGTATCCCAAGATCTTTGCAGCCTCATACTGTCCCGCTGAAATAGATTCGATTCCTCCTCTGTAAATCTCCGCAAAATATGCAGCATAGTTAATACTGAATGCAATAAACACAGCGATCAGGCTGTATCCCATGGAAATACGGATTCCAAAAATAAAGTATGGTCCGAAATACACAACCATCAATTGCAGCATTAACGGGGTTCCACGCATAACTGATATGTAGGCAGACACAATTCCACGTATCGCCGGATTCTTGGACATTCTGCCAAAGCAGATCAGAAGTCCCAGCGGAAGTGAAAAAAGTAATGTCACTACAAAAATCTCTACAGAAACTACCATACCACTGGCAAGCTGCTGCAGCATTACACTTAAAGACATAAGCTTTCCTCCTGAAAAATTTCTCCTGTACAGTAAGAAAAGAGGGTGCACAAAATGTACCCTCCATTCCTTTATAATGCGGACAGCCTGCACAGATCTGTCCTCTTGTATCATAACTGTTTTTGTTCCGGCTGACTATTCAGCATCTTTCGCTGTATCAGCTGTATCTTCTTTTGCTGTGTCTGCATCGGAAGCATCATCCTCTGCTGCATCATCTTTTTATCATCAGATTTCTCATCATCTCCAATGCAGAGCATATCTGCTACTTCATACTTCTCAGCAAGTTTATCAACTTCACCTGCATCATAAAGTTTCAGAACTTCTTCCCATACAGTATCTTTCAGCTCATCGTTACCCTTCTTAAAGCCGATTCCATACTCTTCGCTCTGGATTGGCTCGTCAAGGATCACATATTTGCCTTCTTCTCTCTGGGAAGCTGATATTTGGCAACACCGATATCTACTGCGATGGCATCTGCAGCGCCGGAATCCAGATTCATGAATGCTGTATTGTAATCAGGATTCTCTGTCAGTGATGCAAAGCTTGCTGTAAGATCCTTATTATCATCGCTGTTTAATGCATCCAGTGCTGCGGAAGCGGCCTGAACTACTACATTCTTGCCTGCCAGGTCATCCAGCTTCTCAATCCCTGAATCGGCTGCAACAACCATCACCTGCTCATTGTTCAGATATGGATCTGACCATGTATAGTCATCCTCACGTCCGTTAATGGTAAATCCGTTCCAGATACAGTCAATAGAACCGGAATTCAGTTCCATATCCTTGGAATCCCAGTTGATCGGTTTCTTTACAAGTTCCCATCCGAGATTGTCGCATACTTCCTGTGCAAGGTCAAGGTCAAAACCAACATACTCTCCATTATCGTCTTTATATCCGAAAGGAGGATACTGTGCATCAAATCCTACAGTTAATGTCTTACTGTCAGCATCTGCATATACAGAAACAACACCCGTCATCATAGAAGCTGCCATAACTCCTGCCATGAGTACTGCTAAAGATCTCTTTTTCATGATAAATATCTCCTCTTTATCTGTTTTGTTATTTATCACACAGCCACTCTACCATGTGAAAGTATGTGTTAATCCTATCACACACCTCCGCCTCTGTCAAGAGTAAGTTATGAACCTGTACTTCTGTGATAATCTTTCATAAGTCTCTCCAGAAGGGCATCCAGATTTTTTTCATCTGTTTTCTCTTCCGGTACAGACTCGAAAGCTTTCAGAGACTGCCTGATTTCTTCTTTTATATCTTTCTTCAGTTCTTCATCTACTTCAAGCTCTTCCATAACCTTATCATAGTCTGTTTTATCATGAACACTGCTGTATGCTATGATATAAGCTTTTAAGGCTTCTTTTGAATGCGCTTCTCTGTATGCTTCCAGAAAACATTCCTGTGCTTTTTCCATCTGAAAAAGATAACTGTATGCGCAGCCGAGATTATAGCGCACTGAAGCTGCGAAGCCTTTTCTCTGCTCAGACAGATCCTCTCTTTCCAGAAGTTTCTGGTATACCCGGATGGCGTTCACATACATTCCGTTTTCTGTCAGTGCATCTCCCTTTCTCTTCTGACGGACTGCCGCTTTTTCTTTTCCATAAGTCACAATCCTGCTGTTAAAGCCTTTCATCTCCTCATAGGTAAGGTAATTGATCTCCTTGAAAACAGGATAAATCATCTCTTCCACACTTACATTTCTCTCCAGATTCTGTTTCAGCTTTGCAGCCAGATGCACAAGTTCAAGCTCATCTCTGAGCCAGTTGCATAATTCTTCATTAAAAACAGTATGATCAGCAAGGTAAAGATTGTGGTACAGATAATAACAGAGTTCTTCTATAGAATAAATATTCATACTGATATTCTCTATAAAATAAGGACGCTGTGCCTTTTTTGTCTGACATAAAATATATCCGCTCATTGCTCCATCTCCTTTACCATTCTACTGTCTCTGTCCAGGTTTTCCCACTGGAAGGGAACATTTCTCCGAATCCCAGATCTGTAACCGTCACTTTACATTCTGCAGATGAGACATACTGTAATTCCAGCCGTAATCTGGTAGTCTTGTCCGGACGCAACGGAATACCGGGCAGCATCATTCCTACCCTTCTTTTCTCCGGTCTGTGATACGTGCTTACAATAAACACCAGCTCCTCTGTATCATCAAGAATAAATTCACAGGATGCCTTACTGTCATACCAGTTATTTCCTGCCTCAATCAGCGGATAATAGGTAGGAGAACCCATCACTCTCATTTCCATCCCCACATCAGCCATAACCAGAGAATCGCTTAAAAAGCGATATCCCTTTAATGCCTTGTTCTCTGTTTTCTCTTTTCCTGCAGCACAGGCACCCTTTGCAAAAAGATTATTTCCATAAAAAACCTTTCTTTTCTGATAACAGAGTAACCTTACAGACTGTTCGGCCCAGTCCTGGGAAAATCCATCTCCTGTGATCTGAATGCTGGAAAACAAATCTCTGCCAAGTGTTTTCTGGACAAACCTGCAGAATTCTGAATCTCTCTCCTGTCCCTCAGCAGGAAGTTCTGTTTCCACAGCTTCTTCCAGTTTTACAGTAACAGGCTTTGTTGCACCGTTCATTGTCATCTTGCGAAAAGACACGTTCTCCGGTGTAAAGGCATACCATCCTACACTGCGGTTCCAGGTTTCTCTTTTCTGTGAGAGCACATAATAATAGAAGCTTTCCCCATAATCCAGCAGCATATATTTCTCATGCGGAAATCCAATTATCTCAAATGCTTTCTGGAAATTCTCAACCTGAATTTCCGTCAGCCCGGGCAGTGTCACCGCCACACATTTAGTATTTTTGACCAGTTCTGCCACTCCCAGAAATTTAAGCATTCCCTGCAGAAACTGAGCCAGGATCTCCCATGGTGCAAGTTCCTGTCCTTCCACCAGCACAGAATCACTTTTTTCACAGATTCCATAGACATCATCGATCATGACTCCGCCCTTTTCCCGGACAAAGTAATCTGCTTCCAGTCCTACGCAATAGTCTTTCTGCTCCGGTCTCCAGCACAGAATACAGGGAGCCTCATACTGATTTCCACCCGCTTTCATAGAAAGAGAACGTGCCTCGTCTCCTTTTCTGTCATAATAACATATCTGAGAATACTCTTTGCCAAAATCAATTCCCACGATCAAATCACGAATTTCGTTCATTTGTTCCTCCCGGTTTCAGGACAATCTGTTCCTGCTCTTCTTTCTCGATCACAAACATCTTCTTCACATATTGTTCCTGGCGAAGATACTTCTTCACCTGTGAAAACACTTCTTTCTTTTTATCCAGTCTGCGTGCAGAGAGCATCTGATTGATCATATGATATTTGCTTACAGGTGTACCCTCAATCTTATTCATTGTAAGTACCCTCTCCTGTGTCCGATTTACCTGCTCTCCTGTTACTGATTCAAAATAGTACCGCAATGTCTCCCCGTAGAACAATGTAAATGATTTTGCAAAAATACCTTCATATAAATCACGCAGAGGCTCTGTCTGATATTTCACCTGATTTCCGAGGCCTGCATCCAGTGCATAATAGAGTGTCACCTTTGCAGACGGATCTGCATGGTATTCCACAAAGGTTTTATCATCCAGCTGATAGGGACTTAAGACAGATACCGGAAGTTTCCCGAAGAACGCAAAGTACATTCCCTGTTTCACACATTTCTGAAGAATCTCCTCTGCATTGCAAAGCTGTTTTTTCTCCAGTTTTTTTTTCTTTGGAATACGCTTCCAGAAGAGCAAGACTGCATACAAAATCAACCGGCCATTTCTCATCATAAGCCCGCTCCAGCAGACTTCTTACAAAAACACTCATCGGATATTCTTTTACAAATGCACCATATGCAGTCTGCGTAAGATATGCTCCTGTAATACGTTCCTTTCCGCTGTGATGAACATAATCCTCCAGGATCTTCTCTCCCTCTTTCCTGTAATCAGAAGTAAACATCAGAAGGCCAAGAAGCTTCTCTTCCAGTTCATAAGTATCCATCTCAAAGCCCTGCGCACTTTTCCATACAGATATCAGTTCATCTACAGGACCAAATCTGTATTCCATAAGATACTTCAGGATCACTTCATCATATTTTCCGCGTCTGTATACATCCGATGCAAGGGCAAGCAATTCGTCATCCTCCTCCATCTCACATCTTGTCAGCATTCTGCTGGTCAGCTTCAGCTGGCTCTCTATACGGATTCCTTCATATCCGAATTGGGAAACAATGGACATTGCCTGCTGATACATTCCTCTGGAGATCAGTACTTCCAGAAGAGCTGTTCTGTCTACAGCCGCATATTTCTTATAATCCATCTGTCTCAGATAATTATCTGCTTCTTCTGCTCTGGTGTGTTCGGAATAATAAGAAAGCAGCTTCTCTCTGATACATTTCTGATATTCATCTGAAAATTCCTCTGACTCCGGGATCCTCTGGAATGCCTGAAGATTCTCCGGTTTCAGTTCTGTATGCTCACTGCAGTGAAGTACCAGTCCCGGCTCTTCAATATGAAAACCAAGAACCTTATCTGTCAGTTCACGCTCATCAAATAATTTCTTTATATTATAATCTACTGTTGATACATATCTTCTCTGCTTCCCATCCTGAAACAGGATCACCGCATCATCTGTATAAATTCTTGGATAAGCTACGCCCTGGATACATGGGTAAATTTCTTCTTCCCTGAGCTGTTCATGGCGCACGATCACATAGCGTATCTTCTTATCATCACAGTACAGTCTGTGTGTAAACAGCTTCTGCGCGAGCAGTTTTGCCTGTCCTTCTGTTTTGGGATTGCTTAAAAATTCCTGATAAAGGACCGCATAATTCTCATTCATCCGTCCTTCTTTCGCCTTGCGCATGGCAAAAATCTTCATATGATCCCTGTAATCCGCATATGTCTGTGGCTGACGGCCTCTGTTTCCCACAATACTTGCATAAATAAATGCCTTTTTATCATCTGCAAGAGAAGTATTATTATAGGTAAAATACATCAGAAGGGGCTTTGGAAGTTCTCTCTGATAAGATGTATCCATTGTTTCCACATAATATTCATATATCCTTGTCAGACGGATCCCTTTCTCCACTGCCAGGGAAAACCATCTGAAATATTCCGGTTTTCTCGGATTTCCAAGCATGATATATCTGCAGATTGCTTCCAGCGTATCATCGGATTCAAAAGCATCGTATCCCATTGCCAGTGCTCTGTACATACTGGTACAAAATTCTCTCTCATACCCTGTAAGATAGGCAAATCTCATCACCAGCTCTTCTGTCAGAAGACCTTTCTCTCCCGCAAATAAAAATACCTGTGTCCAGAAACTGCTCATTCTGTGAAGAAGTGTTGTATCACTGCTTATATAATTCCATGCTTCCAGATACAGAAACGGACTCCTGCAGCCTTTCTCAAAAAGTTCCTCCATCATAAATACCAGCTTGAAGGGGAACCCTTATCCTCCGGATTCATCTCCAGCCAGAGTTTGAACAACAGGAAACTGTCTTCCTTCTGCAGAAAGAAATTGTACAGACGTCTTATCGCCTGTTCTCTGTCTTTGTGCAATCCTGTAAGAACGCAGAGATAAAGGTAAGCACCTGCCAGTTCCAGATTCTCTCTGACAAAGTTCTGATGTTTAAATTTCTTCAGAATTTCTCTTGCCTGCTCATCCTTTTCTTCCATATGAAGAATGTATGCTTCATACATCTGATATTCCGGATAATCACAACCTTCTTCCCTTAACTGATTAAGGACAAATCTGCTGCTGCCGATCCATGTCTTACTGTCCATTCTTTTGCAGGAGTATTCTGCAAGGTCACGTAACAGTTCCAGCTTATGCCGTTTCACATGAATCTCTGTTTTGAGCTGCACTTTCGATTCCATGGATGCAGTGATCTGATAAGTCAGCTGCTGATAAGGACTCTTCACAGTGATCTCACCAAACTGACGTCCTTTTTTCAGCTTTTCTTTACGGATTACATATTCCACCTGATAATAGCTTCCTATAAAATCCTCATCTGTGACCACATGCCTGGAAACTTCCAGAAAATCGCCTTTCGCCTCTACCTCCAGCCTGAGATGTCCCCATCCGCTCCTCTGGACTGCAAAAGTTTCGCGGACAGATTCACTGATATCATAAAAGCTGTTCTGATCTGCCTTCAGTTCAATTTTTACAGGATCCTTTTTTCCCGTTCCGATCAGAAACTCTTCTACATGCTGAAATGTCACAGGCTGTTTTGAGAGTCCCTTATAAAGAGCTTTCTCTTTCTGTCCGGCATTTCTTAACAGAAGTTCAAATCTGCGGTCTGTAAAGACACGATATGCTTCTTTAAAATCGTCCTTTGCAATATTCACAAAGGTATCCATATCCGGCACATCTCCGGCTGCACTTTTCAGTTCTGCTTTCTCTGTCTGAATAAGAAATGGCAGCTTATATTCTCCAATGTCTGTGGTAAAACAAAGCCATCCCTCATGTCTCTCACCCGGGTGCATCCCCGCACCGTCAATTCCATACTGCAGTCTCACCGTAGTTCCCGAAAATTTCTCGGTTCCCGGTACCACGCGCCTGTTGGAAGATGTAATATATCCACGTATTTTCTGATTATCCTCTGTTCCGAAATACAGTTCCCCTTTGTACACATCACCTGCTTTCAGAGTCACTTCTATTTTATCCTGCGAAAAAAGGAGCTGCGGATGTTCATGTCTGAAATTTCCACTTAATAGTTCTTCTATCGTCTTTTTCAAAATTGTTCACCTTATATCCTTGCTTGTTTCAACTCACAGTCGGTAATTTCACAGAGTCTGACGTGTCAGCAACATACTGACTGTGGTTTGCCTCATGTCAGTGGGGGATACCGATTTCTCTCCGCCCGCCACTGCCGTTCATTTTCTTATTTGCAATTCATCTCACCACCTATAGAGGTGGGAGAGTTCTTGCTATATCTTGTTAAATTACAGAGCTACTGTTCACAAGCCTATTGCGTTTAATTATACACCACAAAACGCATCCGCGCAACAATCCGCTCTTCAGCTTTTTCTCCTTAATTTAATATTGCGCACAGTTAAATTGTCTTATATAATAAAATATATCTTATGATTAGAGCAGATAATTCCTTCATTGTACAGCATTTATCAGAAATAAGTATCTGCTCATAAAGAACGGAGGTGCTCTATGAAAAAATTAAAAGTATTTTCTATCTCAGCAATTCTTATTGCCATCTGTTGCTCTTTACTGTTCTCAGTTGCAGTATCCGCAGCATCAAAAAAGCGTAACAAATTTGACCATAAACCCAGCGGAAACATTTATTACTACAATGAAAACGGGCATACTGCAAAGGGGCTTGTCACGATCCGCGGAAAGAAATATTATTTTAATGAAAAGGGAATCCAGCAGAACGGCTGGCAGAAGATCAAGGGAGATTATTATTTCTTCCAGATCCGCAACGGCTGTTATGCCTCCATGGTAACTTCCCGGCGTGTAAATGGTATTTATCTTACCAAAAGTGGAGAAGCACGCTATAACAGTGAAGAAAAAAGGAAACTGAACCTTATGGTCACAGCTAACCAGGTCATGCGTCGTGTGACCAAAAGAAATATGTCCAAACCAGAGAAATTATGGAGATGTTATCTGAAGGCAGTCAGCTACGGATACGGTGGCACCGGCAATGACTACGATTTCCGTTACTATTACTCAAACTGGGATGTCAGCTATGCGGAGGATATGTTCTACCGGGGGCATGGCGACTGTTTCGCTTTTGCATCTGCATTTGCTTACCTGGCTAACGCAGTCGGATTTGAAGCCAAGGTTATCTCATCAGGAGGTCATGGATGGGCTGAGATCAAAGGAGAAGTCTGCGATCCGAACTGGGCAAAAGGCACAGGACATATCGAAAGATATTACCGTATGAGTTATGACCTCAGCGGTGTAGACGGACGTCCCTATTATAGAGGAAACAGGGCGTATGTAATTACAATCTGATCTCATCCGGACATTTTCTGACATATCAGGCAGATAAAACTATACGCTTCGCTGCCTGATTTATAGTAATCCTCTAAAATAACGCATCTTAATCCAAAAAGTTCCGGATATCTGTATCTGCCAGATGTCCCGGAACTGTTACTGTTCACTCCGTTCTCAGTAACGTTGCCAAAATTCTCTATCCTGAGTTGACTTTCCTTTCTTTATATCGTATCATTAAATATTATTCATTCAAAAATATTTTTAAGAAAGAGGTTATCATCCATGCAGGATAACAAAAATTTTCTGGGCACAGAACCTGTTGGAAAGCTTCTTTTAAAGCTATCCATTCCAACAGTGATCGCCCAGCTCATCAACATGCTTTATAACATTGTAGACCGTATTTACATCGGCCACATCCCGGGGGAAGGCAGTCTGGCACTTACAGGTGTGGGAGTCTGTATGCCCATCATCATGATCGTCTCCGCATTTGCGGCACTGGTCAGTTCCGGCGGTGCACCAAGGGCTTCTATTTATATGGGAAAACAGGATAATAAATCTGCTGAGAATATATTAGGCAATTGTTTTATTCTTCAGATTATTATCTCTGTAATCCTCACTGCAATTTTATTAATCTGGGGCAGGGATTTATTACTGGCTTTTGGCGCCAGTGAAAACACCATCAGTTATGCAACCGATTATATGCATATTTACGCTTTTGGTACCTTGTTCGTACAGTTAACCCTTGGTATGAATGCATTCATCACTGCACAGGGATTTACCACATTTTCCATGGTTTCCGTCCTGATCGGTGCTGTCTG
>ENA-OQDE01000889-OQDE01000889.1-human-gut-metagenome-genome-assembly--contig:-NODE-889-length-14337-cov-1.487896_pt1 | contig 14337 bp, 22 predicted proteins | sample MGYA00242768_ERZ504595 | MGnify/ENA primary metagenome ERZ504595 (study PRJEB26092, sample SAMD00036307) | human gut metagenome | host: Homo sapiens | study: EMG produced TPA metagenomics assembly of...
TTCAGGTCGTCCAGGACCAGCTCGCCGTCAAAACTTTTTGATATGTGCTGTAAATCAATGAAAGGCTGGCTCATGATAATCAAAATCTCCTTTTATCTTAATGTGATTAAAAACTTGGCGGCGAGCTCACCCACAGAAGAAGGGCCCCGTTCCTGCTTGTCAGGTAATGTTTCTTATCCGGCGTGAAGTAGAAGGACTCCCCTTTCTTTGCCTTGTATGTCTTGCTGCCTATGTGGATGGATATGCTTCCCTGGAGCACGTATCCGAATTCCTCACCTTCATGGGGATTATCAGGATAGGTGGAGCCTCCGGCCTTTAAGGTGAGGAGGATGGGCTCCATCACATTTTTCTGGGCATTGGGGATAATCCATTTGATTTCATTATTTAAGTCTGTATCAATTTTCTCAAAATAATCCTGTTTACCAAATACTACCTGTTCATCCGGCGTTTCATTGAAGAATTCACCGATGGTGGTGCCCAGGCACTGAAGAATGTCCATCAGGGTAGCTATGGATGGAGACGTCAGGTCACGTTCAGCTGGGAAATGAATCCCTTGGAAAGCTCGGCCCGGTCAGCCAGTTCTTCCTGGGTCAGACCCTTTAACACCCGCAGTTCCTTTAGTTTACTTCCGATTTCCATGGAGATCCTCCCTGTCTCGCGTTTCTGAACAAAAGTTTACAAATACTAAACTGACTATAAAAATAAGACAAAAAGTTTAGTAATAATAAACAAGCGCGAATTTCATTATACATTAAATCAGTGGTATGTCAATACCTTTTTGAAAGATTTGGCAGATAAGTTTAGGGACAAGTTTAGGGATGAACAGCGGGGGAGAATTTCACAAACTTCCAGTTAACAAATTCACAAATTTATGATATGATGTTTTTAGTCTAAATTGAAATGAAAACCGACGTAAATCAGGGAGGTACAGACAGGTATGAGCGGCAAATATATGGCATATGTAGGATCCTATTCCTACACCGGAAAAGCAAAGGGAATCACAGTGTTTGACGTGGATGTGAAAAACGGAACATTTAGGGAGAGGTGTGAGATGGAAGTGGACAACTCCTCCTATGTCATTGCTTCCAGCGATGGGAAAACCTTGTACTCCATCGCGGATGAGGGAGTTGTATCCTTCCGGATCCTGCAGAACGGAAGCCTTGCAAGACTGAACAGCGCTCCCATCCGCGGCATGAGGGGCTGCCACCTGTGTACTGATATGGAAGATAAATACGTGTTTGTGTCAGGCTACCATGACGCAAGACCACGGTCTTAAGCCTTAACAAGGACGGTTCTGTGGGGCAGATTGTGGACGAGGTGTTCAACAAGGGATACGGCAGCGTGGCTGAGCGCAACTTCCGCTCACATGTTACCTGTACCAGAAGGATGCCCGACGGCAGGTATGTTCTGTCGGTGGACAACGGAACGGACCAGGTAAAGGTATACCGTTTCAACGACAAGGATAAGAGGCTGTTTCAGGTAGATGCCATCCACTGCGACCTGGAGTCGGCTCCAAGACATTTCCGCTACAGCTCCGACGGACGTTTCCTTTATCTGATGCATGAGCTGCAGAATGTAATCTGCGTTTATTCTTATGAAACCGGTGACAGGGCGCCTGTGGTTGAGAAGATACAGACTATTTCCACCACCTCCACCAAGAATCCGGGCAATCTGACAGCTGCCTGCGCCATGAGGCTGTCTCCGGATGAGAAATATGTTTACTGCACCAATGCAGGTGAAAATACAGTGAGCATCTACAGCAGGGATGAGAAATCCGGTCTACTCACCATGATCTGCTGTCTGCCTGTCAGCGGTGAATATCCAAAGGATGTGGCTATATTCCCGGATCAGAAACATATCGCGTCCATAAACCATGACAGCGGCAGCATCAGCTTCTTTGAAGTGGATTATGAGAAGGGCCTCATCGTTATGTGCGGACGAAGCGTCATGGTGAACGAGCCAAACTGCTGCGCTATTGCGAAGATTGGAAATTAGTCTGAGAAGATAGTTGGATTGATGAGATAGTAAGAATTAGTGAGACAGCTGGATTAACGAGATAGTAGAATTAGTGAGACAGCCGGATTAACGAGATAGTAGAATTAGTGAGACAGCCGGATTAACGAGATAGTAGAATTAGCGAGATAGCTGGATTAACGAGATAGTGGGTTATAGATACAGGAGGACAGGAGACAGTATATGGCAGGTTCTGCATTGGGAACAATATTGAGAGTGACGACCTGGGGAGAATCCCATGGAAAGGGAATCGGCGTGGTGGTGGACGGCTGCCGGCCGGACTGCCTCTGGAAGAAGGGACATCCAGTCCTATCTGAACCGGCGAAAGCGGGCCAGAGCAAGTTTACCACGGCCAGACAGGAAGGGGACCAGGTGGAAATCCTGTCCGGCGTGTTCGGGGGAAGGACCACCGGTACTCCCATTGCTCTGGAGGTGCGCAATACAGACCAGCGTTCCCATGACTACAGCAATATTATGGATATTTACCGCCCGGGCCATGCGGATTACACCTTTGACCAGAAGTACGGATTCAGGGACTACAGGGGCGGCGGACGGTCCTCAGGCAGAGAGACCATTGCCCGTGTGGCGGCTGGCGCCATTGCCTGCAGGCTTCTGGAAAGCCTTGGAATTACGGTCAGGGCGTATACAAGAGAGGTGGGCGGCATTTGCATTGCACAGGAGCGCTTTGACCTGGACGAGATGTGGAATAACAGGCTGTACATGCCGGATGCCCGGGCAGCAGCACAGGCAGAGGCCCGGCTGGAGGAAGTGATGGCCGGGAAGGACTCCTGCGGAGGAGTGGTGGAATGTATCATCCACGGTATGCCTGCCGGAGCAGGAGAGCCTGTATTTGAGAAGCTGGATGCCAACCTGGCCAAGGCCATGCTGTCCATTGGCGCGGTCAAGGGATTTGAGATAGGAGACGGCTTTGCCGCTTCCAGGGCACGGGGATCTGAGAATAACGACGGATTCGGCATATCACATAAGGCAGCGGACGGCAGCCCGTATTTGAGCGGCAGGATTGAGAAGCAGACCAATCACTCAGGAGGCACACTGGGAGGAATCAGCGACGGAAGCGATATCGTGATGCGGGCAGCATTTAAGCCCACCCCCTCTATTGCCCAGCCCCAGCACACCGTGAACCAAAACGGTGAGGAGACCGTGGTGGAGATAAAGGCCGTCATGACCCCATCATCGTGCCAAGGGCCGTAGTGGTTGTGGAAGCCATGGCCGCATTGACGGCGGCCGACATGCTGCTTCTGTCCATGACATCCCGGCTGGACCGGTGCAGGCCTTCTTTGCCCGGGACAGGTATAACATAACACAGAAATAGATAAAAGGAGAAGATAAATTATGAAAATTGCAATTGGTAACGACCATACAGCCATTGAGCTTAAGAACATAATTAAGGAGTTTGTGGAAGAAAAGGGCTACGAGGTCATTGACCTGGGAACCAATTCCACTGAGAGCTGCGACTACCCCATATACGGCGAAAAGGTAGGACGGGCCGTGGCTGACGGTCAGGCTGACCTGGGAATCGCCATCTGCGGCACCGGCGTGGGCATCTCCCTGGCAGCCAATAAGGTAAAGGGAATCCGGGCCTGTGTGTGCAGCGAGCCTTATACCGCAAAGCTGTCCAGAGTGCACAACAACTCCAACGTACTTGCATTTGGCGCCAGGGTAGTGGGCAGCGAGCTTGCAAGATGATTACAGAGGCATGGCTGGACGCTGAGTTTGAGGGCGGCCGGCATGAGCGCAGGGTGAATATGATTATGGAGATTGAGAACCGGTAGGATGGTACGCGGCTGCTCTGAAACACACCCGCTGGCCCTTCCGCGCCCCAGATAAAAAGGGACACTGCTTAAAGTGCCTCAAGGCTGGTATTCCTAATAGCACTTGTTCGTGAATCTAAAATGAAATTTCAATATAACAGTAAAAAGCGTCCGTCTGTCTTTTCTCCTTAGCGTGGGAAGAGACAGTGGGCGCTTTTGAATATGTAGTGGGTGAGAAACAGGGGAGTCACTGCTGCTCCCCTGTTTCTCACAGACCGAGCTCCCTACAGCGCCCGCGTACCATCCCTTCTACCTCTTAATAGTTCTCAACTTTCCTCTCAAAATAAGCCTTAGGATGAGCACAGCAAGGACATACCTCAGGAGCTTCCGGTCCTTCGTGGATGTATCCGCAGTTTCTGCACTTCCAGCCAAGAGGCGCATCGCCCTTGAAGGTCTTGTCGTTCTTTAAGCTTTCTAACAGCTTGTTATACCTTCTCTCATGTGCAGCCTCAACCTTGGCAACCAGTTCAAACTTAACAGCCAGTTCCTCGAAGCCTTCTTCCCGTGCTTCACGGGCCATGCGTGCATACATATCAGTCCACTCGTAATTCTCACCTGCTGCTGCGTCAGCCAGATTCTCCTCAGGAGTGCCGATGCCGTGCAGTTCCTTGAACCACATCTTGGCATGCTCTTTTTCCTGGTCTGCGGTCTCCAGGTATAAAGCGGACATCTGCTCATAACCTGCTTTTTTTGCAGCGGATGCATAATAGGTGTATTTGTTGCGTGCCTGGGACTCGCCTGAAAATGCGTCCTTTAAGTTCTGTTCAGTTTTGGTTCCTGCGTATTTTGATGCCATAAATTGTACCTCACCTTTCTCTTTTGTTTCGTTTTTTACTACCTATAAACTATTGTATCCTGTTATTTACAGAAATTCAATCTAAAAATCAATATTTTACTGCCATTCATTGTCGGGGAAATATGTAATAAATTAGTTTAAGACTGATGCGTTTGGCTGGGGATTATGAAAAACATATGGCAGATAAGAATACAGGCAGCCTGGGGAGACTACCTGTATTCCTGGTTTGGAGGGTAAAATTGATTCTATGTCAAAAATTAGCCGAAATATCTGTTTAAAAGTCCTTCAAATGCCTTGCCGTGGCGGGCTCATCCTTAGCCATCTCATGAACGGTGTCATGGATTGCGTCCAGGTTCAGGGACTTTGCTCTCTTAGCCAGGTCGAACTTGCCGGCGGTAGCGCCGTTCTCAGCGGCAACTCTCATCTCCAGGTTCTTCTTGGTGGAGGAGGTAACAACCTCGCCTAACAGCTCAGCAAACTTGGCAGCATGCTCAGCTTCCTCGAAAGCAGCCTTGGCCCAGTACATGCCAATCTCAGGATAACCTTCTCTGTGGGCAACCCTTGACATAGCCAGGTACATGCCGACCTCGGAGCACTCGCCTTCAAAATTAGCTCTTAAATCCATCATGATATCTTCAGGGGAACCCTGAGCCACGCCAACCTCATGCTCGCATGCCCATGCCATTCCCTCGGATGCCTGCTCTTTGAACTTGGAAGCCGGAACACCGCACTGTGGACATTTCTCAGGTGCATTCTCTCCCTCGTAAACATAACCGCAAACTGTACATACCCATTTCTTCATAATCAATATTCTCCTTTTCCTTTTATAATGATGGCCAGGAGCGGACAACGGATGTCCGGGCATCCTGACGAGTTGTTGATAATCAATAATAGTAATTATTACTGATATAAATATAAATCATTTAGCTGGTTTGTCAATAGCTTTATCAACTTTTTTTTGTAAACAGCTGTTGCACCGCCCGTAGAACAGTACGTAGTGGCTGTCGATGATGCCCGGCGCATGTTCCTGGGCTTCCTTATTCAGGTCCTCCATGGCGCCTAATTCCATGTCGTAAACCTGATTACACTCGCTGCACACAAAATGGTAATGCTGACGGGTATCTCCATCAAAGTGAACAGCACCGTCCCCGCAGGTCAGCTTTCGTATCTCGCCGGTCTCAGCCAGCAGATTCAGGTTACGGTAAACCGTTCCCAGACTGATATTGGGAAATTCTTCACGGATGCTGGCGTATAGGGCGTCTGCCGTAGGATGGTCGTGACGATTCATCAGACAGGCTTTGATGGATTCCCTCTGACGGCTATACTTTAGAGCTTTCATCGCATCTCCTTCTCTATATAAAGATAATAATAATAGTTACTGTTTATATTTTAGCAGAAGATGGATACACTGTCAAGGGCCGAAAAATACCCTGCATCCATCTTATGAGGGAAGCAGGGTATCTAATACATATATCAGGTAGAAAGCATTATTTTTTAGGGGGCATAGTCCAGCCGTTCCTTTGCAATGCGGATGAATTCGTGGGCGGCCCGGGACATGTAGCGCCCCTTGTGGTAGCCGATTCCCAGGACGCCGTGAGCCCGGGTGTAGTTTAAGGAATACAGGTTCAGGTGGTTCTGCTCCAGGACCGCGCTGCGGTAGGAATGGGAGGCAGGTCCGGGGACATGAACATCCTGGGATAAAAGGTGATTCCCATACCCTTGCCGCTGAGAGCCAGCACGGTTTCGATATTTTCTGTCTCCAGCACGATGCGGGGACTCATCTGGGCGTCCTCGAAAATCTCATCCGCTATGGTGCGCACACGGTTCCCCTTTTTAAGCAGTACAAAGGGGCAGTGTTCCAGAAGGCGGATATCAGAGGCGGCGCGGAGTTTTTCTTTTATCTCCTCACTTGGCCGGGATATGCTTTTTTCAGTGTCTCGTCCGGGACCACCATAAGAATCTCTTCATTACAAATGGGAACTGTTTCCACATTTTCCGCTGTAAAGGGCAGCAGGTCAATCATCAGTCGATGTTTCCATGGAGCAGGTCTGAGGCCAGCTGCTGGAATTTCCCTCCGCCAGATGAAGCTCGATGCCCGGAAACTGGGACTGGTAGGTGGGCAGGATTTCCGGCAGAATGACCCTGCCGCGCGTATGGGATACTCCGATGGAAAGCTGTCCTGTGGAGAAATCCTTAATATCGGAGATTTCCTTGTAGGTCTCATCCCGCAGGTCCAAAAGCTCCCTGGCCCTGGTCTTTAGGGCCCTTCCCGCATAGGTAAGGGTCAGAGGGGAGGTGCGGTTGAAGAGAATTACGTCAATTCCTTTTCCAGGTTGGATATATGGTTGCTCAGGGACTGCTGGGAGATGTAGAGCTTCCTGGCTGCACGGGTAAGTTGAGCTCCTCGGCAGCTACCAGGAAATATTCCAGGTTCAGGAAATTAATCATGACTCATTTCCCCCCGAAGCGTTTCCCTCCTGTATGGTTCCTGACCGGTACAGGTGCCCGCAGCGTTCATCTTCCTGCTGGGCCAGGATGGCGGCTGCTTTGGGAAGAAAGCCGCACAGACGGTCAAGGGACGTGTTGACTATCAGCTCCTGCGGAAAGTCCACTTCCTCCAGAAGCGCGTGGCAAAGCCGTGATTGCCTGCGTCTGCTTCGCAGTGGGCATCGCTGTTTATGATAATGCTGGTGCCGTAGTGTCTGCACAGTTCCAGCATTTTTATATAATTATCCCTGGCTCCCACGCGGAAGCTTAATGGGTTTAAGGAGCTGTTGTTTACCTCCAGAAGTTTATGGTGTTCCCCGGCTGCAGCACCAGTGTGTCATAGTCTATGGGGAAACGGCTGTCATCCGGATGACCGATAATATGAATCAGGGGATTTTTAAGCGCCCCCAGGTAAGCGCTGGTATTCTGAAGCGCCGTGCCGCTGTGGATACAGGGCTGGTGCAGGCTGGCTATGGCATAGTCCAGGGGTTCCAGGACGCTCTGTTCCAGGTCCACGGTTCCGTCATAATCCATAATATTCAGTTCCACGCCCATCATCAGCCTGACGCCGTAAAGGGTCCTTGGCAGGACTTTGAAATTGATGAAATGGAAGGAATGGCAGCTGCCGGGCATGGCAGGGGCATGGTCGGAGCATCCAAACAGGGATAATCCTTTGACCGAAGCCGAGTGAACCATCTCGTAAAGGGAATTATAGGCATGGCCGCTGGCTGTTGTATGTGTGTGCAGGTCCAGTAAATCTATCATGGAATGCAGGTCCTTTCTAGCGTACATTGAGACATTTTAGCCGCTGAATGCATCATATCATATTTTCAGGACAGTGAAAAAGGCGTAAAAAGAGGATAAAAAATAAAAAAGGTATAATTTTCGTCATAAAACTATAGAAATATTAGGTGGGTTGTTGTTATAATGGTAAGGAATATATTTTGGTAAAATGTACAGAAGGCGAGGAGAGTAATTATGAGTGAAGAACTGAACAAAGAGCTGGAGAATGAAGTGACGGAAGAGGTAAAGGAGGCTGCACCCATGGAGACCATGGAGGATTACGCGGCTGAACTGGAGGCTTCCTATAAGACACTGAACCAGAGGCACATCGAGATTACCGAGGAGGAGAGCGGCGCGGGGGGCAAATGGGCCCAGTTCGCTCAGATGATGGAGGACAGAACCGTTGTCAAGGTTAAGATTGCCGAGGCAGTAAAGGGCGGCGTGGTCACATCCCTGGAGGAAGTGCGTGCATTCATTCCGGCATCCCAGCTGTCTACAGAGTATGTGGAGAAACTGGAAGACTGGCAGGGCAAGTATGTGGAGGCCGTCATCATCACGGTTGATCCGGAGAAGAAGAGACTGGTGCTTTCCGGACGCGAGGTGGAGAAGGAGAAAAAGGAAGCGCAGAAAAAGGAGCGCATGGCTCAGTTCAAGGCCGGTGATGTGGTGGAAGGCACTGTGGACAGCATTAAGCCTTACGGCGCGTTCATTAAGCTGGACGACGGCGTGGACGGACTGCTTCATATATCCCAGATCAGCACCCAGAGAATCAAGCATCCCAGCGCAGTCCTGACCGAGGGACAGACCGTAAAGGTTAAGATTCTCTCAGCACAGGAGGGCAAGCTGAGCCTGAGTATGAAGGTTCTGGCAGAACAGCAGGCAGACAAAGAAGAGCATGAGACATTTGACTACAAGGAGACCGGTTCGGTATCCACAGGGTTAGGCGACCTGTTAAAAGGGCTTAAACTCTAGGCTTAAGGTAAGGAGGGATAGGAATGACCAATATCCCCAAAGCGGACGACCAGGTTGACCAATGGCGTTCAGTGATGTTTCTCTATGATTCAGCACTAAAAAAGGTCAATACAAAGATTGAAATATTAAACAACGAGTTTGCGAACCGTTATGACTATAACCCTATCGAGCATATCAAATCCAGACTGAAATCAGCTGAAAGCATTGTCATGAAGCTTAAGAAGGACGGATACGAGGTAACCATTGAGAATATGATGGAATGCCTCAGCGATATTGCGGGTATCAGGATTATATGTTCGTTCACGTCGGATATCTACCAGATAGCCGGCATGATAGCGGCTCAGGGGGATGTGACTGTCCTTCATGTAAAGGACTATATCAAAAACCCCAAGCCCAACGGATACAAGAGTTATCATATGGTAGTAACTGTGCCGGTCTATCTCACAGATGGACCGGTGGAGACCAAGGTGGAGATTCAAATTCGTTCCGTTGCCATGGATTTCTGGGCCAGTCTGGAACACAAGATTGCGTATAAGTTCGAGGGCAATGCCCCGGAGAACCTGCTGAAGGAACTAAAGGCCTGCGCCGATATGGTGGATATACTGGATGCCAAAATGTTTTCACTTAACGAGGCTATCACGCATTTGCCAGGGAGCAGAAAGAAAGGTCGGAAGAATCTTAAGTGAACCGATTGATAAAAGAGACAGACCAGGTAATTAAACTGAACCTGCGCCAGCTGGTGATTTTGAAGTATTGTTCCGGCTGGTTGCAGGTACATTCTATATCAGGCTGGTAAACCAGCTCTTAAGGTTCTCGTTGCGCATGGCAGGATACAGTTATCTGACCATGAGTAATATGGGGGCCTTTCTTCTGCGCCCGGCAACCATTGTCTGCGCCCTGCTGGCAGCGGTGCTGGGGATGGTGCTTATGGTGGTGGAAATAGGGGGCCTTATCACTGCCTACCAGGCTGCGGCCTATTCCATGCGGGTGGATTCCGTGTACATTTTAAAAGGCGCGCTGGGCAAGGCATGGGATGCGTGTAAGGGGAGGAACTGGAAGCTTCTCCCGCTGGCTCTGGCTGATTATGTGATGATGAACAGCTATCTGCTGCTCAGGATTCTCACAAAGATAAAGCCCCTGAATTTTGTCATGTGTGAAATCATGCATGCGCCGGCGGCACGGCTGGGCCTGGTGATGCTGGCGGCAGCCTGGTGCTCATAGGGATACCTACTATGCTGGTGTTTTTGCCTGTATGATTGAGCAGAAGCAGTTTCGCGACGGTTTCAGAAGGAGCATGGAGCTTTTAAAGGGACGCAGCCTCAGGGCAGTAGTCCTGCTGCTGGTTGTGAATTTTGGGCTGGCTGTGGGCTGGTTCTCATGTACGTGGTCATTGTGGTGGTATCTGCCGTGATTGTCACCCTGTTTGTGGACAGCTATGCGGCCATGGCTGTGCTGGCAGCTGTATGTACTAAACTGGAAGTGGTAGTGCTGTTCATTGGAGGGATATTGGCTCCCCTGGTGGACTTTGGGGCTCTGACCGTGATATATTACCAGTATGGAATGAAAAGCGCGCATGCAGCGCCCTGGGATTTTACCATGCCTTATGAGCTGCATTTTAAGAGAAAATGGATACTGACCATAACAGGGGCGCTGGCGGGAGCAGCCTGTTTCTTATATTCGATATGGTATACAACGGCACATCCCCTGACTGGGATGTGCTGGGGCAGACAGAGGTGACGGCCCACAGGGGAAGCTCCCGGATGGCTCCGGAGAATACCATGGCAGCCATTGAGGCGGCCATGGAAGAATGGCGGATTACAGTGAGATTGATGTACAGACAACTGCGGACGGAATTGTGGTGGTGTGCCACGACCTGAACCTTAAGCGGGTGGCAGGGGTGGACCGCAGGCTGGGTACCATGACCTATGACCAGGTAAGCCGGCTGGATGTGGGAAGCCATTTCAGCCCCAGGTTTGCCGGGGAGCGGATACCCACCCTGGAAGAAGTGCTGGAAGCCTGCAAAGGCCGTATGAAGCTGAACATTGAGCTTAAGAATATAGGAAATAGTTCCAGTCTGCCGGAGCAGGTGGCTGCCTGGTACGGGAATACGGTATGGAGGACCAGTGTGTCATCACGTCGGTTAAGCTGGGATATCTGGAGCGGGTAAAGGAGATGGCTCCTGAGCTGAGGACAGGATACATCCTGGCGGCTGCCTACGGAACATATTATGACAATGAGTATATTGATTTTATCAGCATCCGTTCCAGCTTTGTGGGAAGGAAACTGGTGGAAGCAGCCCATGAAAAGGGCAAGGCGGTCCATGTGTGGACTGTGAACAGCAAAACTGAGATAGAACAAATGAAACTGTTAGGCGTGGACAATATCATCACAGATTATCCGGTGCGGGCCAGGGAGATACTCTACAGGGAGGAAACCACCGAGACGCTTATGGAATATCTGAAAATGATGCTGAGATAAAAGGAGATAATAGCATATGAGAGCAGTGGTACAGCGGGTGACGCAGGCCAGCGTCACTGTGGATGGAGAATTATTGGGAAGAATTGGTAAGGGGTTTCTGATACTATTGGGAGTGGCGGACGGAGACACCCGGCAGATGGCTGAGAAGATGGCGGATAAGATTTGCCGTCTGCGGATATTTGAGGACGAAAATGGAAAAACTAACCTATCACTGGAGGATGTGGAGGGTGAACTTCTGGTGGTCAGCCAGTTTACCCTGTACGCGGACTGCCGCAAGGGAAACAGGCCCAGCTTTATAAAGGCAGGCGCTCCCCAGATGGCGGAGTCCCTGTACAAACATTTTATGGAGAGGTGCAGGACCCATGTGGATGTGGTGGAGAAGGGACGGTTTGGAGCAGACATGAAGGTGGAGCTTCTCAATGACGGACCCTTTACCCTGATGCTTGACAGCCAGGAGCTGTTTGGAGAGTAGGAAACGGAAGAACCGGCGGCGGGAAAGCGGCGCGCAACATGGTGCGGTAAGGGGCTGTAAACAGGCCCTGTTGAAAGGAGATGGCAGGACATGGCTAAGATGATGGAGACTGTACTGTACTATAATCCGGGCAGACCGGAGACAATGAAGCATGTGGCTATGATGAAAAGCGTGCTGGTCCGCATGGGCGTGCGCATAAGGAACATAGGACCGGAACAGGTCATGGAGAAGGTTGGATATCTTGCCGGAATGGAAGGCTATGAGGCTGCGGGAGGCAGCGCCGGGGCAGACGGAGCCGGGGCACAAGGAGCTGATGGGGAGAGAACCGGAGCCGGACCGGGTGAGCTTCCGGTTATACCGGAGGAGGTCATGGTATTAAAACAGTTTTCAAGCCAGAGACTGGACATGCTGCTGGCAGGACTGCGCAGGGCCGGTGTGCCCAGGATTGCCCTGAAGGCAGTTCTGACAGAACATAACAGTGACTGGACCTTCTACCATCTGTACCAGGAATTAAAGGAAGAACATGAGACCATGACGGCAGGGCAGCAGCCATGACAGACCCTACCAGGAAAAGGCAGCTGGAGGAACTGGACCAGGTGACATTGTGCGCCAGGATTCTCTTACAGGCCAGAAGTGAGCTGTATGTGAACATGAAGTTTCTGGATGTGTCTCTCAGCAGTCTGGGCTTTGAGGCTGACTGGGCAAGAGAGGGACTGGGGACGGACGGGCATCTGATTTACTATGGGCCGGATTATCTGCTGGGCTTTATAAAAGAGGCAGGACGCTGGTAAACCGCGGGTATCTCCATATGCTGTTCCACTGCCTGTTCTGCCATATGTATACACGAAAGGACAGGGACAAGGGGTATTGGGACCTGTCCTGCGACATAGCCATGGAGTACGTCATTGACGGACTATACCAAAAATGTGTCCATGTGCGAGGAGTGCCCTTAGGAGAGAAATATATCTCAGACTTGAGAAGGCTCTGTCGGAAAAAGGTCCTGTCCTGACGGCTGAGCGGGTTTACAGGGCCCTTTTGGAGATGGAGCTTCCGGAACGCCGCCTGGACATGCTGAAGGCGGAATTCTTTGTGGACAGCCATGATCTGTGGGAGCAGGAGGACAGTCCTAAAATCGCCCGGTCCAGGCAGAACAAGTGGAATGATAACCGGGAGAAGATGCAGACGGAGCTGGAAACCGGTTCAAAGGATGCGTCTGAGGATAACCGGAGCCTGCTGGAGGAGGTTCAGGTGGAAAACCGGGAGAGGTACGATTACAGCCGGTTCCTTCAAAAGTTTGCGGTTCTGAAGGAAGAAATGCAGGTGGATCCGGATTCATTTGACTATGCGTTTTATACCTACGGACTGTCCCTGTACGGCAATATGCCCCTCATTGAGCCGCTGGAGTCCAGAGAGGTTTACCGGGTAGAGGATTTTGCCATTGTCATCGACACGTCCATGTCCTGCTCCGGGGAGCTGGTGAGGCGGTTCCTGGAAGAGACTTACGACGTGCTGTCTGAGACTGAGAGTTATTTTAAGAAGGTCCATTTACACATTATACAGTGTGATGACGCGGTGCAGTCAGACGTGCTGGTCACAAGCCAGGAGGAGCTGAAGGCTATATGGATGATTTCCAGATTAGAGGAAGCGGGGGAACGGATTTCAGACCGGCATTTGAATATGTGAACGGGCTTAAGAAAAGCCGTCAGGCAGCCTCTCTCAAGGGGCTTATTTATTTCACGGACGGCAAGGGAATCTATCCGGTTCAGGCCCCTTCCTACGACACGGCCTTTGTGTTTATTGAGAATATGTTTTCCGATGAATCCGTGCCTCCCTGGGCTATGAAAGTGGTGCTGGAGGAGGAACAGCTCATGGAGTACAGGCCGGGCAGCAGGAACAGAGATACGGAGGCGGACCAGAACCGCAGGAACGGGGAAATGCCGGCAGACCAGGACAGCAGGAACAGACATGGACAATAGAAACAGGGATGGATTGCCTATCCCACAGAGCAGGAGAACAGGACATGAATATTAAGCGGGCTAAGGAAGAAATAAAGGATACCATTGAAGCATACCTTTTAAAGGATGAGAATGGGGAGTATGTCATACCATCCATCCGGCAGAGGCCGGTGCTGCTTATCGGTCCCCCTGGAGTGGGAAAGACCCAGATAATGGAGCAGATATCCAGGGAATGCAGGGTCGGGCTGATATCCTATACCATCACCCATCACACCAGACAGAGCGCGGTGGGCCTTCCCTTCATCGAGAAAAAGATGTATGGGGACAGGGAGTATGCGGTGACGGAGTATACCATGAGCGAGATTGTGGCCTCCATCTATAACCGGATGGAGGAAACAGGACTTAAGGAAGGAATTCTCTTTATAGATGAAATCAACTGCGTATCCGAAACCCTGGCTCCGACTATGCTGCAATTTCTCCAGTGCAAGACCTTTGGAAGCCATAAGATACCTGAGGGATGGATTATAGCAGCTGCCGGCAATCCGCCGG
>ENA-OQDE01000891-OQDE01000891.1-human-gut-metagenome-genome-assembly--contig:-NODE-891-length-14288-cov-3.675517_pt1 | contig 14288 bp, 21 predicted proteins | sample MGYA00242768_ERZ504595 | MGnify/ENA primary metagenome ERZ504595 (study PRJEB26092, sample SAMD00036307) | human gut metagenome | host: Homo sapiens | study: EMG produced TPA metagenomics assembly of...
GACAATGTCGAATTTAACCTCAAATAAGAGGTCTGTATACCAATATCGATAGATTTTGAAAAAGCACCCTAAGGGAGCTCTATTAAAGTTACCCTTTTTTACCACCGATATGAAAAAGAAATTTTTTACTAATCTATGGTTGACTTTTCATAGCTGGTCTCCATTTCTACACTGTTTTTTGCAAAGTAGAGAGTACTATAGCGCAATTGCGGGAAACGTCAAGGTTTTATCTCACACAAAACCGTTTCAATGCTTTTCTTCCCACAAACTGCAAAATCCTGTCTGCTAAAAAACCAATGATACCGAGTGTAAAAATACCGATAAAGATCCAGTCTGTCTTATAATAAAGTCTTGATGTGTAGATCAGATAGCCGATTTCCTCCGAGCAGCCAGCCTTTTAACACGCGCTGCATACTGATTAAAATATCCCGGAAAAGCTCTCCGCTTGCCACCAGTTTTCCCGCTCCCGCAAATGTGGTAACCGGTCCCGGAAGAAAATCATCGCTGTAAAATAACGAACCAGTCTGCCAGATCAAAAGCAGCAGAACCCATGTGATCAGACCACTTTTTATAATTACCTGTATGACTCTTTTTTCTTTCTTCATCTTTCATCCTCCCTGTTTTCCAACAAAAACTACAACCTGCGTCATCTTTACAATGCCCGCCACTCCGGACAGAATTTTTTCCTATATATAAAACATCTCATTTTCCTGGAATCCTTCATTCTGTATCAGATGCGCTTCTTTCTCATCCACCGCATACAGACGGTATACAATGACCTCTACTTTTCTGTTCCACGATACCTTCCGCATACAGGCTCTGGTATCTCTTTTCTGTTCCATATCTGACCGCCTTTACAAATTCCGGCCGTATGATTGCCCTGCTGCATCCCGGATACAGATGAAATCCTTTCAGTCTGTCATAATCCGCAATAACTGCTGATTCTCCGATAAACTGCGCCACAAACGGTGTCTTCGGATTTTTATAAATCTCTGTCGGCGTTCCCATCTGCTCGACTCTTCCTTTTGCTGTGTGATCGTTTTCTGCTTCGACGTCTTGCTTGATGTATTTATATACCAGTTTTGTATGCGATTCCACGACGGATTGTGTAATCGTTTGCATGGCAGATGGTATTTTCCTTATTTTTCCACTGTTTGTTTCGTTTTTTTATGTATGTTTTTATTCGTAATTTTGCAATTATCTTTATTTTCCTGCAAACGTTTACAATCTTTAAATAAAAAAGAACTCCCCCTGACGGTTTTAAACCATACAGAAAGAGTTCTCTGTGTTTTTGTTACATCTGCCTCGCTCCACACATCTTGCGGTATACAAGCACACCTGCCTGCATGGAATCGATCCACACGACATCCCACTGTAGATTTTCTCCTTTTGAAGCCTTAACTTACCTTTTTATCCGGCTCCTTTTTACCTTTCCTTTTGTTTGTTCAATGGCTATTTTATCTTTCTCCTGTTGTTACTGAAATCTCCTTATGGTAAATGTCTGGTAAATTTATTGTAAATTTTTTCGCTACACAGATAGTTTTAGGTAACATAAAAAACAGGCTCGTGACCTGTTTTCTCTCAGATATAATATTCCATCCGGTTTGCATTCTCCACTAACGTACAGCTCTCCCGGATCATCAGTTTTCCTTCTAACTCCGTCCGGACGATTCCCTTATGTCCGCCGCCCAGGCGGTCGATCAGAAGATAAAGAGCAAACTTTCCCATCTCTTCCTTTGGAAGGCGCACTGTGGTGAGCATCGGTTTGGTATACTGTGCCTCCTCAATATCGTCACTGGAAATAATGGATGGAACGTAATAGCGGTTTTTATATTTATTCAGGCATTTTAAATTGCGGTTGACGGAGACGATGCTCCGGTATTTTGCCGATAACTTTTTCAATACATTATCATTACATTTTCCAATGATGATCAGTCCATCACTGCGGATGTCCCCATCCGGCTCCATCTGCGCAATGACCTTATCAATATTTTCCGTCCGGCATTTTCTGTCATTCGAAAACAACGCTGATGAAAAATATGCATCAGTATGCATCCCTGCCTGTGGATCTCACTCTCAATGACACGCAGCAGCTCACTGAAAAACGGATCTGTCTCAAGATTGCCCGTTCTTGTCATCAGCACATCAAGATACCACACTTTCTGACTGGTATCCGTAATTCCCTTTTTTAGATTTCTCGCTGCTTCGTTTGGCATATAATTGAGTTCTCTGGCAATCTTCCAGATCCGCTCCCGCAATTCCTCCGAAGAACATTTATACCCGGGATTGTTCAACACCCGCGAGACTGTCGCTGTGGAAACTCCCGCTTCCTTTGCAATTTTCTTAATAGACAAAAACCTCACCCCGTTTTATTTCCTACTATTTCCATATGTTAAGTGGATGATAAAGCAAGGGGAAGTTTTTTTCAATAGCTATTCAAAATTTTAATCCTGTCTGTCCCCGTCCCCATAACACTCACAAAACCGCGCTGCAAAGGATGGTTTTTCCCCTGCCACATACAGATGCGCCGTGCTGCCAAATTCATTCACACGAAAACCTGCGCTCCCTTTTCTGCGCTCTTCCGTATAAATACTGGTGATCGAGCTCGGCGCCGCACACAGCCCATGCCACAAAACCATTGGAGATACATTTAACAGATGGCTTAACATCACACACTCTACCCCGAAATGACAGAACAGAACGATCGTGTCATGATTTGGCTCATTCACGCGGTAATACATATCATCCCGCTCATAACCATGCTTTTTCAGTAATGCATCCAGACCATCGCAGACCCACCGGTAAGCTTCTTCCACATTTCCTTTTCGCATGATGTCTGTCTTATTCCAGCGCTCCCTGTCATAAAGATCCAGATCCTTTTCCATGTCCTGTGGAAGCCAGTCCCAGCAGATCGACTTTTCATTTTTCACATCCGGCCTGTCAATGTGTGCTTCAAACTCACGGAGCCAGTCTAGTGTCTCTGCCGTCCGGTTCATTTTTTTTAAGGTGCATCCAGCGGTATCCTGTGCCCGTCCCAATGGTGATACATAAAATGCCTTTATCCGCAGTTTTGCCAGGTATTCCGCTGCAAGTTCTGCCTCCCTCCATCCGGTTTTTGTCAATGTGTCCAGTTCGTAATTTGGATCGCCATGTCTTACGATTATGATTCTCATGTGTGTTCCTCCTGATTTTCCATGAAGATTTAGGGGCAAAAGGTGGTTTTTAATATGTCTAAATTTTTCCCACAACCTTTTTCTCTTTTATGATATACTCGATTTATGACAAAAGCAATGGCGTACAAAATCCTGGGAATCACCCCTGGAACAGATCTTACGGATATCAAAAAGAAATACCGACAGCTGATGCACCGGTACATCCTGACACGGAAGCATTTTCTACCAGAGCCTATGATTTTACTGCACAGGAGATCAATGAAGCTTATGATTTTCTGCGCAAAAATAGAACAGATTCCTTTTTAGGACAAGTTACAAAAAATACTACACCTGGCAGGAAACAGCACGGAAAGACCGTTTACCACCAGTCTTACCGGGAGGAAAATACCACAACCGGCTCCACAGCAAAGCAGATGAAATGGAATGCTCCGCTCAACGAAAATGCGTATACCACACGCACAGTCTATCATTACGCCGAAGATGCGGACGGTGAGATCATCGGCAGTTTTCCTGCCGCCTCAGGAAAATATCTCTGGATCTTAGAAGAAGATTTTCCCCTGTTTTTAAAAAGCATGTTTGAGTGCAGCAAACGCCTGCTCGATCATGTCGACGCACAGATCCGGCGGGAAAACGTCTGTCCAAAACAGCTCAAATTTCAGGCAGAGCTCTCCTATCTGTTAGCCCAGCAGTTTATCGATGCGACATCGACGCTCAAACGGCTTTTAACACCGGAAGTACTCCCCGATGCTGACATTTATTCTATCGCCTCGATGTTAGAACTCGCTGCGGATGCACCTGTGCTTCGCTCCGGCATGACTTTATATCCATCATGTATCCGGGATCACAGGCTCTTTTTAACAACAAAATCCGGCAAAAATGCCGGATATGTATCGTTTCGGGATGACCGTCTGTATTATATTATCATTCCGCTGTTTGAGCAGAAACGCGCACAGGTAAAGATTGAAATTTCAGCCACACAGGACAGAAAAAGAAACCTCCCTGCCGGGACATATAAAAATCTTGACTTTCTGATAAAAATCCCCCATGACAATGCAGGGACATTCCCGGAAAATATCAATCTGCAGATTGAGGGACTGCTGGCAGAATATGCGAAAAATTAATCATATATACATAGATTATTTCTCTATAGAACCTTACGTCCATTTGCTGTCAGCTTAAAAGCCGTACCTAATATTTCCGCTGATTTTCTGCAAAACATCATACGCTCAAGAAAGATTTCAAAATAGTCATACATAGAACAGATATTTTCATCAATCTGAAGATTCAGCGCAATCACAGATTTATCTTCCGCAATCTTTAATTTTGAATCCGTAACCGCATAATTTACCCTGTCATGAATATCGAAAGCAGATCTTTCTTTTTGTCGCACACGGCTTCTTCTGACATCTGTTTTATCTGCTATAATAAGTGCTGCAGATATCACATCTACCGGACTCCCCGTTGACTCATCATGATTACCAATGGCTGATACAACCGTTATCCGGTCCTCCAGTGTCATATCCGTATCTTTCAGAAGTTCGTTTGCGAGAAGCGCTCCATATTCTGCATGATGTGTTCTGTTAATTGCATTTCCAATATCATGCATATATCCGGCAATTTTAGCAAGTTCAATCTCATGTTCGGAATATCCAAACCGTTTTAAAATTTTTCCTGCCTGATGAGCAACCTGCACGCAATGTGCCTGTGAATGATCGGTAAATCCAAGCTGTCCAAGATTCGCATTTCCTTTTGTCAGATATGCATTTATTTCTTTATTTTTTTCTATTTCCTTATACCGCAGTTACCATTATCTCCCTTCTTTTTCTTTATCATATAAGGGTTCCTCTTCCTCGTCATGCCGGACATTATAATAAAGTTCTTTTCCATTTTCATTCCGCACGATCAGACGAAAATCATATGGCTGCACCGCCTTCGCATACTGCTCCCAGTCCCCAGCAGAAAAATCCATATTTTCTATCTTCTGATACGCATCCACATAATTCTCTGCTATTTTGGAATTATCACTATACCACCCCAAAAACCGGTCTTTAAAAATACTTATCATACTTCCACCGATCAAAAGCAGGATGACAAGGGAAAACAGTACCATAAGTGAATTTGTCCGGAAAATCCTCTGTTTTATCATCATAAAAAACACCTCTTGTTATGATTACATCATGATAACGTTAAAATATAAATACAAAAGGCGCGTTTTATAAACAAATCCTAAACACAATATTCACATCTATTGTATGCCATTCTCACTTCAGCTCCATCTCATCTTTCATCCCCACAAATCCGAACTCTTCATACAATGGTCGTCCCATCTCAGTCGCCTCCAAAGAAATCGCATCAATTCCTTTGTTCTTTGCATCCGCCACCAGAATTTCCAGTGTGTGATAAGCAATCCCTTTTCTCCGGTACGCCGGATTTGTATACATATTCATAATATACGCTTTCTTTCCTGTCTGGTTATGATAAGTAGGCATAACCTTAAAATAACTGATACCGCCCGCACCAACGATCTGATCTTTATCGTAGACTAAAATTGCAGTATGACTGTCCATTCTTTTAAAGCTTTTCCATAATAATCTCTTGACTGTACCGCAACTTCTGTCATATCTGCCTGATCATCCAACTTATTCGCAGCTCTTAAAACTTCGATTCTTGTTGTAACTAAAATATCTATATCTTCCTGTGTAGCTGTTTTATATTTGAAATCCATAAATACTCCTGTCATTTTTTATTATTTTATTATGATGCAACATTCTCTGACCGTGATCTGCACTCACCTTATCATACGGTCTTATTACCTAATAATTCTAATATTTTCCTCCCTGATTTTCAAACTTTTTATGCTTTTATTTTCTTATTTTCGGACAACGGAACAAAATAGGCACTGCTTTGTGCAATTTGCCAATCAAAAATTTAAGAGCCACCTTTTGACACCCGAATCCTATGCATAAAAAAAGAACCCTGTCATATACAGGATCCTTTTTCATACATCGCTATCCGGAAATATTATCCTTTCACCGCACCCACGATTCCATTTGCAAAACTCTTCTGCAGCACAAGGAACAAAATTCCAGTCGGCAAAGAACAGATCAGCACACCAAGCATCAGTACGCCGTAGTCAATACTGTAACCCACGGAAAGATTTGCCACTAACATCGGCATCGTCTGTGATGTATCTGACATCATGATAACTTTCGGCCAAAGGTAATTGTTCCATGCATTCATGAAAGTTACGGTAAGTGCTGCAGCATAGGTGGATTTCATAGTCGGCATAAAAATGGTAAGGAAGATTTTAAATTCACTTAAGCCATCAATTCTTGCCGCCTCAATGATTTCCATCGGAAATGATCTCGCACTCTGCCGGAACAACATGATCAAAAACGGCGTGGAAATCGTCGGCAGGACATATGCGATCCAGGTACTTGATAAACCCATTCCTGAAAATAACTTGAATAATGGGATCAGCGTTGCAGCAAACGGAACCATCATCGCAAGGAGCAAAATATTCATCAGTGTATCTTTTGCCTTATCATGGTAAATCTCAAATCCATATCCTGCGATCGAGCAGATAAATAAAGATAATACACTAAGGATCGTTGAATAAAACAGTGAATTACAAAACGCTCTTGAAACATTCTGCATTTCAGTCAGTTTCATCAGATTCTGGATAAAATTTGTTCCAAGACTCAGTTTTCCACCAAGAACGTCTGTACTGTTGTTTGTTGCAGCCGCGATCATCCAGTAAAGTGGAAATACAGATATGAACGAAGCTATGATCAATATGATATGTATGCCTACATTTTTAAATTTTCCTTTCATCGCTTGTCACCTACTTTCATCTGAACAAAGGATAATATTGCTACCATAATAAAGATCACATACGACATTGCCGCTGCGTATCCGAATTGTGGATTATATTCAAAACTTGCTTTATATATGTAATGGGACATGGTCAGTGTTGAGTTTGCAGGACCGCCGCCTGTTAAATTGACAGACTCATCAAATAACTGTAATGTACCATTGATCGACATAATTGTTGTAAGTAAAATCGTTGGTCGAAGAAGCGGAATCGTAATCTTTCTGAAAATTGCAAACAGACTTGCCCCGTCAATTTTTGCTGCCTCATATAAGGAATCATCAATATTCTGAAGTCCAGCTAAATAAAATACCATATTATATCCGGTCCAGCGCCAGATCAGTGCCAGAATAATGATTGCTTTTGCCGTATGAACATCACCAAGCCAGTTGATGCGTTCACCAATCAGACCTAATTTCAATAAAACCGTGTTGATATAACCATCATAGGCAAATAATGTTTTAAAAATGATCGAATAAGATACCAGTGCTGTACAGCATGGCAGGAAAATCATTGTCCGGTAAATTCCTTTTCCCCGCAGTTCCTTTTTATTTAAAAGACATGCCAGAAAAATTGCAAGGATCAGCATTACCGGCACCTGAATGATCAGATAGAAGAAATTGTTTGTAATCGCAGTACGGAACACGCCGTCTTTTAACAATCTCGCATAATTGCTGAGACCACCCCATCAAATCAACCTTTTGGTCTGTTTGTTTCTGTTTATCTATCAGTCCCGCTGTCTGCACCGATATTTCAGTAACTTTAGACGATAGTAATTCCATTTCAGATCTTGTTACAAATTGTTGATTCTGTTTAATATAATGCCGCATTTCTCTAAATGTACGCATAATAAAAATACTTTGTTGTTCAGCTAATTCTCCGCGAAGTACCGTAGCAAGCATATAAATTCCCTGTTCTGTAAACGCAAACGGCATTTTTTTAATATTGGAACCCTGCCTATTGCTCTTTTCGTTCAAAGTCGCAATTTGCGACTTTGAAAATTTCTCTGGTATTTCTTCTTTATTCAGCTGAAACATAAAATCCTCTGGAAATCTGCTAATATTTCGCTTTACCTGCTCATTTAATCGTTTTACTTCATACCCATAAAGTTCTGCTAAATCTTTGTCTAACATTACCTGTTGACCACGAATTATATACACATTACTACGAATATCGTCCGTAGTAATCAATTCTTTTGTTCCTTCCATTCTTCCTCCCCACAATTCGGTTACAATTTCTATAAATTGCTGATTCCTATTCTGTTGCTATGAAATCACACATCCCTTGTTATTAGCATTCCTTGTATATTCCATCTTCTTGCCCTTCGGACAAGAAGCATCCTTCGCTCAAAGAGCTCGGTCAATTGCGACTTCACAGGCTATTCCTCCACCATGCTTTCCATATCTGCCACGCACTCTATTGTAATTCATAATATTTACCCTGTAGTGTAAACTAGCACTGAGGTGAATTGTAATGCATGACTATGTAAAAAATCTTGCGAAGGTAGTCCGGGCTGCCAGAGAAGAAGCCCATCTATCTCAAGCAGCATTAGCTGAACAAATAGGTTGTGATGAGCGTACAATACCAAATATTGAAAACGACCGTGGTAATCCCAAGTTCGAAGTATTGTGCCAGATCATTGCTTATTTACACATTCCTGCAGACCGTATTTTCCACCCTGACACTACTACGGATGGGGTGAAAAAACAAAAACTGTTATTGATGCTACAGGAATGTGATGAGCAAGAGGCAGCCGAGATTCTTCCAGCAATTGAATACCTCTTAGCACTCATACATAAAAGAGGTAATTCAAACGAGTAAAGGAACCAGCTAATCCGTTTTGATTCTGGTTCTTTTCTTTTTGTTGCCATCTCTAAGTCTTACTCTTGTAATGTTTTAATTATTACGCAAGTAAGATTTCAAGCCAATATGTTTTTTCTGAAATTGACAACCACATAAATAACGTCTATAATATATTTATTACGTCTGTAAGGTTTAAGGAGGAATTTGAAATGAGTGATTTACCACAGATTTCTGAAGCTGAATTTGAAGTTATGAAAATCGTATGGAAACATGCGCCGATCAGTACCAATGAAATAACAGATAAATTATTACAGACCACAAGCTGGAGTCCGAAAACGATACAGACTTTAATCAAACGCCTTGTGACCAAAGGCGCTCTGACTTATGAAAAACAGAGCCGAGTGTTTGTTTACACCCCAGTCGTGAAAGAAAGCGAATACATCGGCCAGGAAAGCAATTCTTTTCTGGAACGATACTATGACGGGGATATCACTGCCATGCTGTCTGCATATATAGAAAATGACAGACTGTCTGAAACAGAAATAGATACCCTCCGTTCCCTTCTTTCCAAGAGTTCAAAAAAAGGAGGCAATTAACGTGGCTGATTTTATGATACGCTTTTTAATATGCAATGTATTTATCAGCGGTATCATCGGAATTCTTTTGATAGCCAAGCGGATATTCAAAAAACAACCTGTCCAGCCGGATGCAGTATAATCTGTGGTTCCTGCTCCTTGGGTTGCTGGCAGTTCCCTTTATACCGTTCCGTCTCATCGGATTTCCACAAATCTTCTCGTGGCTCGGCAGCCTGAGAAGCTCTCCATCTTCCAATACTGGAACTACTATGGGAGAAACCATTGGGACCGCTCCAACCGGAAATGTAAATTGGATGAATGACTTTACCCTTTCTGTAAATAGCGAAGCTCCATCCATTGCCGGATACATATTATTAGGGATATGGATTGTAGGTATTCTTGCAATGATTATTTTGGTAATCAAATCCGCTCTCCGTTTACGCAACTTGGAGAAATCTGCACTTCCCCTTCAGAACAAGGAAGTCCGCAGACTGTATCATCACTGCTTAGAAGAGATGGGGATTCACAGAGATATTCCTGTCTACAGTACCGCATTTTTGAAATCTCCGATTATTGTTGGACTTTTGAAACCGTGTATTTATCTTCCGATTCATCTGATCTCTGATTATAACGAATCCGATATGCGGTATATGCTGTTACATGAACTGCAGCATTACAAGCACCATGATGCTATTGGAAGTTTCTTGATGAACCTTGCTGGAGTGGTATATTGGTTCAATCCTCTTGTTTGGTACGCTCTGAAAGAAATGCGTAATGACAGAGAGGTTGCCTGTGACACCTCTGTTTTAAAGATGCTTGAAGAGGATGCTTACGAGGATTATGGCAATACACTGATTAACTTTGCTGAAAAGGTTTCTCTCACTCCTTTTCCGTTTGCTGCCGGTCTTGGTGGAAACATGAAGCAGATGAAGCGGAGAATTATCAATATTGCATCTTATGAGAAGCCAACATTTACAAAAAGGCTAAAAGGTATGACGGCATTTGTACTGACTGCTGTTCTCCTGTTAGGTTTTGCTCCTTTTATTTCTACATACGCAGCAGACGGAAGCCACTACCAATGGGATTCCTCTTCTGAGAATGTTTCCTATGTAGACCTCTCCACATACTTCGGAGAATACGAAGGCAGCTTTGTTTTATACGATTTAGAAAATGATGCATGGAGCATACACGACATGGAGCATGCCACCTTACGAGTTGCTCCAAACTCCACCTACAAGATATATGATGCCCTGTTCGGATTGGAAGAAGAGATCATTACACCGGAAAATTCGTTCATTGCATGGAATGGCGAAACCTATCCATTTGAAGCATGGAATGCGGATCAGACTTTACAGTCTGCAATGAATTCCTCCGTGAATTGGTATTTTGAATCTGTGGACGAACAGCTTGGAGCCGCTAACATTTCCAACTATATTCAGGAAATTGGATATGGAAACGAAAATATAAGTGGTGATTTCTCCACCTATTGGATGGAGTCTTCCTTGAAAATTTCTCCAATAGAGCAAGTCGAACTTTTAACCCAGCTGCAGAATAACAACTTTGGATTTGCTCCTGAAAACATCAATGCAGTAAAAGATTCCATCTGCCTTTCTTCTTCCGATGCCGGAACATTCTACGGAAAGACCGGAACCGGACGTGTGGATGGCCAGGATGTGAACGGATGGTTTATCGGTTATATCGAAACTGCAGATAATACATACTTTTTTGCTACCAACATTGGTGCAGACAGCGATGCTACCGGAGGCAACGCAACTGAAATAACCATGTCTATCTTGTCTGACATGAATATCTGTAAATAAAGAATCGGGTAAAGGTCAATCTCTGACTTTTACCCGATTTTTCTTAATTCGCTATCTGAACAAGCCCTTTGTATTCCCATGTCGCTCCATAATCAGTTGACTGAAATACAATCCCATCTTTCTCCGCTGCATCTGTGGTAACCGTTATCGTCAATGTGTCGTCCTCTTTTTCAGGCATATTCAGGTAATCAAAATCCTCCACCGTAAATCCGCAATCGATAGCGATTTGTGGTAATTCTGAAACAAGATCCATTGGAAGTTTCATTTCTTCAAAGGTCCTTCCGCCATCGCGAGTGACATATAAGCGGGAATAGGACTGGGATGCGCCTGTAATTCCTGCAACCCCAAAGTTCTCATCATAAAATATTAAACCTTCTGCAACTCCCAATTGTCCACTGAACGGATCATCATTTATGCATTCCCAAGTAGAACCACCATCCATTGTCTTTTCCATTACATAAAATCTGCTTCCGGCAGCTGCATCCGTTATCACCAAACGCCATCCATTATTTTCATCTAAAAAGAAATACATAGTTCCATCACTTTGATCCACAGTCCAACTTCTGTATCTTTAGCATCCTCCACCTGCTGCATCGTATTCTCCTGCTTCAATTCTTGTTGACTGACGTACTCAGGCTCCATAATATATCGAACAGGTGTGACACTATTTAAATCAGGAATATGCAAAGATACCTCAAACCCAACGATTTCTCCACCGCTTCTAAGCTGAGTAAAATTGCCGGTTCCTGTTTCAGTTCCATCACCATCTGCATCTCCCGAAATATATTGTAAGCCTTCCTCTGAACTAAAAGATCTTCGCCCCATATAGAGTATTTCATAAATCTGCTGCTCTTCAAATGTTTCAGCCACGCCTCTACCTGACTCGTCCAGTCTGAATTGTTCAAAATTTCAATCATTGGAGACAAACGCATATCGTCACTATATTCTCCATTCACATTACCATCTATCCAAACAGTCATATCATTACTGCTGTCTGCGTCATAATCAATAAGATACGTTTTTTTCTCTCCAGCCTCATTTTTTCCATATATGAATGCATAAATCCTTTGAATCGTTCCGTTTTCATCAAATGACACCTGATATTTATTTGCAATATAGAGTTCTTCCGGCAGTTGCAATGCTTCATCCAAATCCATCAGAATCCCTTCTACACCATCCTCAAAAAGATTATTATGCTCCAGTTCTACTTCTTTTTTACGCATCCACTCATCAAGTTTCCAAGACAGTGCCCCGTGATACGGAACTGCAGAATAAACGATACGTCCACCAAAGAATAAAGTTGCTGCTATAAGGAGTATCATTTCCGTATAGAAAAGTTTCTTATTTCCATTATCTCCTGAATTAACTTCTTGATTATGCCTTTTCGAAATCAGCCAGAGAACCACTGTGCCAACCAATCCTATTATACCTAACGCCAACATCGGTATATGCCTTCTCAAGCCACCATATTGACATAGATGCCAGAATTGATACAACATAAATATATATAGTATTAAACTTACTTTTCCCGTGATTTTATAAATATATTTCATGTAAGTCTCCTTTCTTCATATCTGTAAAAATACCATAAAACACCAGTATTATCAAATCATTCTTTAATACGGTATTGGTAATCTGGTATATGCATAATTCCGTCATTTAGGATTTCATTCCCCAAATACTGAAAACTGCCATCCTCTGCAAACCTTACCGTAAGTTCATGGGTTATGACTGCATCATCGCAAATGACCATGTCACAGACCGCCTCAACTGTTAATGTGACTGTTCCATCTTGATTTTCTTTGATGTCGACAACCTCCGGCAGAGAAGTTCCAAAGAAGGTAGGCGCATAATTGAAGCACCCAAGTCTCGCCCAAAGATAGGTCTGGTTTTCCTCATCAAATACTGCGTACTCTCGTATCTGCTCCGCTGTTATGGGAAGATACTCCATAATCAGACTTTCGAACTCTTCTTTAGGAATGCCATTTGGATAATCTTCAGAATTGAACTTTTCTCCATATTTCATTCCATACAGATATTCAAACATTCCGTTATAATCCAACTCACTCATATTTTCTACATTCCAGTTGGAACACAAAAGGTTCTGTTCCTGATATCCAAGCCCCCGAACACAACGTTCAGACATTTCACACTGTTCCTCTGTCATAGGTTTTATTCTGATCAGGCAGCTTCCATCCATAATTTCACTAACCTCTGGCGGCTCTGGCACACACAGCTCATAGCAGAACCATCCTTTTTCCGTGTATTTCCATTCTTTGAGTCTCGTATAAGAAATGTACGAAATTCCCGGCTTGTTGTCAGCATTCCAGATTCCTCTTGTACTCACAACATACATATCCGTTCCATCAAAAATGAATTTCATTCTGCCCAGTCCACCATCATTGTGGATTTCATAAATCACCACAGAGCCTCTTTTCCCTTCCATACATTCTTTCAGAAAACTGTCAACACTTTCATAATTCTCCATGTTAGAATACGTTACCATCGTAGCAATTGGATATCCTGCGTCCTTTACCTTCTTCTGAATTTCAAGAACCGTTTGATCATCCAAAACAACATTAGATGCTATCCCTTTATCTGCTGTTTCATAAATGTCAAGATAAAGTTCCATCAGTTTTTTACAGTCAGTCTCAGCTTCTTCCCTTTCCTGTTCATCTACCGGAAGATCGTAGCCCTTTTCCCATTGTACTGCAGCCTCTTCCTCAGTATTTTTTGTTTCCTCCGTGGAAGATACTTCTTCCGTATCTTCCACAAGAGATTCTCCCGCAACACTATCTTCTTTTCCACAGGCACACACGAAACCCCCAATCAGAAATACCATGATCAGTAGAATGCTCTTTTTCCTTAATACCATAAAATCATCCTTTCGTTCTTGCTATTGGCGGCAGTTCCAATTCAATTTGTTCTATAGAATTGGAAAGATACCTGAAAGTTCCGTCTTCAAATGGCTGGACCACAACCGTATTCCGAAAAGCGAGATCAGAATTATAATCCGGCCATACTCCATCCACGATAAGTGTAATCG
>ENA-OQDE01000892-OQDE01000892.1-human-gut-metagenome-genome-assembly--contig:-NODE-892-length-14249-cov-3.140278_pt1 | contig 14249 bp, 19 predicted proteins | sample MGYA00242768_ERZ504595 | MGnify/ENA primary metagenome ERZ504595 (study PRJEB26092, sample SAMD00036307) | human gut metagenome | host: Homo sapiens | study: EMG produced TPA metagenomics assembly of...
GTTTATTTCTTTATTTATAATGGGGGATGGATTTTTCTGTATATTTGACGTTTTTTTATTTCCCGAGTGTTAAAATCCTCTGCATTTCCGTTGGCTTTCAGAGAGTTATTGACGTGCGGTTTCGTGTTGCGCTTTTTTCATCTTCCATGTTGTCAAGTGCTTCCCTATAATCGTCTATTGCTTTAGAATGGAGGTTCATTTTCTCATCCAGATAAAAGAGTCCGTAATTGTATAATACACTTTCCATCAGTTCGTCGCTCACATCATAAAGGTTCTGGATGAAGGAAGCAGTTTGCGGTGCCAGAAAATGTTGTGGCTGTTGATAGAGCTTTTCCATCACAAGCCAATATAGTCCGTAGGCTTTCAGTCCGTCTTGCATAATCATCCGCAGCAGTTCGTTGTCGGTGTATGCCAGTAGGGGGTGCGGAAAATAACTTCTGATGGCAGATTCTTCGCAAAAGTCGGCATAGAGTATATGCGAGTTGTATCCTTTACCGGGACGCCGGAAATAATGGTGGTAGAGGAGCTCAAGATGTTCGGGTTGGGCATGGAATATATTGGCGATGATTCCCATTGTCTGGATATTGACGCAGCATTTAAGCTGTGCATGAGCTTCTTCGAGCATCACCCAGTATAGTCCGTATATTTCCAGTCCTTGTTCCCGTATCAAAATACTCATGGGTATATTGCTGGAAGAAGAAGTGGGATGATTGAAGTAACCGTTATGAATCGGTTTTCTCTTTTGTGATGCGTTGTTCGATTGTTTGGTATTTGCTGAATTAGATGTTGTCATAATAAAATATATTAGTTTCTGTTTTAAATTCTATTTTTCTGAAAATACAGATACGAAGAATCCGGCCACTTCTTTGGAAAGCAGCAAATATCGTACTCATTCTTCATGATGGAATCGGAGTATTCTCTTCGTGTATGTAATCTGTAATATAGGGAATTTTCGGAGCAGGGGAGATTTAATTCCGAAGTTCTGAAAAAGCAATGCAGGAAAAACAGATAACTGCTTCTGTCAAAAAACAAGGAAGCAGCATTGACATGATTTTTTCTCTTACTTGCGGTTGCAAAGTAACTACTTTATTTCGTATATGTCCTACAACTTCCTTATTTAATCCATGAAATTAATTTTTTTTCACAGAAGAGCCGAATACAATCCTGCCACTCGACACGTAAGCCATTTTCTACAATGCACGTCATAGTATGGGAGAAACCTGTTGGAGGGGTTTTCGTAGTAGGGGCGGCCGAAATAGTGTTCATATTCTGTCAGTGTCCCTGTAATGGAAAGGCAGGTTCCGTCTGTTCGTTGCAGGCAGAAATCGGCGTTGTCCCATCTCATCCGGTCTATCAGTCTTCTACTTGGTATGCACGGCGCATAGATTCTCCCAGTGTCAACAGTGTGCCGTAATTCTCTTCCGCATCTTGGCGGATAATAGCTGCCCGACGGGAAACCGTCAGGCAACTGTCATTCTTCATCGTTTTTTTCATACAGATTTCTTAGTGCTGAAATGCTCACATTTCAGTTCTTGTTAGTGGTGTAAATGTAGTGAATTTACTTGACTTTACAAAGGATAAAATTACTTATATAATGGATGATTAGTTAAATAAATGGAATAAAATATTTTGTATTTTTCATTGTCTGAATATAGGCTTTAAAGAGCTTATGGAGGAGTTTAAAGAAAGCTGTGGAGGGAATGGGAATAGGCTGCAAAGGGCAAAGGACGGCCCTCCTTATCCTCTGTGGTGAAAACCGTGCAATAATGTCCCACATGGTAATTGGTACACTGATAATTATTCACCATTGAAACCTTTTGCGCAGCCTTTTTATCCAACTGTCACTACGTATAACGTTGTTATTCTCTCCAATCGCTTTTTTCAAATCCCGGATCCGTTCATTTTGTCTCTTCATTGCTGCCTGTATTTCGTTTATCAACGTATTTATTTCCTTCTGCAGCTGAATTTCCTTTTCTTTCAATTGAATAATGTGGGCGTATTTCTCGCAGATCATTGTTTTATCTATGCACAGTTGTTCCAGCGTATCAATATATTCTGCTGTAATGCCGGCTTTACTTCGGCGAAAGAGTTCCAGAATACATTCTTCGTCAACGTTCGGAACATTGTCTATGTATAACATAGGGAATTGTCCCATTTCCACCCAAAGCAGGATCGCTTCTTTTTCGATGTGATACTTAATCACTGCTTTTTCTACACTAATCCATTTTGGCATATTGCTTTTGTTTTAATGTGTTATAAAAAAAAGGAGTAAATAACGTATTGTCCGGAGAGGTGCAACGAACACCCACGATTTTTATGATTTCGGTCGGGTGGGGAATTGGTTGGGGTATAAGGATTGTTGAAACCGACCGGATACAATAAAAGCGTGAGTGCTGTTGTACCATTATCTAAACTTAAGGCTTAGCAATACCCTTCACCAGATAATGATAAACAACAGACACCCACGCCAAACGTTTATATATAACAAATCTCTAATCGATATGTTGATATACGACTATCTACGTGGAGTATCTGTTGTATCATCTCTCGGTGTGAAAAAACTGCTAATTTTTAAGTTTGAGAGACAATACGTTATTTACTCCATTAAGGAATAAAAACCGCTTTTGCCTGTTTCATCACGCTGATGGGCAGAAAGCGTGTGACAAAGATATATGTTTTTTTCGGAATAGGATGGAAAAGAGGAAATAAATGCAGGAAATATGGTATGAGAATAGAGAGTATGGTATAAAGATGGTAAATATGCTATACGGGTGGCAAATATAATGTGATGATAAAAGGAGGGAGCCAAAAGTGAAACCATCTATTAGATTGATATTATTTAGGTACGGATTACACGGATTTCGCGGCTTTTAGTCTAATGGAACCGTGAAATCGTGTAATCGTGCCTAAATGAAAGCCATAAAAGTCTTTTGACCTCGCATTGTCTTTCCGTGCAATTCTTTTTTTTAGCTGCGATTTCTTTTGGGCTTTCCGGAGAAGATAGTCAGTTCAAGAATTGCAAAGATGATTTCCGTTGTGGTATATCCGGTAAATGTATATTCCAAATTTTCATTTTCGGAGAAATATTTGAGATAAACGGTTGGAGTGCCATTGTGGAAGTCGAGAAAAAGGTAAGAAGTATAATCATAGATGCCAAGATCGGCAAACTCGTTCAGAATCGCTGTGTTGAAAATCGTGCATTGGCCTGTCTTTGATTCATTTCCGGACATTTCGAATCTGCGATGTTCTTTTGCGAGATCGTCTTTATTCACATGTCTGAATTGTTCTTGCAGTTCTTTACTGAAAGAAAGGCGTTGTCTGATGAAATTAAAAACTTCTTCCTTTGTCATTTGTTTTAAATCGGTTATTTCCATTTTTTATTAATTAGTCGGGTAAAGGTACTTTCTTTATTTGGTAATAAATCGGATTTAGTCATATTTCTTTTATTTATTTTTCGGCTTATAACCCTAAAAGAATCTGAATTTATGGAATTATTTAGGGTTATAACCCTAAAAACTTTCCGAAAATAGTATATCTTTGTGCTTATAACCCTAAAAACTTTTGAATATGATTAATCGTGAACAGTATATGGAACAAATCGTTCCTTTTATAGATAAGCCGTTTGTAAAAGTGATAACGGGTATTCGTCGCAGTGGAAAGTCGGTAGTGCTGCGTCTGATTCGTGACGAACTGTTGAGGAGAGGAGTTCGTGAAGAACGTATCATCTATCTGAATTTTGAAAGTTTTCAGTGGATAGATCTGAAAGAGGCGAAGGCTTTGTATGCTTATATTCGGGGGCAGGCAGGAGATGCGGGTAAATATTATATTCTCTTGGATGAAATTCAGGAAGTGGACGGTTGGGAAAAAGTGGTCAACTCACTTCTGGTAGATTTGGATACGGATATTTATGTGACCGGCTCCAACTCACGTATGTTATCGTCCGAACTGGCAACTTATTTAACGGGACGGTATGTCGCTTTTCATGTCATGACCTTGTCTTTTAGAGAATATCTGACTTTCCATGACTTGCAGGCCAATGATCCGACACTCAACCGGAAGGAGGAATTTCAGAAATATCTCCGTATGGGAGGATTCCCAGCCATACATACTGCCGATTATGGATATGAGGCTATCTATAAAATTGTCTACGACATCTATTCTTCTGTCATTCTTCGTGACACGGTGCAGCGTCACAATATCCGGAATGTGGAGCTGCTCGAACGGGTAGTGAAGTTTGTTTTCGATAATATAGGCAATAAGCTGAACGCTAAAAATATAGCTGATTACTTCAAAAGTCAGCAACGGAAGGTGGATATGAATACCATCTATAATTATCTGAATGCATTGGAAAGTGCTTTTATCATTCAACGTATTCCCCGATATGATATTAAAGGAAAGGAAATTCTGCAGACGAATGAAAAGTATTTTGTAAGTGACCTTTCTTTGATTTATTCCGTGATGGGCTATCGTGACCGGTTGATTGCAGGTATGTTGGAGAATCTGGTCTGTCTGGAGTTGAAAAGAAGGGGTTATGAAGTGTATGTAGGCAAACAGGATGATAAAGAAGTGGATTTTGTAGCCATCCGTCGGGAAGAAAAGATTTATGTGCAAGTAACGTATCAGTTAGCTTCACAGGCCACTGTTGAGAGGGAGTTTGCTCCTTTGCTCGCTATTAACGACCATTATCCTAAATATGTAGTTAGCATGGACAGCTTGTGGCAGGATAATGTGGAGGGTGTCAGGCATCGTCATATAGCCGATTTCTTGTTGGATGATGCTTGACGTTAAGGAATATAGAAAACGAAAAAGAGGAAATTCTCTGCGAGAATCTCCTCTTTTTTCATCTTTCACGAAAGATCGAATTATTTCTTCTTACGGTCACCGTAACGGCTCATGAACTTGTCAACACGACCTGCAGTATCTACCAATGTAGATTTACCTGTATAGAACGGGTGAGAAGTGTTTGAGATTTCAATCTTCAGCAACGGATAAGTTTCACCTTCGAATTCGATGGTTTCTTTAGTTGCTACAGTTGATCTAGACAAAAACATGTCACCATTTGACATATCTTTAAATACTACCGGACGGTATGATTCTGGATGAAGGCCTTTTTTCATTTCAGTATCTGTTTTTTTAATTTATATTCTGTTACTATTTTGGTAAGAAATAGTGTAATGGTCATTTTCAGAGCGCAAAGATAATGCTTTTCTGTGAAATAGAAAAAGGTTTTATGGAAAAAACTTCGATAAAGGTAATCTGTTTTATAAAATAAGTATGTCATCATCATTGGTTTATACAACTATATAAGGCACAGACTACCTATATATCCTGCATATAACAGGATTTTTCTCTTAATTCATATATAAATGACTGCGTGGATACAAGCAATACGCGTTACTGTCTTTTATCCGTTTATTTGCAAGGTAGACATTACAATCTAATGTCACACTCATATTCCTGCAGAAAAATGGTGTCTGATTTAAACCTTTTTCTACTATATTTTTCTTTCCGATGTTCGTTATTCGATGGATAATGCTTACTTTTGCGTAGAATTTTTATTCACTAACAATAAACTTTAAACAAAATGGTAAATTACAAAGATTTAGGATTGGTAAACACAAGAGAAATGTTTGCTAAGGCTATCAAAGGTGGATATGCTATCCCAGCATTCAACTTCAACAATATGGAACAAATGCAGGCTATCATCAAGGCTGCTGTTGAAACTAAATCTCCTGTGATTCTTCAGGTTTCTAAAGGTGCTCGTCAGTATGCTAACGCTACTTTGTTGCGTTACATGGCACAGGGTGCTGTAGAATATGCTAAAGAATTAGGCTGCGCACATCCGGAAATCGTTCTTCACCTTGACCACGGAGATACATTTGAAACTTGCAAATCTTGTATCGATTCAGGTTTCTCTTCAGTGATGATTGACGGTTCTCATCTTCCTTACGAAGAAAACGTAGCATTGACTAAGAAGTTGTTGAATACGCTCACCAGTTTGACGTAACTGTAGAAGGTGAACTTGGCGTATTGGCTGGTGTAGAAGATGAAGTTTCTTCCGACCATCACACATATACTGACCCTGAAGAAGTAATTGACTTCGCTACTCGCACTGGTTGCGACTCTTTGGCTATCTCAATCGGTACTTCTCACGGTGCTTACAAATTTACTCCGGAACAATGCCACATCGACCCGAAGACTGGCCGTATGGTTCCTCCTCCATTGGCTTTCGAAGTATTGGACGCTGTAATGGAAAAACTTCCGGGATTCCCTATCGTTCTTCACGGATCATCTTCAGTTCCGGAAGAAGAAGTGGAAACTATCAACAAATATGGTGGTGCACTGAAAGCTGCTATCGGCATTCCGGAAGAAGAATTGCGTAAAGCTGCTAAGTCTGCTGTTTGCAAAATCAACATCGACTCTGACTCTCGTCTGGCTATGACTGCTGCTGTACGTAAGGTATTCGCTGAAAAACCGGCTGAATTCGACCCACGTAAGTATCTTGGCCCGGCTCGTGACAATATGGAAAAACTGTACAAGCACAAAATTTTGAATGTGCTCGGTTCTGACAACAAATTGGCACAGTAATAATCTCCGGATTATTCCATAAATAAAAGAAAGGCTGCTACCGATAAACCGGTAGCAGCCTTTTAGTTGCTTTATAGTTCTTATCTATTTATCTTTCTTTGGGAGAGGAAGTTGTGGAGAGGAATTTTGAAAGAAGTCTTCTATTTTTTGTTTACTTTGAATATCTTTCAGCCAGTTGGCGGCGGCATTATAATAATTGGATTTTCCTAAAACAAGTTCGCCTCTCTCGTTCATTTCCGCTTCTTCTTTAGTGTCTTTAGGACGTGTTTTTAGGAATGCTTCCAAATAGCGTTCCGCATTTTTCTTATCTTTCAAGTCACAGAAGTATATATAGGCCATGTCATACAATAGTTTGTGGTTTTGTTTGTCATACCGCTGGTAGCGTTCTTTGATGGATGCAATCTGTTCTTTGTACATTTGTGCCATCTTGTAACAGTCGGTCATCCCGATGTAAAGTCGAGTCATACTGCTATCTTTGGGAATGGATAGATCAATGGCTTTTTCCAGATAGTCTACGCCCTCTTTTTTCCAGGAAGTTTTGGAACAGGCGCGACCGAGGTAATAAAGGAGATTGATATTGTTGGGATCATATTTACGGGCGACTTTCAAAAAATCATGAGCTTCGTAGTACTTCTCTGCTGCATAGTAACTGATGCCTAAATAATAACAAGTATGAAAAGAACTGTCTCCTTGGCTGACAAGATATTCATAACGTTGGATGGCAGTGGGGTAGTCTTGTTTCAAGCAGTATGCTAAAGCGTTCTGCCGGTTGACGGAAATGTTGGTACTGTCAATTTGCCGGTATTTTTCTGTAGCTTCGATGGCTTCGTCGAAATAGGAACCGGATATATTTAGAGCGCCTAGTTTGCTGGCAGCCAGATAATCGTCGGGATATTTAGCCTGGATATTGTAATAGCAACCTGCAGCGGGAAGAAGTTCGCCCATTCCTTCAAAGCTTTGAGCTTGTAGATGCAGGACAATGGCAGAACTGTCTTTTTCTGTCATCAGACTACTTTCACCAAGCGCCTCGCTAAACTTCTGTTGGGAGAGAAGCAAACTGATATATTGAATACGTACATATTTGTTTTCCGGATTCAGATCGAGTGCATGTTCATAATATTTTAGTGCTTGATTGTATTTAGCTAGTGCTCGGCAACATTCGGCCGCTTCAATGAAAGCACGAGTATTTGTAGTATCATTACAGATAATTTCTTGATAGGTAGCAAGTGCCTCTGTGGTGAGTCCTAGTCCACGCAACGCTTTGCCTTTCTGTAATAGCAGGGGAGGGGTAGTCTTTTTTTGAGCTATAAGAGAAAGGGCCGTCTCATAATCGTAGTTTGCCATAGCTTCTTGAATAGGGTCTGTGTGTTGCGCTATTAGAGGAATGGTACAACAAAGAAAGAACAGAATGATAATCCGTTTCATAATATTTTATTTTAGTTGTTTGACTTATCTGCTGCAAGTTACTAAAAATATTATATTTACGAATTATTCGTAGATTATTTTGGATAGATTAACGGAATGATAAGAGAAGGTAACACAACAGTGCGCAATACAATACATGGGGCATGGTAGCTACAGTCTTTTTTACAGCAAGTCCTTATAATGAAAAATCACCTTTACTACTATAATGTAGCAAAGGTGATTTTTATAAATTCAAGGCTTTTAGGATAGTCTTATTTTTTATTTTAAGAACTGTTCAAACAGCCTCCTTGTATCTTACATCAAGAATCCGAGCAGGATACCGGCAGCAACAGCTGAACCGATCACTCCGGCAACGTTCGGACCATAGCGTGCATCAACAAATAGTTGGTCGAATCGTATTCCAAACCAATCACTTGTGAGATACGTGCAGAGTCGGGGACAGCAGAAACCCCTGCGTTACCGATCAATGGATTGATCTTGTTGCCCTTCTTCAAGAAGATATTGAATATCTTAACGAAGATTACACCGGATGCAGTTGCAATGATGAATGACAATGCACCGAGGGCGAAAATCTTGATAGAATCGAGCGTCAGGAATTCGGAAGCTGCGTAGAAGCACCTACTGTCAGACCCAACAGGATAGTGATAGTATCAATCAACGGACCGCTGGCAGTATTAGCCAAACGACGGGTTACACCACTTTCTTTCAACAGGTTACCGAAGAACAGCATACCCAGCAAAGGCAGACCGGAAGGAACCAGGAAGCAAGTCAGCAACAAACCGATAATCGGGAAAATAACCTTCTCCGTGTGAGAAACGGCACGCGGCGGTTTCATGCGGATGACACGTTCGTTCTTAGTGGTGAGCAGACGCATGATAGGCGGCTGTATCACCGGAACCAACGCCATATAGGAGTAGGCGGACACCGCAATGGCTCCCATCAGGTTAGGTGCTAGCTTGGAAGAAAGGAAAATGGCCGTCGGGCCGTCTGCTCCACCAATGATACCGATAGCGCCGGCTTGCATCGGGTCGAAGCCCATTTCCAATGCGATCATGTAAGCACCGAAGATACCGAATTGTGCAGCAGCACCGATCAACATCAATTTCGGATTAGAGATAAGTGCCGAGAAGTCCGTCATGGCGCCGATGCCCAAAAAGATGAGCGGCGGATACCAGCCGGAAGTTACTCCCTGATACAATATATTCAATACAGAACCTTCTTCATAAATACCGACTTTCAGTCCGGCATCCATATTAAAAGGTATATTACCGATCAGCATACCGAAGCCGATAGGAATCAGCAGCATCGGTTCGAACTCTTTGGCTACCGCCAGATAGATGAACCCCAAACCCACAAGAATCATAACGACATGCCCTACAGTAGCATTTGCGAAGCCCGTGTATGTCCAGAAGTCGGCGAGGTTATTTCCTAAAAAGTTTATAAAATCTCCCATATTATTCAATAATTACGAGGTCATTACCTTCAAGAACAGAGTCTCCCTTGTTGACGTTGATGGCAGTAATCTTACCGTCCTTATCCGCATTGATATTGTTTTCCATCTTCATGGCTTCCAATATGATAATGGTCTGTCCTTTCTTTACAGTATCGCCTACATTCACTTTGATGTCGAGGATCACACCCGGCAGCGGAGATTTCACTCCTGATTTTCCGGTAGATGGAGCAGTCGGTTTCACTACCTGAGTAGGAGCAGTAGGAGCATTAGGCATAGGACGTACTGTTACAGGTTTGGCAGCAGGCTTCGGCTGTTTCTCCATTTCCACTTTATAGTGTGTACCGTTCACTTCTACATGAGCGATATTATCTTCAATATCTCCGATGGTTACTTTATATGAGTTACCGTTGATTTTATATTTATATTCTTTCATCGTTTTAACTTTTTAAAAGGTGACTTACTTTCTGGGAGGAGTTTCACGCAAAGTGTAAATCTTCGAACTCCATGGTGAGTAACTGCGTTTTACGCGAGTGATGGTCAGTACCGTTTCTTCTACGTCGTGCACTTCATCCTGCATTTCGTGCAATGCCATAGAAATCGCAGCGTAAACTTCGCCCGGAGCCTGTGACAGTTCCTTAGCTTCATGCTTGTCAATGCCTTTAGATTTCATAGCATTGCGCTTGCTCAAATTTACAGCTACTTTTCCTACAATCTTGAAGGCAATAAAGAGAAGAATCAATCCGCAGAATACTACACTCATGGCAGAGATAGACATGCCGACACCGTCAGCATCATGCTCTTCGAATTTTTCCATCTTGGCATTGCTGTCAAGAGTTTTGTTGTTCGTACTCGGGGTCACGTATTTGTCACCACTTCCACCTTTTACCTCCCACTCCGCTGCTCCGTCGCTGACACGAGCGTATGACTGGTTGGGACCAAGAACACCTGCGGGCACTACAATCTGGTCGAGCAGCTTTCTACCGGAGTCAAACAGACCGATCCAGTTGGCCGTTTCCGGATTCAGCTTGAAGCTGGTGTGGAAAGTACCGCGGTTAGGTTCGCCATCTGCCAGAATAGTGCATGTTGACGTGGCTTCACTAATGTAAGTATATCACCTTTCGGGATAAAGTAAGTAACTGTATCGCCCGGTTGGCTGCTTACTTTCAACAAGCAAGCTGCCAGGTCGGCGCTACCGAATGATTTATTGAATATTTCAATCCATGCGCTGTGCAATCCGTAGTCATCTTGAAAATTATTCTGATTGTCTATCAGGATTTCGTTCAGTACCAGCTTGTTGTTCGACTTTTGCTCTCCACAAGAAGTCAGCCCAATCAGCAACAGCAAAGAAAGGAATATTCCGATTTTGGTTTTGTTCATAATCGTTCTTGTTTTAATGTGAAAAGTAGGATTACAACGGAATATTACCATGCTTCTTAGCCGGATTACTCAATTTCTTAGTCTGCAACTGCTGCAAAGCACGGATTACGCGGAAACGTGTGTTGCGTGGTTCAATCACATCGTCGATGTAGCCGTATTTGGCTGCATTGTAAGGATTGGCAAACAGTTTCGTGTATTCTGCTTCTTTTTCAGCAAGGAATTGAGCGGGATTTTCCTGATCTTTGGCTTCGCGTGCGTACAATACTTCTACTGCTCCTGCTCCACCCATTACTGCGATTTCAGCAGTCGGCCATGCGTAGTTCATGTCACCGCGAAGTTGCTTACAGCTCATTACGATGTGAGAACCACCGTAGGATTTACGCAATGTAATCGTAACCTTAGGTACAGTAGCTTCACCGTAAGCATACAATAGCTTAGCACCATGAAGGATAACGCCGTTGTATTCCTGACCTGTTCCCGGAAGGAATCCCGGTACGTCTACTAACGATACGATAGGAATGTTGAATGCATCGCAAAAACGAACGAAACGTGCACCCTTGCGAGATGCGTTGCTGTCGACACACCAGCCAGATACTTAGGCTGATTGGCAACAATACCTACCGATTGTCCGTTGAAACGGGCGAAACCAATGATGATATTCTTTGCATAATCTTTCTGGATTTCAAGGAACTCACCGTTGTCCACAATAGCGCCGATTACTTCGTACATATCATACGGTTTAGTAGGGCTGTCGGGGATAATATCATTCAAAGAATCTTCCAAACGGTCGATTGGGTCTGTGCAATCTACATAAGGAGCTTCTTCAAGGTTGTTTTGAGGAATATAGCTCAACAGTTTGCGAATCAGTTCGAAACCTTCTTCTTCTGTTTGGGCGGTGAAATGAGTCACACCCGATTTAGTGGAGTGAACGCTTGCGCCACCGAGGTTTTCCTGGCTAACGTCTTCACCTGTAACGGTCTTCACCACTTTCGGTCCGGTGAGGAACATATAAGAAGTGCCTTCCATCATCAGTGTGAAGTCGGTCAGAGCCGGAGAATAAACAGCACCACCGGCACAAGGACCGAAGATACCGGAAATCTGCGGAATAACACCTGAAGCAAGGATGTTGCGTTGGAAGATTTCTGCATAACCTGCCAAAGCGTTGATACCTTCCTGGATACGTGCACCACCCGAGTCGTTGATACCGATACAAGGAGCACCCATCTTCATGGCCTGATCCATAATTTTACAAATCTTCAATGACATTGTTTCTGACAGTGAACCGGCAGAAACAGTGAAGTCCTGTGCGAACACATATACCAGACGTCCTTCGATTGTACCGCAGCCGGTTACTACACCGTCTCCCGGATAATGTTTTTTCTCCATTCCGAAGTTCGTGCATCTGTGCTCAACGAACATGTCCATTTCTTCGAAGCTACCCTCGTCAAGCAGCATAGCCAGACGCTCGCGTGCTGTGTATTTCCCTTTTTCATGTTGCTTCGCAATTGCTTTTTCACCGCCTCCGATACGTGCTACGGCACGGCGTTCAATAAGCTCTTTAATTTTTTCAAGTTGATTACTCATGAGTTCTTGTTGGTTTTAGAGTTTATGATTAATGTTCGCAGAGTTCTGTCAACACGCCCAAAGTTGATTTCGGGTGAAGGAAAGCAATATTCAAACCTTCGGCACCCTTGCGGGGAGCTTTGTCGATAAGGCGGATTTCTTTGCTTTCTGCTTCTGCCAAAGCATTGGCTACGCCATCTTCTACAGCAAAGGCTACATGGTGAACACCTGCACCTTTGTTTTCAATGAATTTGGCAATAGTACTCTCCGGGCAAGTCGGCTCCAACAGTTCAATTTTGGTTTCGCCTACTTTTAAAAAAGCAGTTCTTACTTTCTGATCTTCCACTGTTTCAATGTTGTAACACTTCAGACCTAATACATTTTCGTAGTAAGGAAGGGCTTCTTCGATGCTTTTTACAGCAATGCCAGATGTTCAATGTGTGAAATCTTCATAACTATACTTTTTTTATTTGGTTTTAATCATGTGCTTATATGGCATAAAACAGCACAAAGAAAGACATTTCTTACCTAATAAAGAAATATTTCTGCATTTAATTATTGGATTATTAAACAGAAAAAATGGTAGGGAAGGAGTATGAAGAGTTGTTTTGTAATCTTGAGATTACATTTAGACATAAAATTTGACTAAGAGTTTGTTCAGCCAATTCCAATTGACACGGAACCAGCGGCGGGTACTGCTTTGCTTTCCTCCGAATCGAAGAACGAAATCACGATAACCGTGTTTGCGGAACGGAAGTCCTACATCCATAAATTCCATGTGGCGGAATCCCCGTTGGTGGGCGTCTTCCAATGCCTTCCAAACGGCCAGCACTCCCGGATACTGAAGTGCGTATGTCTTTTCATTCCTCCGGAAAACCAAAGGTAAGCGTCATCTCCCGAGTAGATACAGACGGAACCGCCAATGATTTTCTCTTTGTATTTTACAACGAATATTTTTGCCTGTTGTCCTTTGATTAGCATATCGTTCATGTGACGGAAAAAGTCATTGGCAGGGAAATATCTGCGTATGCGGGAGGAATAAACCTTGTGCAGCATCCGTGAGAAATCGTGTATTTCTTCCACGGTATGTGCCTCCTCTACTTTGGCTCCATTCTTGAGTCCTTTTTTTATCTGACGGATGCGTGACGGGCTGAACCGGTCTTCCGTCTTTTTCATACTGTGCAGCGAATTGCGTACCCGCAGCCAATTGACAGGGAAATAATCATTGGCACGGAAAACCCGGTAACCGAACATCGAATTATTGAGGTTCCGGAATTCGATCAGGACACAGCTACGCGATGCTTCTTGTGTGAGATGTTCGAGCATATCGCCAAAGATTTCTTCTGCCTTTTCTTTGTTGGTCGAAAGCGACTCATCCAGAAATTCACCTTCGCTATATACTACGCAATGTTTCACTAAAGAGGAGGGAAGCCACTTTTTCGCTTTGCGGATGGCAGCAAGCAGGCGTGCCACAGGTCTGCCGTCTTCTGTTGCTACTATTAATAAAGGAGTATACCCCGGAGTCGCTTCATAAATCTGAAATAACTCTTTGGAATGGAAGGCGTTTTTTCCCGGCAATTCAGGAATGTCTTCCCATGATAATATGTGGTTAGTTTAAGTGGCATCTAGGTACAAATTTACACTTTTTATTCTTTATTCAACAACAAAACAAAGATTTTGTTGGAACTGCCTGAAGTAAAGTACAATATATCTTTGCATATTTAATGGAAAAATGTATTTTATAGGAGAAATATGGTATGAAAGTGAGTACGTATTAAAATTAGATTCGTCTTTAATTACGATTATAATCGAATTAGTTTTTGCAAAACAACGAGAATTAATA
>ENA-OQDE01000893-OQDE01000893.1-human-gut-metagenome-genome-assembly--contig:-NODE-893-length-14238-cov-1.920913_pt1 | contig 14238 bp, 13 predicted proteins | sample MGYA00242768_ERZ504595 | MGnify/ENA primary metagenome ERZ504595 (study PRJEB26092, sample SAMD00036307) | human gut metagenome | host: Homo sapiens | study: EMG produced TPA metagenomics assembly of...
TGCCGATCTGACGCGAGGATCGCTGCGTATCGCCGTCACTCCCACCTTTACAAGCTACTTTATCGGCCCTTTAATGGCGGATTTCTATGCGCGCTACCCCGGCATCACGCTCCAGCTACAGGAAATGTCGCAGGAGAAAATCGAAGATCTGCTTTGCCGCGACGAGCTGGACGTTGGGATTGCCTTCGCGCCTGTGCATTCGCCGGAGCTGGAGGCAATTCCTTTACTGACAGAAAGTTTAGCTTTAGTCGTGGCGCAACATCATCCGCTGGCTGCCTGTGAACAGGTGGCGTTGAGTCGCTTGCATGATGAAAACTGGTCCTGCTCAGCGCGGAATTTGCCACCAGAGAGCAAATTGACCACTACTGTGAGAAAGCGGGGCTACATCCACAGGTGGTCATTGAGGCGAACTCAATTAGCGCGGTTCTGGAGCTGATTCGCCGCACTTCCCTTTCCACATTGTTGCCAGCAGCGATTGCCACACAACATGACGGGCTTAAAGCTATATCCCTTGCCCCACCGTTACTGGAGAGAACGGCGGTTTTGTTGCGGCGGAAAATAGCTGGCAGACAGCCGCCGCGAAGGCATTTTACACATGGCGTTGGAGGAATGTGCGGATGTTGGCGAGAATGAATCACGGTAGCCACTGACACAGGTCAGTGGCTCTTCAACGCAGAGGAAATTACCGTTTGTAATCGATGGCTTCTGGCTGCTCCAGATATACGGTGGTTTGTGCTGGTTGGGTGCTGGCAATCACCTTACCGCCACGTACCGAATAGCGCACCGGAACCTGACGGCGCAGCGCATCAACCCATTTTCAGCCGGCAGGATAATCAGGTTGGCGCTGTTTCCGGCGGCAATGCCGTAATCCTGCAAATTCAACGTCCTGGCGCTATGGTGGGTGATTAAATTCAGGCCGTCGTTAATCTGCCCGTAGCCCATCAACTGACAAACATGCAGCCCCATATGCAGCACTTGCAGCATATTCGCCGTTCCCAGTGGATACCACGGATCGAAGACATCATCGTGACCAAAGCAGACGTTAATGCCGGACTCCAGCATCTCTTTAACGCGCGTGATGCCGCGACGTTTTGGATAGGTATCGAAACGTCCTTGCAGATGAATATTGACCAGCGGGTTGGCGACAAAGTTAATACCGGACATTTTCAGCAAACGGAACAAGCGTGAGGTATACGCCCCGTTATAGGAGTGCATTGCCGTAGTGTGGCTAGCGGTGACTCGCGCGCCCATGCCTTCACGGTGCGCCAGGGCAGCAACGGTTTCGACAAAGCGCGACTGCTCGTCATCGATCTCATCACAGTGAACGTCGATGAGACGGTCGTATTTTTGCGCCAGGGCGAAGGTTTTATGCAGCGACTCCACGCCGTATTCGCGGGTAAATTCAAAATGCGGAATCGCCCCCACTACGTCTGCCCCTAAGCGTAACGCCTCTTCCAGCAACGCTTCACCGTTGGGATACGACAAAATCCCTTCCTGCGGGAAGGCGACGATTTGCAGATCAATCCACGGCGCGACTTCCTGCTTCACTTCCAGCATTGCTTTCAGCGCGGTCAGCGTTGCATCCGAAACATCGACATGGGTACGTACATGCTGAATGCCGTTGGCAATCTGCCATTTCAGCGTTTGCCATGCGCGTTGTTTCACATCGTCATGGGTTAATAACGCTTTGCGCTCGGCCCAGCGTTCAATGCCTTCGAACAGCGTGCCCGGACTGATTCCAGTTCGGTTGTCCGGCGGTTTGCGTGGTGTCCAGGTGAATATGCGGCTCCACAAACGGCGGTATAACTAAACCTTGTTCGGCATCCAGGCTGTTTTCAGTTATGGGCATCACCCCGGATTGCGCATCAATGGCGCTGATTTTTCCGTCGTGAAGATGAATCTGCACAGCCCCTCTTTGCCGGGTAACCGGGCGTTAATAATTGTTTGTAAAGCGTTATTCGACACTGTTAGCCTCCACATGCGTCATTGCTGCTGTCGTTTTACGATTCAAAATCGGGTTAAGGATCAGATAACTCAGCGCGCCACCTAATACCGCGTTGACCGGAACAATTCCCGGTAACCAGTGGCCTGCGGCAATCCCCAAGGCGACAGCCAGAATCGCCACCCAATTGACACTCATCATACGCGTGGTCGCAAAGTGCTCATAGCGGCGACGGTTCATCAGATAGTCAGCGATGATCACGCCCCCTACCGGAGGAATAGCTGCCGAAAGGAAGGTCAGCCAGCCGACAAAATTGTTATACAGCCATAATGCGCAGACCGTACCGATAATACCGTTGATTACCGAAAGGGTTTTACTCGACATACCAGTAATGTTGGCGAAACCTAAGCCCGACGCATAGAGCGCGTTATCGTTGGTGGTCCAGATATTCAGCCCCAGCACCACAATCGCAGGCAGCAGCAGACCCTGAGCAATCATCACATCAGAGATATCCGCCATCCCCAGTGCCGCCGCGCCCGCTGCACCGAAAATAAACATCAACGAGTTGCCGAGGAAAAAGGCCACCATCGCCACCAGCACCGCCAGTTTGGCATTACGACCAAACCGGACAAAGTCAGCGGTGAGCGTGCCCGCACTGATAAATGACCCCACAACCAGCGCCAGCGCGACATTGAAATCTAACGGTTGTGCGGGAACGACCGCTTTTAAATGCGTCCAGGCCGCCCATGCCGTTAACCGGCCAACCACACGGAATAACCGCCAAGACAGGCGATAGCCGGAACTGCAATCACCGAAAGAACCGTCAGCGCCGAAATGCCAAAGAAGACGGTGACGGTCATCAGTAAACCGGAGACAGCAATCAGCAAATTAATATCCAGCCCGGTCGCCTTGCCCACCGGAATAGCAAACATCGCCACGCCAACGCCAAACCAGCCAACCTGGGTGCCGCCCAGCAGCAGTGAAGGCAGCCATGAGCCTTTAACACCAAACGAGAAGCGAGCAAGAAGATGAGTGGTCAGGCCGGTTTTTGCGCCAATGTAACCAAGAAATGAAGTGTAAATACCGAGGAGAAGATTACCGATGAGGACTGCGAGGAAGAAATCATGATAGCTAAGACCGGTTCCGAGAGTGCCGCCGGTCCACATACTGGCGGAAAAGAAGGTTAATCCCAGCATGACGAACGTCAATGCCAATACCCCTTTCCGCGCCGACTGCGGGACTGGCCCCTGGCTAAAGTTGTTATCTTGCGACACGAAATTCCCCCTTTTTGCTGTTTGAAACCCAAAAATCCGCCGCATTCTATTCATCTGAAGATAAAAGCAATCGTTTTCGTGGGGAAATATATTTTTTATATGAATGAGTGACAAAAGGTGGGGAAAAATTATCGGTGTAAAAACAGTGGGTAGCCATAATAAGACGCGGTAAGCGTCGCATCAGGCATCGGCGCATGGTGTCGGATGCGCCAGGCGACGCATCCGACAATAACCTACTCTTCCATCGCCTGGCGGATCTGATCCAACGACGCAGGATCATCAATGGTCGTCAGATCCCCAGGATCGCGTCCTTCACAAATCGCCTGGATCGTGCGGCGCAGCATTTTTCCGGATCGCGTTTTCGGCAATTGCGAGACAAACCAGACGTGCGCCGGGCGGCCAAAGTTGCCAATCTGGCTGTCCACCAGCGCCATAATCGCCTTCTCTTGCGAGTGCGCCACCTCACGGTCTTCCAGACTGTCGCTCTCTTTCGGAATGACAAACGCCACCGCCACCTGCCCTTTCAGCGCATCTTTCACCCCAACCACCGCCACTTCGGCAACGCCGGATAACTGGAGATACTCTCTTCAATCTCGCGCGTCCCCAGCCGATGCCCGGCAACGTTAATTACATCGTCAGTGCGCCCGAGAATAAAGTGATAACCGTCAGCGTCACGGATGCCCCAGTCAAAGGTGGCGTACACCGGGCGGGAAAACAGCGACCAGTACGTCTTCACAAAGCGGTCGTCATCGCCCCAGATGGTCTGAATACACCCCGGCGGCAGCGGCCCTTCCACCACCAGCATCCCCTTTTCGTTGACGCCGCACGGTTCGCCGGTGACTTCATTGAGCAACTGCACGTTATAGCCATACATCGGCACGCCGGGCTTCCCAGACGCGTCGGCCTGTCGTCCAGACCGCGAGCAATCGCCATAATCGGCCAGCCGGATTCGGTCTGCCAGTAATTGTCGATGACCGGCACATCCAGCGTATTGCTCACCCAACTGGCGGTCGGCTCGTCCAGCGGTTCTCCAGCCAGATAGAGCACTTCCAGCGACGAGAGATCGTGTTTGCGAATTTCAGCGGTAGGGAATTTTTTCAGCACGCGAATGGCGGTCGGCGCTGAGAACATCCGGCTAACCTGATATTTCTCGACGATTTTCCACCACACACCGCAGTCCGGCCAGTCGGCAATCCTTCGTAAACGATAGTCGCCATCCCCGCCAGCAGCGGCGCGTAGACGATATACGAATGCCCCACCACCCAGCCGATATCCGAAGCACAAAAGAACACACCGCCCGCTTTGCCGCCAAAAATGGTTTCCATCGAGGTCGCCAGCGCCACCGCATATCCGCCAACGTCACGCTGCACGCCTTTAGGTTTGCCGGTCGTGCCGGAGGTGTAGAGAATGCAGGAGGTTTCGTTGGATTCCAGCCACGCCACCGGTACCCGCGTGCCGATGTGTTGATGGCGCAACGACGCGAAATCGACATCCCGCCCGCTGACGCGTGCCATTTTCGCCAGCCCGCGATCCACCAGCAAAACATGGCGTGGCTGGTGCTGCGCCTGACTTATCGCATCGTCGAGTAATTTTTTATAGGGAATGATTTTGCACCGCGCGCTCCGGCATCAGCCGAGACAATCAGCACCGGTTTAGCATCATCAATTCGCGCCGCCACGCTGTGCGAGGCAAATCCCCCAAACACTACCGAGTGAATAGCGCCAATGCGCGCGCAGGCCAGCAGAGTAATATGCGCTTCGGCAATCATCGGCATATACACCAGCACCCGATCGCCACGCTGCACGCCCAATGAACGCAACATTGAGGCCACCGCGTTCACTTCGTCATGCAGCTGACGAAAGGTAAAGGTGCGCTCTTCTTCTGTTTCCGAAGAGACGGCAATCAGCGCCAGCGCCTCTGGCTGTTTCTCCAGCCAGCGGTCGATAGCGTTGTGACACAAGTTGGTTCGACCTTCACAAAACCAACGGGCAAACGGCGGATTGCTGTGATCGAGCGTTTGCGTAAAGGGCGTCTGCCAGTCAATACGCCGGGCCTGCTCGGCCCAGAACTGCTCCGGTTCGTTAATCGAACGCTGATAAAATTCGCTAAAAGACATAATGCTCTCCTGTTGAACTTACGCCTTACCGCTGTTTGCTTAAATGACGTACAGGTCGAGATACTCATTGACCGGCATCTGTTCCAGGCGAGCTCTGTCGAGAGAAACCTCCAGAATGCGCTGCTGTTGGCGAGTCGGGAACTGGCGCGCGAGATTGATTTTGAATTTATCGACCAGCTTCGGAATGCCATCCTGACGGCGGCGAGCATGACCAATGGGGTACTCCACCACCACTTCTTCAAATCGCGTACCGTCGGTGAACTCAAGGGTTATGGCATTGGCGATGGCACGTTTTTCCGGGTCGTGGTAGTCAGCGGTAAATGCCGGATCTTCAAAGCAATAGATCTTCTCGCGCAGGGCGTCGATGCGTTTATCTTGCGCAACGTTGTCCTCGTAATCTGCCGCCGTTAAGCGTCCGAACAGCAGCGGGATCGCCACCATGTACTGAATGCAGTGGTCGCGGTCAGCCGGGTTATTGAGCGGCCCTTTTTTGTCGATGATGCGAATACAGGCTTCGTGGGTGCGAATGGTCACTTTTTCGATATCTGCCGCCGTTTTGCCTGCTGCCTGCATCTGTTCATAGAGCGTCATCGCTGCTTCAACTGCCGTCTGGGAGTGGAACTCCGCCGGGAAGGAGATTTTGAACAGCACATTTTCCATCACGTAAGAACCGTACGGGCGCTGGAAGCGGAACGATTCACCTTTGAAGGAGACGTCGTAGAAGCCCCACACAGGCGCAGTCAGGGCTGACGGGTAACCCATTTCGCCCGTTTTCGCCATCAGTGCCAGACGTACCGCGCGGGAAGTGGCATCGCCCGCCGCCCAGGATTTACGCGTGCCGGTGTTCGGCGCATGGCGATAGGTGCGCAGCGACTGACCGTCCACCCACGCCAGCGAAACGGCGTTGAGAATTTCCTCGTGGGTCAGGCCGAGCATTTCGGCGACCACGGCGGTGGAAGCCACTTTCACTAACAGAACGTGGTCGAGGCCGACGCGGTTAAAGGAGTTTTCCAGCGCGATGCAGCCCTGAATTTCATGGGCTTTGATCATTGCGGTCAGCACCTGTTTCATGGTCAACGGCGCTTTGCCGCTGGCGACCGCGTTGCGCGAAAGCCAGTCCGCCGTTGCCAGAATGCCGCCGAGGTTGTCGGAAGGATGCCCCCACTCCGCCGCCAGCCAGGTATCGTTGAAATCGAGCCAACGGATCATCGCGCCGATGTTAAATGCCGCCTGGACGGGGTCGAGCTGGAACTGAGTTCCGGGGACGCGCACGCCGTTGGGGACGACAGTGCCAGGAACAATTGGCCCCAGCAGTTTTTTACAGGCCGGGTATTCGAGAGCTTCAAGACCGCAGCCGAGCGTGTCGAGCAGGCAGTAATGTGCGGTCTCGTAGGCCACTCTGGAGCTGATTTCGTAGTTCATGACGTAATCGACGATATCAACGATTTCACGATCAAATTCCGGGCGGATGTTGTTGATTTGAGCTGACATTGGGTACGTTTCCTTATTGTTATTCGTAGAGGTTTACTGGCGCTTATCCAGCGCGACAAACTGGCGGTCTTCCGGTCCAACATAATTGGCGGAAGGACGGATAATTTTGTTGTCCTGACGTTGTTCGATAATGTGCGCCGCCCAGCCGGTGACGCGGGCGATAACAAACAGTGGTGTGAACATCTCGGTGGGAACGCCCATCATGTTGTAGGAAACAGCGGAGAACCAGTCGAGATTGGGGAACATTTTTTTGCTCTCCCACATCACTGTTTCCAGGCGATCGGCGATGTTGTACATTTTCAGCGAGCCGCCTTCCTGCGAGAGCTGCTTCGCCACGCGTTTGATCACCTGGTGGCGCGGGTCGGCGATGGTATAAACCGGATGCCCAAAACCAATGACCACTTCTTTGTTTTCCACCCGCTTGCGGATATCAGCTTCGGCTTCGTCCGGCGTTTCGTAGCGTTGCTGGATCTCCAGCGACACTTCATTCGCCCCGCCGTGTTTTGGCCCGCGCAGTGCGCCAATCGCGCCAATAATCGCGGAATACATATCAGAGCCAGTGCCCGCAATCAACCCCGACTGGTAAAGGTGGAAGCGTTAAACTCGTGTTCGGCGTACAGCACCAGCGAAATATGCATCGCCTTTTCCCAGCTTTGCGATGCTTTTCGCCATGCAGCAGATGCAGGAAGTGACCTCCGATGGAGTCGTCATCGGTTTCCGGCTGGATGCGTTCGCCGTTGTGGCTGTAGTGATACCAGTAGAGAAGAATCGAGCTAAGCGATGCCAACAGTTTGTCGGCAATATCCCGCGCACCAGAAACGGTGTGCCCCTCTTTTTCTGGCAGCGTGCAGCCGAGCGCGGAAACGCCGGTGCGCATAACATCCATCGGGTGTGACGCCGCCGGTAAGGCTTCCAGCACGGTACGCACGTTAGCCGGTAAACCGCGCAGGGCTTTCAGTTTCGTTTTGTAGGCGGCGAGTTCGTCACGGGTCGCAGTTTGCCGTGGATCAGCAGATGCGCTACTTCTTCAAATTCGCAATGTTCCGCCAGATCAAGAATATCGTAACCACGGTAATGCAAGTCATTGCCACTTTTACCCACGGTGCAGAGCGCCGTATTGCCCGCCGGAACGCCAGAAAGTGCTACCGATTTTTTCGGTTTAATGACATGGGTACTGTTTTGCAGGATCGTTGTGTCGCTCATATTGTCCTCGTCATTTATAGGGTCGAGATATTTTTCGTTGTGTTTTATTTCACCTGGCTACGGGCAAACAGGTCGTCGAGCTTCTCTTCGTACTGGTAGTAGTTGATGCTTTCGTACAGCTCGTTGCGGGTCTGCATGGTGTCGATGACGCTTTTCTGCGTCCCTTCCTGACGCAGGACGTTGTAGACATGTTCGGCGGCGCGGTTCATGGCGCGAAACGCTGAAAGCGGGTACAGCGCCATTGCGACATGGGCGCTGCGTAATTCGTCGGTGGTAAACAGCGGTGTTGCGCCAAATTCGGTAATGTTGGCGAGGATTGGCACCTGCACCGCATCGGCAAACTGGCGGTACATGGCGAGTTCGGTAATCGCCTCCGGGAACAACATCTCGGCACCCGCTTCAACATAGGCCTGCGCACGCTCGATCGCCGCATCCAGCCCCTCTACCGCCAGCGCATCGGTGCGCGCCATGATCACAAAATCAGGATCGGTTTTCGCATCCACCGCCGCGCGGATCCGATCCACCATCTCCTCTTTCGAGACGATCGCTTTGTTCGGACGATGACCGCAGCGTTTCGCACCAACCTGATCTTCAATATGCAATCCTGCCGCACCGGCTTTAATCATCGATTTCACGGTGCGCGCCACGTTAAAAGCAGAAGAGCCAAAACCGATATCCGCATCCACCAGCAGCGGCAGCGAGCAGACGTCGGTGATACGGCGAATATCTGTCAGCACATCATCAAGGGTAGAAATACCGAGATCGGGCAGCCCCAGCGACCCTGCCGCCACGCCACCGCCGGAGAGATAAATCGCCTGATATCCGGCACGCTGCGCCAGCAGCGCATGGTTAGCGTTGATGGTGCCAACAATCTGCAATGGATTTTCTTTAGACAGTGCAGCGCGAAACGCTTTACCTGGAGAGTGTAGAGACATAGCCCATCCTTTGTTATCAACTTGTTATTTGCGTTAATAAAGACAAAGCAAGGGGTGTGCCACAATTGCCTGAATAAAATTAAATGTTTTATTTCAATTTGTTAGCAATATAGTCATAAAGTAATCCGCAAATATGCGTTTCAGTTAACGTTTCAGGCAATGTTTCACCGCGTTTCATTGCAACAATTATGAAACAAGACTAAACCCAATATTCGGTTTCTTAACTTTGCGGTGCGCTATGGCACATCCACCACGGCTGAATGACGACAAACCGGTTATCTGGACGGTATCTGTAACGCGGCTGTTCGAGCTGTTTCGCGATATCAGTCTCGAGTTTGATCACCTGGCGAATATCACCCCTATTCAGCTTGGCTTTGAAAAAGCGGTGACCTACATCCGCAAAAAACTGGCAAACGAACGGTGCGACGCATCATCGCTGCTGGCTCTAACGGCGCATATCTTAAAAGTCGCCTGTCAGTGCCGGTTATTTTGATTAAACCGAGCGGCTACGATGTGTTACAGGCACTGGCAAAAGCCGGAAAGCTCACCTCTTCTATCGGCGTTGTCACTTATCAGGAAACTATTCCGGCACTGGTGGCGTTTCAAAAAACCTTTAATTTGCGCCTCGATCAACGTAGCTACATTACCGAAGAAGACGCGCGCGGGCAGATTAACGAGCTGAAAGCTAACGGCACCGAAGCGGTGGTCGGCGCAGGGCTGATTACCGATTTGGCAGAAGAAGCCGGAATGACCGGAATTTTTATCTATTCCGCCGCCACCGTGCGCCAGGCGTTCAGCGATGCGCTGGATATGACGCGCATGTCGTTACGCCATAACACTCACGATGCCACCCGTAACGCCCTGCGTACTCGTTACGTGCTGGGCGATATGCTCGGTCAATCACCACAGATGGAACAGGTGCGGCAGACTATTTTGCTGTATGCCCGCTCCAGTGCGGCGGTGTTGATTGAAGGGGAAACGGGGACGGGCAAAGAGCTGGCGGCACAGGCGATTCATCGGGAATATTTTGCCCGCCACGATGCGCGACAGGGCAAAAGTCACATCCGTTTGTTGCCGTCAACTGCGGGGCGATTGCCGAATCGCTGCTGGAAGCGGAGCTGTTTGGCTATGAGGAAGGGGCGTTTACCGGCTCGCGACGCGGAGGTCGCGCCGGGCTGTTCGAAATTGCCCACGGCGGTACGCTGTTTCTTGACGAGATAGGCGAAATGCCGCTGCCATTGCAGACTCGGCTGCTGCGGGTGCTGGAAGAAAAAGAGGTCACCCGCGTCGGCGGGCATCAGCCTGTTCCGGTGGATGTGCGGGTCATTAGCGCCACTCACTGCAATCTGGAAGAAGATATGCGGCAAGGGCAGTTTCGCCGTGACCTGTTTTATCGGCTGAGTATTTTGCGTCTGCAATTGCCAGCACTGCGCGAGCGGGTGGCGGATATTCTGCCGCTGGCGGAAAGCTTTTTGAAAGTGTCTCTGGCGGCGCTCTCCGCCCCGTTTTCTACCGCCTTACGTCAGGGATTACAGGCAAGCGAAACCGTGCTGGTGCACTACGACTGGCCGGGCAATATTCGAGAACTGCGCAATATGATGGAGCGACTGGCGCTGTTTTTAAGTGTGGAACCGACGCCGGATTTAACGCCGCAATTTTTGCAGCTGCTACTGCCGGAACTGGCGCGCGAGTCGGCGAAAATTCCCGCTCCACGCTTACTGACACCACAACAGGCACTGGAGAAATTTAAAGGCGATAAAACAGCAGCGGCGAATTATTTAGGCATAAGCCGGACGACGTTCTGGCGGCGGCTGAAAAACTGAACTGCCGAATGCAGCGCGAACGCTTTATCCGGCATAAATTTCAATAGATGATGATCACCGATAAACTTACGCATCGGGGATGTTTACATAGGTTTCAGAATTACTTCTTCTTATAAATATTTGCCGTGCCGTGAATCTTATTGTCAGTTTGACCAGAGGTCAGCACCAACACATCAGCCCCTTTTTCATCGGCTTTTTTGATTAAATCTTCTTTTGCATCTGCAGTCGACATTTCATTACTGGTTGAAATATCACCTATTTTTTCATATTGCGATTCAACTTTTTCAAATTCCGCTTTGGTCATCAATTCAGCGGCATAGACATTGGTAACGGCAAACGCTAACGCACCGACTAACATTTTAGAGATTATTTTCATATTACGGCTCCAGAGTTGTTATCACACTATCACCCACCCACATTATTGGTTGATTAATAATTAGTTCAGTCAGGGCATAAACGCCAGTAACCGGAAATAAGACACTTTGTGATCTCTCTCGCACCCGATTATTTTTGGTAGAAATATGATGCAGTTAGTTCACTTATTTATGGATGAAATCACTATGGATCCTTTGCACGCCGTTTACCTGACCGTAGGACTGTTCGTGATTACTTTTTTTAATCCGGGAGCCAATCTCTTTGTGGTAGTACAAACCAGCCTGGCTTCCGGTCGACGCGCAGGGGTGCTGACCGGGCTGGGCGTGGCGCTGGGCGATGCATTTTATTCCGGGTTGGGTTTGTTTGGTCTTGCAACGCTAATTACGCAGTGTGAGGAGATTTTTTCGCTTATCAGAATCGTTGGCGGTGCTTATCTCTTATGGTTTGCGTGGTGCAGCATGCGCCGCCAGTCAACACCGCAAATGAGCACACTACAACAACCGATTAACGCCCCCTGGTATGTCTTTTTTCGCCGCGGATTAATTACCGATCTCTCTAACCCGCAAACCGTTTTATTTTTTATCAGTATTTTCTCAGTAACATTGAATGCCGAAACACCAACATGGGCACGTTTAATGGCCTGGGCGGGGATTGTGCTCGCATCAGTTATCTGGCGCGTTTTTCTTAGTCAGGCGTTTTCTTTGCCCGCAGTGCGTCGTGCTTATGGGCGTATGCAACGCGTTGCCAGTCGGGTTATTGGTGCAATTATTGGTGTATTCGCGCTACGCCTGATTTACGAAGGGGTGACGCAGCGGTGAGCAGATAATTTACTCTCTACGTAATCAACCTGATTTGCCGAATCCCGACCATCGGCGATGATAGCCCCCGTAATGCGTGGTCCTTATTTCCGATAAGTTTACTTGAGTCTTTAGCTTCCCATTTCAGCCCACTCTCCTGTGTGGGCTTTTTTCATTGCTCTGACCCGTCCTGAATAGCCAAACAATGGCAATGTTTCACTTTGCAGGGATGATAATAAGGGGATCTGATTCAGAAGAGTTATGAAAAGTTGGACCGCCATCAGGCCTCGAACCCCGTACCATACAACAATCCTGGTTGTCGTCTGCTCTTCCTGATGAGCTAATGGCGGTTTTTGATATGAGCCTTACAGCATATTTTCTGTCAGGCTTGAGTGCGATGCGTAAGATACAGAAAAGACCCCACACAAACATGATGGAATTATGATTTTTTTCATATGAATGTCAACCCACACATTCACAAAACATCTGCATGAGATCATTTTTTATACACCGTATAGCTGCGAAACCACTGCTGATGCTTTTTTAAGCGAAGTGTCGCCGATCACAACAAAATATCGGCGAAAAAGGCGGTGGAATGCCATTTGGCATACGGATATACAGATGAAATGATCACCTGCTTTGCGATTCACTCTCTGCTGGAATAACAACTCGCAGCTGGAACCCTTTCTGAACTAAAGAGTGTAGCGGATTTTAACGTGCTTATTTACAGGATAATATCTGTCACCTAATTCCTGCACTCTATTAGATATCCATTGATTTAATCGCGCATCATCTCTGTATGTTTTTACGTCCAGAACAGAGAGCAATAACCTCACCAGCGATTCAGGAAAAACAGGGTAGATATTTTTTAAGTGTAATAATAATCCATGCGCAAGCGCCTGCTTAATGGGTGCGTCGGTCTCCGGAATAGACGACATTTCGCGAAGCCATTTTTCCACATGCATACACTCTTTCCCTTTAGGGAAAAGTCTCAGCAAAGGCATATGGTGTTCAAGAAGAATACATTTGCAATCTGTTCGCACTGAATCGATAAACTGCACTAATTTCTTAAGCCCGGTAAAGCGTCCAGCCTGCACGTTTGCTTTAATATCAAGAAACGCATCATCCTGGTCATATACCCAAACAGTCCCTTTTTGATTTTCAAGTATGCGAAAAACAAACTTAACCGGGTGATCAGGGTAATCCATCCAGTCATAAACCCAGGGAAATCATTAAACTGCACATTTATGGTGAGTGCGTTATCGTCTGACCACTCACAGTCTCGCACGGCGGCCATGAGATGAATGAGTTTGTCATCATCGACTAAATCATCACGACAATCATAAGGATAATCATAATATTGTTTAATCAAAACCTTGAATATATCGACACAGGAAACCAGGGAGCTTTTGATATCCTCCGGTAACTGGTTGTTTTTAACCGTATTAAGTATGCTTTGTTGCGTATATGGCATCAAATTATTGTGCGGAGCTTTTAATGATATCATCGCGATCTCTCTTAAATAAAAATAAACGTCGCAGATAATAAAGCCCTGATTAAACCAGGCACTATCAGAAATCGCTCATAACTAACGAGTGAAGTATTGTGTACTGGAGGGAGTTAATTTAACAATTTGAATTTACGTTATAGGTTTTACCGCTACTTTGATATTATTTCGCTCTCCTTAACTAAAAAGTTAAGTGGAGAGCGAAGTTAATATGTTAAACCACAGGGTATTTATTAATTGTTTCAGTCTGTTAGTGTGCGATTATCGATAACAAAACGATATTTCACATCACCACGCAGCATTCGCTCATAGGCTTCATTAATTTGATCGGCCCGAATCATCTCTATATCAGCCACGATGCCATGTTCGGCGCAAAATCGAGCATCTCCTGTGTTTCTGGAATGCCGCCAATCATAGAACCGGCTATCGCACGGCGTTTCATGATCAGGTTGAAACTTCCGGTGATTTATGCGGTGTCGCAGGCGCACCAACCAGCGTCATGGTGCCATCACGCATCAGCAAGGTGGTAAAATCGTCGAGATTATGTGGCGCAGCTACTGTATTCAAAATGAAATCGAAACTCTTCAGATGAGCCGCCATCTCATCGGCATTGCGTGAGTTAACAACTTCATCGGCCCCCAGGGCTTTTGCCGCTTCGCGTTTTGACTCAGAAGTGGTAAATGCCACCACATGCGCCCCCATCGCGTGGGCCAGCTTAATCCCCATATGTCCCAGACCGCCGATGCCGACCACGCCCACTTTTTTACCCGGACCG
>ENA-OQDE01000894-OQDE01000894.1-human-gut-metagenome-genome-assembly--contig:-NODE-894-length-14233-cov-6.205444_pt1 | contig 14233 bp, 20 predicted proteins | sample MGYA00242768_ERZ504595 | MGnify/ENA primary metagenome ERZ504595 (study PRJEB26092, sample SAMD00036307) | human gut metagenome | host: Homo sapiens | study: EMG produced TPA metagenomics assembly of...
AAAATGGAGGTAGAACAGGATGTTGAAAAAGAAAAAGACCACGGCCAGCGGTAAGCTGGTCCTGGTCAAAAGCGTTCGCAGAACGCGCAGCCACAGAATGAAATTCTGTGTTCAAAGGGGCTTGGGGGCGCTGCCCTCAACAAGCAAGCAGAGAGGAAAATCACGGAGGGATTTTCTTCTCTGCGGGCCTGTGTGTATTAACACAGGCATTGCTTGCCTCTTTCCCGCAGAAATAAAATAAGCCAGTGACGAAACCTTCAAATTTCGCTCACTGGCCTACTTTGCTTCAAGTTTCTTGGCGAGTTCCTTTAGTTCCTCTGCAAATCCACGAGTGTGGTGCAACAATGTTTCACGCATCTCTGGCGGACAGTTCATGTAAAGTAGCTTCATCTCATTTTGTCCTGCTTCGTCCGGCGAGAGATCCGGGTACATAAGCGAGTCTAGTGAAAGATGAACCACCTTTGCCAATGCTTTCAAGATCAGATAGGAAGGATTTCTCCTGGCTTTCTCTATATCGGCAATCTGTTTGGTAGAAACATGGGATTCATCTGCCAGCTGTTCCTGCGTCAGATTTTTTTCTTTTCGTGCTGCTCGGAGCGCATCGCCCAAGGCGGTCAAATCATCAATCGGCATTATCGTTCACCTCAATAATATTGTATCGTTCCGGTTTGATTTGAGGAATAACCTTATCATTCCGGTCTGCCAGTACGATTATACCGATTTTTATTCTAACAGCATGGTTATAGGCTTGTTTTCTTCGAGCAATAGAAATATAATAGAATAGATTGCAGGAGGTACAGAGATGGATTATATGACTCTAAAAGAAACAAGCGAAAAATGGGGCGTTTCTGTCCGACAGATAAACTATTATTGCGCCGGTGGTCGTATTCCCGGCGCTGTAAAAATGGCCGGTGTCTGGCTGCTCCCCAAGGACGCCGAAAAGCCAGTAGATATGAGAACAAAACAAGGAAAGGGTAAAATATGAAAAATATACTGTTAATTGAAGATGAAGAAAATCTTAACCGTGGTATAAGCCTCAAACTCAAGAAGGAGGGTTATGCAGTTTTTTCTGCGGCTTGCGTTTCTGAAGGATTGAAACTATTTCAAGATAATACGATTGATCTTGTGATTTGCGATATAGGCTTACCAGACGGTAGTGGATTAGATTTATGTGCTAATATTCGACAGCGAAGTGATGTGCTATTTTTGTTTCTCACGGCTCTTGATACAGAAGTCGATGTGATAACAGGATACGAAATGGGAGCTGATGATTATGTGACAAAGCCGTTTAGTATGTCTGTTCTTGTCTCAAAAATAAGTGCCATGCTGAAACGAACAGAAAAGGCTGTTTCTAATATTGTGCAAACAGGCAAATTGACATTTTATATAGATGAAAAGCGTGTTGTGAAAGGTGATAATGCAATTTCAATTACACCGACAGACTGGAAACTATTGATGGCTTTTATTGAGCATCCCCACCATATTCTTTCAAGAAAACAACTTCTGGAACGTTTATGGGATTCCAATACGGATTATGTTGATGAAAATGCTGTTGCTGTTAATATTCGTCGCCTTAGAGAAAAGATTGAGCCTGATCCATCTAATCCTGTCTACATCAAGAATGTACGGGGCTTGGGGTACGTCTGGGAAATGGAGTGTGAAAGGCAATGACATTAAATAACAGGACTTTCACACTACTAAAAATTGTATTGCTTATTATAATTAGCATATTTATAGCAGAAATTATTGTGTTACCTAAAATTGAACATGATATGTTGCAAGAAGCAGGTAGACAGGAATTGGTAACCGTACAACAAATATGTGGCGCGGTACTTGAAAATTATCCTGATGTAGAGCAGGATTTCATTCTGGGATTGCGTCAGCCTACAAACTCTTTGCAGGAAAAAGGCGAACAGATTTTGAAGCAATACGGATATGACGAAGAACATTTATTGGCAGACAACACGCTGTATGCCGCTTACATGATTGCATGGAGAAATTGGACAGGATTTTTTCTGGTTACCACATTTTTACTTCTTGCGGCCGCACTTCTCTATTTTTACAGCACTATCCGTAGTAGCAATAAAGAAATATTGCTGATATTGGAACAATATTTGTCAGAGGATTTTTCTTTTGCCTATGGAACAGAGAGAATCGTAAAAGGCCGTATTCACTTTATGAGCAATCAAATTGGTGATCGCTTAAAGCAACTCGGACATCAGATTGTAACGAAAAACACCCGGATTACTGAGGAAAAAGAAAGCACAAAAGCACTTGTGACTGATATTTCTCACCAGTTAAAAACACCAATGGCTGCATTGAAAACCTGCTTCTATATGTATTTGGATGCCTCTGATGCGGATGAAAAGACCGAATTTCTAAAACGAAGTGAAACGCAGTTGGAAAAACTGGAACAGTTAATTGCAAGCCTTATGAATATTTCACGGTTGGAAACAGCCATGATTTCTTTGACTAAGGAATCCATTTTGTTAAGTGATCTATTGGTGGATGCTGTAAATGGTGTATACGAAAAAGCAAGGAGAAAAAGCATCGAAATTTCCGTGCAGGAAACAGAAAATATTACATTACATTTAGACAAGCATTGGACAAGCGAAGCAGTCATAAATGTTTTGGATAATGCGGTAAAGTATAGTCCTCGAAATAGCCACATCACGATTTCTATTGAAAAACAACACTTTTATACACTCGTGAAAATTAAGGATGAAGGGATTGGTATTCCACAGAATGAATACAATAAAATTTTTCAGCGGTTCTATCGTTCCAATCATTCTTATGTAAAGCAAACGGAAGGCAGCGGTGTTGGGTTATATCTGACACGAATGATTTTAGAACGACAGGGAGGTTTGATCCGTGTCGAATCTGTTCCGGAAAAAGGAAGTACATTTATTCTACAATTTAGGAACTGATAAGAGGCCGGAGAAATTCCGGCCTTTTGTTATTCAACGGTAAGCTATTCTGTAAGGTTCCCGTAATACTTCTTTGATACAATAATCATAGTTAAGGTACGGGAGGAAAAGATGGATATATCGTCACTAAATAATTACTTTGAATTGTATGGAGGAATGGCTATCTTCATTGTTGTACTACTGGAATATATGAATCTTCCCGGATTCCCAGCAGGGATTATTATGCCGCTTGCAGGAATCTATGCAGCACACGGGGGGATAAGTCTCCTTGCAGCTATTGCTATTTCTGTTTTAGCAGGAGAAGTTGGGAGCTGGATATTGTATTTTCTGGGAATGTACGGTGGGAATGCTTTTCTCAAAATATACTTAAAAAGGTTTCCCAAACACAAACCTGCGTTTGAACGCACGTTTGATTTAATCCGACGCAAGGGTTTTTATGGAATTTTCATCAGTAAGCTAATTCCGATGGTTAGAACATTGATTTCTATACCAGCAGGCGTATTAAAAATGGAGTTTATAAAATACTCGATTGCTTCATTTTTGGGGGTAACACTTTGGAATACCCTATTCGTGGGCGCTGGCTATATTATTGGAGAACCTATACTGAAAATAATCACAAGGGGGTGAGAAAATGCGGATTGCTATGATGACAAATAACTACAAACCATTTGTTGGCGGTGTTCCAATTTCGATTGAGCGGCTTGCTGATAGTCTGAGGGATTTAGGCATTCGGTATACGTCTTTGCCCCGGATTATAAATCTCCGGTGGATGATGATGAATATACGTTTCGCTTTCCAACAATGAAACACAAGATCGCCGGAGCGATTCCTATTCCCAATTTGATTTATGGCTATGTGAAGAATGCTATTTCAACACTTGATATTGATTTGATTCATGTTCATCATCCCGTTATGATCGGAAATGTGGCAACACGGATTGGAAAGGAATTTCATATCCCCGTAGTGTTTACATACCACACAAGATATGAACAATATCTGCATTATTTGACGCCCTTTGGTTATTTACAAAATAAGGCAAATCAGGGAAATCTATTGGGGGAATCCATCCTTGATTTTGCACAGCGGCAAGTCATACAACGCTATTTGAATCGCTTCCTTGAAAAATGTGATATGGTTTTTGCACCAACAGAATCTATACAAAATTATTTGAAACCATTCCACATAGATACACCGATCAGCATTGCACCTACGGGACTGCCTCCGGCTTGCTTTGAAAATCATATCGAGCAACTGCCATCCGGAAAAAGTATTTGCAGAAGAAACAGTATTTGTTCTGTACGGTTTCGAGATTAGCGAAAGAAAAAAATCTTTCTTTCCTACTACGAGGTGTTTCTGCTGTGAAAAAGCAGTTAGGAGATGTTTTTAATGTGCTTATTTTGGGAGATGGGCCAGAGAAAGAAAATTTAATAGCCCTGTCTCAAACTCTAAAAATTGAAGAAAATGTATTTTTCATTGGAGAAGTATCAAATCATAAAATTTCAGCATATCATCAGGCGTGTGATTTGTTTCTGTTTTCATCAAAATCTGAGACACAGGGAATTGTGCTTTTAGAGGCAATGGCAGCGTATCTACCAGTCTTTGCTATTCGTGCAACCGGAGTATCAGATGTTGTTGTTAATGGAGAAAATGGTGTATTGTCGTCAGATTCCATAACTGAATGGGCGGACAACTTGATTTCAATTTTGAAAAATCCTGCTGTACTTATAAAAATGAGAAGTTCCGCTCGTACCACTGCCCTTTTATATGATGAAAAGAGTATCGCCAACCAGATTTTAGAGAGTTACGCATACTTGAAAAAGAGCTATGAGGCAGAACATTGGCTGATGATGCACTTAAACAGAACAAGTTACCCCGTATTGGCAAAGGAGTATTAAGATGGATATTATTCTTGAAACAAAAGACCTGACCAAAACGTATAAGGCAGGCGGTAATCATATTAACGCAGTAGACCATACCTCTATTTGTGTTGAGAGAGGCGATTTTGTAACTATCGTAGGTAAGTCTGGATCGGGAAAAAGTACGTTGCTTCATCTAATCGGAGGACTGGATTATCCCACTTCTGGCGAAGTCTGGATTGATAATGAGTGTATAACCAATATGAATGAAGAAGATTTATCCGCATTTCGCAGGAGAAAAATCGGCTTCATTTTTCAGGCATTTAATCTTGTTCCCTCTTTGAATGTCTGGGAGAACATTATTTTGCCTATCGGATTAGATGATAGAAAGCCGGATATGGTTTATCTGAAAGAAATTATTGAATTACTTGGATTGAGCGAGAAACTGAATAATCTTCCTAACACATTGTCTGGGGGTCAGCAACAGAGAGTAGCGATTGCCAGAGCATTGGCGACGAAGCTGCCATTGTATTGGCAGATGAGCCGACTGGAAATCTTGATTCTAAGACAAGTGATGAAGTAATGGCACTTTTGAAAACATCTGCTATGAAGTATGAGCAGACGCTCATTGTAATTACTCATAATGAAGATATTGCACAAATGGGAAATCGAAAACTGGTAATTACAGATGGTAAGGTGGTGGAACAATGAAAACAATTTATCATTTGGCTATCAGCCGATTGAAATATAATAAAGGAAGATCCATTCTTACCATAGTTGCGATTGCTCTTATGACAACACTGCTCATGTCTATTGGTAGCTCTGCACTTACGGTTATTCGACATCAGCAGTTAGAGATAAAAGAAAGTGCTCGAAATTATCATGCGGTTTTCAAAGGCAGTACTGCAGATCAGGTATTTATTCTTGAAAATCACGCGGATGTAGAATCGCTTTCTACAAGGGAAAGTGTAGCGTCCATAGAACTGCCGAAATTAAATGCTGTTCTTAATTTTGATTCCACAAAAAAAGGTTCTATTGACCAAATTCAGTTAGCCAATGGAAAGATGCCTGTGGAAGCGGATGAAATTGCAGGGCCTCCTGCGCTCTTTGAAAGATTAGACGTTGTACCAGAAATCGGCCAGAAGTTTCAGATTCCATTACGCATTCAGGGAGGCAAAGTGGAGAACTACGACTTCACAATTACTGGTATTTTAGAGCAGACAGACATTTCAAAGCTGAATGTGAATGAAACACGTCTTGTCTATGGGGCTTTTGTATCTGAAAAATTTGTTGAACAACATATTGCCCCAGAGGATAGAACTTATACAGCTTATATACGGATTGTAAACGAAAATAAACATTCAAAAGATGAAATTGAGACAATTATATCTGAGATTGCAGAGGACGTAGGACTGAACAAGTCAGACATTTCTTTTAATGAACAATACCTGACATATATGACCAACCCCGGAACACAAGAACGAAATGTTATGATCGGGCTTGGACTGTTGGTAGTATTTCTTGGTGGCATGGTAATTTACAGCATTTATTATGTTTCTGTCATTTCCAATATACAAGAGATGGGGAAACTAAAGCTCTTGGTGCTACCAAAAAACATATTCGCCGCTTGCTATTTACAGAAAGCCTTGCACAGTCTTTCGTCGGAATTCCCTGTGGAATCTTACTTGGATACCTCGCAACCGTATTCTTGTTCAGAATGGTTATTCTTTCCGGTTCTACCTTTGGGGATACATTCTGGCACTGGCAGGCTGCTATTTGTGTTATCGTGGTTGTTTTGCTTACAGTTGGGGTTTCTATCCGAAAACCGTTAAAAATGGCGTCAGGGATTTCTCCTGTGGAAGCAATGCGGTATCAAGAACCGACAGGAAAACAAAAAAGGAAAAAATCCTTTAAAACACTTTCCGTATCAAAGCTAAGTTATGCAAATCTACAAAGAAATAAGCGAAGAACTGCGGTCACGATACTTGCACTGGGCTGTTCCGGCATTTTGTTTTTAGTAGTAGCCAATATTGCAAACAATATAACTGCGGAAAATTATGCAAGAATGCTGATGCCAAAAGGCGATTTTGAAATTAGCCTTAATTATGCTGAGGACGATCGAGAGTACCCGGAGAATAATCTAAATATAATTCAGCTTCAAAATCCCTTGAACGATGATCTGAAAACGCAAATCATGTCTTTAGATGGTGTTGAAAGCATTGATGAAAAGCACACGGTTCTGGCAGAAGCTGAAAATGTGGTATTGGAAACACAGCGAACTGAGGTTGGAGGAATCAGCGAAAACGATCTGTTATCCCTAAATAAATCGCTAAAAAGAGGAACCTTGGATTATGATGAATTGGTTCATTCTAACGGCATTATTTTTACATGGGACATTTTGTTTGAGCAATATGGTTTTGAAATTGGAGATACAATACAGCTTACACTTTATGATGGAAACAAGAAAATTCCTTTTACGGGTACTCTCATGGCAAGTACCAACAGCAGTGATGATACCTTTTTGATTGCCGATGAGGTTTTACAGCAACTAATTACGGAGACAAATCCTGCGAGTGCCATTTACATTACTGTTCAGCCAGAAAAATTTGAAAGTGTAAAGGCACAAATTGATACACTGCAACAGGAAAATACGAGGTTCATGTTCAAATCCTATGACGAAGAACTTGGAATCGCAAAGCAGCTAATCCGCACGATACAATACACAATTTACGGATTACTGATAGTCATTGGAATCATTGGTTACATCAGCCTTATCAATACAATGATTACGAGTATTTTAGTTCGCAAAAAGGAATTGGGAATTTTGCAAGCAATCGGTTTGTCTGATAAGCAACTACGTCAAATGATACATCGGGAAGGACTGTTCTTTACTTTTGGAACATTAGCACTGTCACTAACCATCGGAAATGGGCTGGGGTATTTATTGGTACGCATTATTATAAACACCCAAATTCTAACGATTAGTCAATACGAATATCCGATTACCCAAACGCTTGTTTTGATAGTTGCAGTAGTCATCGGACAAATTGCAATTACTGTATTTGTAAATCGCTATATTCATAAACAATCGTTAGTCGAAAGAATGCGTGACTAACAGAATACAAGAAAGTGAAAACAGATGCGAAAGATACTTTTGGTTGACAATGATATAACTTTTATATGGGGATTGAAAAAATATTTACAGCGGCGGGGCTATGCGGTAGAAACTGCGGCTACTCTGGCTGAAGCACGGGAAATGATAAAGCAAGAAGCTCCGCTGCTGATCTGTTCAGACCTCTGCTTGCCGGACGGTTCTGGTCTGGAACTACTAGCTGAAGTACGTACCTGTAACAAAGATACTCCTTTTATCATTGCGTCTTGTTATGAAAAAGACGACTATGAGCAGGAAGCACTCCAGCATGGTGTCACAATCTGTATGGATAAAATTAAATCTGCATTATTGAAAGATAAGCTGGTGGAATATGCCTACAAGGAGCTATCAGAAGAACAACCACCAACCTTTCATAAGCTGTTATATCTCCATACGGATAATAGCAAAGCGGAAGTTCTGCGGGCGGCTATGCTGCAAAAGGGATTTAATCTTATACTGGTAAATTCCCTGCGTGAAGCAAAGCACAGGCTAATTGAAGATAAAGAAATAGAACTGATACTGTGTGATCTCTCGCTGCCGGACGGTACAGCCCTTGAGCTTTTTCATGACATACGACGTATATCTGAAAAATTTAAGGTAAATAACCCGCCCATTAAGTTGCTACCATTCTTTATTCTTACGGCAAGCACTGACCTTGCCACGGAATATCAATACCGGCACGAGGGTGTCAGCGACTATATCACGGCCCCGGTTAATATCCCGGAACTGATTCGGCGGATTCTGTTTTTTGTGGAATAGCTATCTTTCTCTCTATGTAATCAACATAATCAACTGCCGGGCGACGACCAAGAAAAAAAGCCGTCGTACAGCAGCCCTTTTGACACGCCCATACGACCAGCGGCGGCTTTGAACAATCAAGGCCGCCGCTTTTCTTTTCCCGGCGCAGGATCGGCGGCCCACGGAGGGAGCCGCATGAGAGTAGCAATATGTAGTTCATCAAAAAAAGCCTTGCTCACACCTCATCCCCTTACGCTCCTCCACCGGCATTATCCTGCTGGTTAATCGGTAATCATAGAACATGGAATCAGTGTGACGCCAGTTTCCCACTTTGGGAGACTGCGTTTTTGCTTGTTGTTTTTTGTGGAATTGCCCCGAATTATGCCGGTGCCGTTCTCCGCCCCATTTCGGCTCACTCGTAACTGGACCCGTGAACCGAAATGGAGGTACATAATGAAGAAAGTCAATCTCCGGGATCTGTATCCCGATGTTTATAAAACAGATCACTTTGTAGAAGTAACCGAAGATGTGCTGGAGACGATCAGAGACTCTGAGCGTGCAGAAGCTGCCTATGACCGAAGGATGTATCGTTATAAGGCGCATTACTCTCTGGACTGCGACAATGGCATTGAAAATGCGATCCTGATGAAGCCCCAGACGCCGGAAATGCTCCTGGAGGAAAAGCAGCTGCGGGAGAAACTCTATGCCGCAGTAATGGCTCTGCCGGAGAAACAAGCCAAGCGGATCTATGCCAGGTATTATCTGGGCATGAGAGTAGGAGAGATAGCCGCAGCAGAGGGTGTAGACCAAGCCGTGTCCGTGACAGCATTCGGCGAGGGCTGAAACAGCTGGCAAAATATTTTTGATAAAATTTCGTTTGGTGCGCTCGTTTTTTGCTCTTTTTGTCAGAGTTAATAAGAAGGACAAGTTTTCCCCCTTCAACAGCACTTTGACAATTTCATAGACAGCATAACAGGTACATAACCCGTGTACGAGCGAGTGTGGAACGCCGCGAAGATAGAGCAGTCAGGGAGGTGATGAACAAAGCTGCTTTGGAGCGATCTACGATTCCACAAAACGGATGGTGGCAGATTCGGCGCGATGACTGCATGGGGGCTTAAAGATACTTCCTCACGGCCCGCCAAAGACTTGGGGGGAACCCTGCGGCACACGATACGAACGATGCTGCGGAGTTATGACAGCTGCGCCAGCGGAGACCTGTTGTGTTCCCATCGTCAGGGGGCGTGGCAAATATGACGAGTAATCCGAACAGAATAACAGTAGCCGCACCAGGTTTTTATCCGGAGATTTCTTTCAGACTGGTGCGGCTGTTTAAGTATTAAGATATTAAGGAGGCGAGAGTGATGTTTGAAAAATTCCATCGAGGCGACATATATTCGGCTGATTTAAGCCTGGTATCGGCTCTGAACAAAGTGGCTCTCGTCCTGTACTCATTCTTCAAAACAATGTGGGAAATTGTTTCAGTCCTACGATTATTATTGCAGCAATCACCAGTGTAAGCAAAAAAAGCAGAAAGTTCCCCACGCATTACCACTTAAATGACAGATGCGGTTTGGTGAAACCATCTGTTGTTATGCTGGAACAGATCAGAACAATCGACAAGTCGAGGTTAAAAAACTATATTGGTCATCTAAACAAGGATGACATGGAAAACATAAACAAGACGCTCTTGTGCAGTCTGGGGATTACATAAAAGTGCCGAAAGGCGTATCATTTTCAGGCTGTGCAAGTAGAGTTATAATTTCGTTAGGAATTGCGGAGGTGATTCTGAATGGAGAATATCCAGAATAAAAGCGCATTGATTCCTTCAGATGAAATCCGGTCAGAAGAACTTCTGGCGGAACAAAAATTTGAAGCGTTTATCACTTCGCTGGCACATATCATCGAGAAATATGGTATGAGAGTGCTGGGCGAGGTTGACGGAGCTGCGTGAGAATCGCAGCTTTACATAGGATATTTTCCAAAAGTAAATTTTGGAGGTATGAATTATGAACCGATATGGAAAACGCTGTGTTTTGTATCCGAGGGTCAGCACAGAGATGCAAGTGGACGGATACAGCCTGGAAGGTCAAAAAAATATGCTGACACGATTTGCGGATCGTGAGGAAATGATCGTTGTTGATACTTATGAAGATGCCGGTAAATCCGGTAAATCCATTGAGGGACGGCCTGCCTTTCAAAAAATGCTCAGAGATATTGAGGATGGCTTGGACATTGACTATATTTTAGTGTATAAGCTGTCACGGTTTGGCCGTAATGCAGCGGATATACTTAACTCTTTGGAGTTGGTTCAATCTTATGGTGTAAATCTGATTTGCATAGAAGAAGGGATTGATTCCTCTCAGACAAGCGGAAAACTTTTGATTTCTGTACTATCTGCTGTGGCTGAGATTGAGCGTGAGAATATTATCGAGCAGACGATGAACGGGCGGCGCGAAAAGGCACGGCAAGGTGGATGGAATGGTGGCTTTGCTCCATACGGATATACACTGGAAGATAACAAGCTGATGATTGAAGAAACAGAGGCTGTGGCAATACGGAAGATTTTTGAATTATATACTTCATCGGAAATCGGTTTGGGTGGTATTGCGAATCAGTTGAACTTACAAGGTATACGGAAAATTCCGAGGCAGAATGGCACATTAGAGGATTGGACAGGACATTTTATTAAACTGATATTGGATAACCCGGTTTATTGCGGTAAAATTGCCTATGGACGGAGAACGAAGGAAAAAGTCAAAGGCACAAAAAACGATTACCAGATGAAAAGAAATGACGATTACATTCTGACAGAGGGACAGCATAAAGGAATCGTTAGTGAGGAGGTATGGGAAAAGGCTCATGCCAAGCGCCTTAGAACCGGAGTAAAGCAACCGTCAAAAATTGGGCGGGATCGAGTTCATTTGTTATCCGGTCTGCTGAAATGCCCGGTTTGTGGAAGTCCCATGTATACGAATAAACACGCATGGACAAATAAAGATGGCACTTACAAAGAAATTTACTATTATGTATGTAGTCGGAATAGGATGGTCCGGGGTAAGCATTGTGAATATAAGGCAATGCTGAAAAAGACCGATATTGAACCGATGGTCATTGAGGCAATTCGTGAGATCGTAAGAAATGAGGAATATGCCCAAGCCATTAAAAAACGGATTGGCGTTCAGATTGACACGAAAGCAGTGGATAAAGAACTGGAGGGCTATCAGGCAAAGCTGAAGGAAGTTGATCTGAATAAAACAAGATTGGAACGGGAAATTGACAGTCTCCCTGCTGATGCAAAATACCGGGAACGAAAGCTCCATGATATGACCTTGCGGTTAGATTCCCTATATGATGTCATTGTTGAGCTGGAGGAAAAAATCGAAGATGCCAGACTTCGGCGAGATGCAATTAAGCAGCAGGCAATTACTCTTGAGAATATTTACAAAATCATGGTGAATTTCGACTGCGTTTATAATATAATAAATGACGAAGAAAAGAGAAATGTGGTCACAGCCTTGATTAAGGAAATTGAAATTTACAGGAATGACGAGTCTGAATATCCGCTAAAGCGGATTGGTCTGAATTTTCCGGTGTTCAAGGATGGCGGGGAAGTTACGGAGCTTTTGTGGGACAAAGGGAATACCGTTGAGACTGTAGTCTTACTTTCCAAGGGCGCTAAAGGTCCGGTGGACCTTTGCTCAGCGCGGACCGAAGTGAACGGAGACTGGTCGACAGTAGAAAAGTGAAGGTTGACTTCTCCCTGGAGGATATGGATTTATCTGAATTTAAGGGAAAAGCGACATATGAGCAGATAAAGGCATATGTACTGGAGCAGACGGGACTTAAGGTTTCATCACTGTATATCGCACAGATTAAGAAGAAGTGTGGATTGGATGTCGGTGAGAATTTCAATCTGGCTAAATCAGAGAATACGAGACAGCCACAGTGTACAACGGAGAAGGAAGAGGCGATTATGCAGGCGTTTAGTCATTTTGGAATCAAATAGATTGTGGATAAGCAGCATCGTGTGTTAAAAATATAGTAAAGTATGGGAAAAAGGACATTCCAGAACTGTAGATTTTACAGGTCAGGGGATGTCCTTTTTGCTGATATGGAAGTGTTCAAGGGACAAGGTAATGATACTGAAGTATTAAGTATTGATAGGAATGATATCTATCTTATCTATTGTTACTTGTTCTGATTTCTCCATTCCCGTGGGGAGATACCATAAATATTTTTAAATGCACGGGAAAAATGAAGCTGATTTTCGTATCCGACAGCGGAACTGATGTCCGCAATAGATAAGGATGTCAGCTTTAACAATTCGGTAGCCTTTACCATGCGGTAGTTCATAAGAAATTCCTGCGGAGAGCGGCCAATTGAGTTGCGGAAGATTTTCCCCAAATAACTTCGGTTGATGCCACATACTGTAGCGATATCTTCGATCGAGATATTATTCTGAAAATTCTGTTCAATATAATTGATTGCTTCTTTTATATAATAATCACTCATGCGCCCACTGGAAACCAGCTTAGTAGATTTTGCTGACTGCAGCAGATAATCCATAAATAAATACAGATGGCCAATGAGATGAAAAGAAGATTCATGAGAATGATTTACAATATAAAGCATTTCATCAGCAAGTTTTTCACGCAATTCTTTGGAGTGTGAATGATAAATGGGCGCATCTTTACACAAATCTGTGACACTTAAAGCTTCTTTTATACGCAAGCCATCAAATTCAATCCACATATATTCCCAGGGAAGCTGTTCATCGGCAATGTAAGTGTTGATCTGACCGGGAAAAATCATAAATCCCTGCCCGCTTTTTATGGAATAGGTCTGTGTTTCACCTTTTGCATTGTCAGCCATAAGGGTTCCGGTTCCGGAAAGAATGTAGTGAAACAGGTAGTGGTTGCGTGTTGCAGGCCCGAATGAATGGCCGGGATCACACTGTTCATATCCAAACTGATACATACACAGATCAATAAAATTTTCATTCGGAAAAATATTAAATAATATATTGCCCATAAAATACTCCTTATATACCAAAATGCTATATCAATGTCTATTATAACATAAAATATCGCATTTTGATATAAAATTAAAAAAATGATGATATTTGAGGACTCATAAAGGTATGTTATAATCAGAATATCAAAAGAGTAAGCGGATATATTGAAAAAAAGGAGAGAAGAATATGGCAAAAAGAAGTATTTTCCGCAGTGTTGCGGCGGTGCTTGCACTTGGCATGTGTATGACGGGTCTTGCCGGATGCGGAAGTGAAAAAAGGTCAGACGGGAAAACAGAAATCGAAGTGGTTTCCTACAAACCGGAAGCAGTTAAGGCATTTGAAAAGATTGAAAAGCGGTTCAATGAAACACATGATGACATCCATCTGACGATTTCATCTCCAAACGAAGCAATGACTATTTTAAAGACACGTTTTATCCGGGAGGATTATCCGGATATCATCGCAATCGGAGGAGACAGCAACTATTCCAACTTTTTAGATGCAGATCTGTTTGATGATATTTCCGATCTGGATGAAGTCCAGA
>ENA-OQDE01000895-OQDE01000895.1-human-gut-metagenome-genome-assembly--contig:-NODE-895-length-14216-cov-3.173966_pt1 | contig 14216 bp, 13 predicted proteins | sample MGYA00242768_ERZ504595 | MGnify/ENA primary metagenome ERZ504595 (study PRJEB26092, sample SAMD00036307) | human gut metagenome | host: Homo sapiens | study: EMG produced TPA metagenomics assembly of...
CACGCGGCTCACCCGCCCGACCCGCAGCACCATCCGCCCCATCGACGGCGGACTTGCCGGCCGCCGCGAGCACGGCGTCGAGGATCTCCTTCTCGCCGGACAGCACGAAGTCCTCCATCACCGGGCTGAACGCAGCGGCGTGAACCGCGCGCCGACGCGCAGCACCGGCCCACGCAGATAATCGAAATGGTTCTCGGCCACGCGCGCCGCGATCTCGCCGCCCACGCCGCCGATCTTGATGGCCTCGTGCGCGATGACCAGATGACCGGTCTTCTTCACCGACGCATAGATGGTCGGCATGTCGAGCGGCGTGATGGACCGCAGGTCGATGACCTCCACGCTCACGCCGTATTCGCGCCGTGCAACATCCGCGGCAGTGAGCGCCTTGGTGAGCATCAGACCGTAGGAGACCAGCGTCACGTCGGCGCCTTCGCGCACGACCTGCGCACGGCTCAGGTCGATGGGCGGCAGGTCCTCGGGCACGTCGCCCTTGACCGGGAACAGTCCCTTGTTCTCGAAGTAGATGACCGGGTTAGGATCCTTGATGGCCGCCTTGAGCAGCTGCTTGCCGTTGGCCGGCGTCGAGGGCACGACCACGCGGATGCCGGGGATGTTGGTGAACCACGTCTCCAGCGACTGGGAATGCTGGGCGGCGCCGTGCTTCATCAGGCCGTCGGGCGCGCGCAGCACCAGCGACATGGTGGCCTGTCCGCCGAACATGTAGTGCGCCTTGGCCATCTGGTTGAGCACCTCGTCCATGGCGATGCCGATGAAATCCGCGAAATGCAGGTCGATGACCGGCTTGGCGCCGGCGATGGCCGCGCCGACGCCCGCGCCGACGAGCGCCGTCTCGGAGATCGGCGTGTCAAGCACGCGCTCGGGGAATTCGTCCTTCATGCCGGCGAACTGGCCGAAGATGCCGCCCTGCTTGGCGATGTCCTCGCCGTAGACGAACACACGTTCGTCGGCTCGCATCTCTTCGAGCATGGCCTCGCGAGTCGCCTCGCCGAATGTGATGATTCGCTCACTCATACAGGTTCACCTCACCGCTGAATACGTCGTCCAAGGCGTCCTCGGCCTTGGGGAATGGACTGTTTACCGCAAATTCCAGAGCCTGTGCGAACTCCTGGTCGAGCCGCTCCTCCGCGGCGTCGAGGTCGTCCTGCGTGACGACGCCTTCGAGCAGGATCTTGCGCCGGAACCGGTCAATCGGGTCGTTGTAGAGTTTCCACTCCTCGACCTCCTCCTGGGAACGGTACTTCTGCGGGTCGGTGATGAAGTGGCCGTCGCGCCGGTAGGTCTTGCATTCCAGGATGGAGGGGCCGTCGCCGCCGCGGGCGCGGTCGATGAGCTTGGCGGAGGCGTCTCGCACGGATTCGACGTCGTTGCCGTCGACGGTGACACCGGGGATGCCGTATCCCTGAGCGCGTTCCGACAGGTAGTCCACGTTCTTGATGTCGTCGAAGCGGGTGGTGGATGCCCACGCGTTGTTCTCGCACACGTAGATGACCGGCAGTTTCCAGCTGGCGGCGAGGTTCACGGCCTCGTGGAAGGTGCCTCGGCTAGATGCGCCGTCGCCGAAGAAGCACACGGCCACGTCGCTGCGTGCCGCTGCTTGATGGCGAGCGCCGCGCCGGTGGCGATGTTGAAGCCGCCGCGACCACGCCGTTCGCGCCCAGCATGCCGACGCTGAAGTCTGCGAGATGCATGGAGCCGCCCTTGCCCTTGCAGTATCCGGTGGCGCGGCCGTAGAGCTCGGCGAGCGAACGGTCGACGCGGGCGCCTTTGGCGAGGGTGTGGCCGTGGCCGCGGTGGGTGCTGGTCACGTAATCGTGGTGGGTGAGGTTGCTGCATACGCCGGTGGCGACGGCCTCCTCGCCGATGTACAGGTGGGCAGGTCCGACGATCTCCTTGCCGATGTGCGCCTTGACGGTTTCCTCGAACCGGCGGATCTTGCGCATGGTGGTGTAGAGGTCAACGGCCTGCTGCGTGGTCAATGGTGTGCTCATGATGTGCGGGCTTTCGTATGTTCCTTGGTTTGTTTCCTGTCGGATGTGGGCGGCGCGTGGGCCCGTCCCGACTTGTGCCGGGCCTTGCACGGGAATCGTCGCGGCATGGCCGTCTCCTGCATGGTCCGTCTGACGACCTGTGCGGCCGTCCTTCACGGATGCCATGCCGGGCCATATGGCCGACCTGCCAAGATGCCGGCCGGAGGCCGCCGCGGCGCGGACCGTCCCCTTGGTCCGCACCATCCCGTCCGGCTGGCATCATGTCTTCTCGGCGAGCACTCCCCTTCGGCCGAGATGCGTCGACGTTCCCCGTTCGCGTCGCTTGTCGTGTGTGTTGTTATGTTGCGTGCTGCGGTTGCGGCGGCATTCGCCGCATGTCACCACAGCGGAATGACGGCCCCCTTGTACAGCTTGTCGATCAGTTTCTTGACGTCGTCGCTGCGGTAGGCGTCCACGATCTTCTTGTAGGTGGCGTTGCCCTTATCCTTGGCGCGGGAGACGATGATGTTGTAGTACGGCTTGGACTGCTCGTTGACCGGCTCGATGTAGATGCGTCCGACTTGGGGTTGAGTCCCGCGTCGAGGGCCATGAACACGTTGATGACGCTGGCTCCGACGTCGGGCAGCGAACGGGCGGTCTGCGAAGCTTCCAGCTCGGTGATCTTCAGGTTCTTCGGGTTGGACACGATGTCGTCCGGCGTGGGGTTCGTACCTTCCTTGTAGTCGAGCTTGATCAGGCCGGCGGACTGGAGCAGCAGCAGGCCGCGGGCCGCGTTGACGGAGTCGTTGGCGATGGTGACTTCGGAGCTTCCGGAATGTCTTCGACCTTCTTGGCCTTGTCGGAGTACAGGCTGATCGGGTTGAGCACCGTCTCGCCGACTGCGGCGAGCGCGTTGTCGTGCGTCTTGTTGAAGTCGTCCATGAGGATGTAGCCCTGGTAGGCGTTGAGGTCGATGTCTCCCTTGGCGAGCGCCTCGTTCGGCTGGATGTAGTCGGAGAACTTCACCAGTTCGACGTTGATGCCCTCCTTCTTCAGGTTCGGGATGACGACCTGATCCCAGACCTCGTTGCTGTCGCCGACCACGCCGACCTTGACGGTGGTGCCGGAGTCTGCCGAGCTGCTGTTCCCGCACGCCGTCAGACCGCCGGCAAACGATGTGACCGCCAATACCGCCGCAGCGATTCTCCTGATCTTCATGTCTCTTCGTTCCCCCTGGTATCGTGCTTGGTTTGTGCCGTGTGTTTGGATGCTAAGATTGCTGATCGTGCACATTGATCTTGTGCGCCCGCTGCGTTCCGGCGGGATGCCGGCCGTTTTCGCGAACAATGTTCAGCGTAATGCGCGTTTTCACGCGGTTCTTGCGATTGCGTCGAACAGGGCTATCGCCGAAATCTATATGCCGCTATCATGCGCGTATGCCGCACGGCCGGCGAATGCGCGCCCGGGCGGCGCGGAGGCCACCACCAGTCTCACATATTGAGACATAAAGCCGTCATCTCGTCGGATTCGCCGGCAAAATCCAGCGCCGCAACCGAATCGCCTCGAATGGATCAGTCCCAGAGACGGTGGCATAATACACGCGGAAAACATCAGTCACGGAGAAACCGTGCAAGGGAGGGAACATGATCATCACCACCGTATCCGGCGCATCAACGGCGTCCGGCAGTCCTGCCAACGGCATTCTGCTGGCGATCCACGCGGGAGCGGCGACCGGAGCAAGGATGGCAGCGCGCAGAAGACCGCGCAGGCCGAGCGCGATCTGCGTCGGGCGCTGGACGCCGGCTACGCGCTGCTCGAACAGGGCACGCCCGCCGAGGATGCGGTATGCGCCGCGATTCATGTGATGGAGGATGCGCCGGAGTTCAACGCCGGTCGGGGCGCGGCGCTGACCAGCGAGGGAAAGGTGTCGATGGACGCCTGCCTGATGACCGGCGACGGCGAGGTCGGCTCCGCCGCCGGACTGACCACGGCCCGGCATCCGATCGATGTGGCCCGGGCGGTCAAGGAGCGCGCCAAGCACACGATGTTCGCGCTGCCGGGCGAGGACCTGCTGCGCTCGTGGGGCATCGAATTGCGCGATCCGTCGTATTTCGTGACCGAGGAACGCCGGCGTTCGCTGGCACGCGCCCAATCCGAGGCGACGCCTGGGAGAAGCACGGCACGATCGGCGCGGTGGCGAGGGATGCCGCCGGACATGTGGCGGCGGGGACGTCCACGGGCGCATCACGAACCAGATGCCGGGGCGCGTCGGGGATTCGCCGCTGCCCGGATGCGGCACGTACGCGGCCGATGACAGCGTCGCCGTGTCATGCACGGGTATCGGCGAGGCGTTCGTGAGTCTGTCGCGGCGCATCAAATCGCGGATCGTGTGCGGTTCGCCGGCCAGTCAGTGCAGGAGCCGCTCAGGCCGCACTGGATGACGTGGCGGCCCGGCGCGGCGACGGCGGCGTCATCGTCATGCCGGCCAGCGGCGACGGCGTCATCGCCTACAACAGCGAGACGATGAACTACGGATACGTCACCGCCGACGGCGTCCGCGTCGTTCACGGCGCCGAATAACAACAGACGGCCTGCGCCATCCGACAACAGCTTTCCGCCCATCCCGCGAAGTCCCATTTGCGGCGTGCGATATGGGACTTTCGCGGGATAGGGCACCGGATGATATCCGGAGCTACACCGCGGATGACGACTGGAAGACGACCGGATGACGACCGTCCGATGGACCCTTTTGCAGGGTCAGCCTACGATGGCGTCGACGGCGTCGATGACGGCTCCGCGGAAGCCGTCCTTCTCCAGCTTGGCGACGCCGCGGATCGTGGTGCCGCCGGGCGAGCAGACGGCATCCTTCATCGCTCCGGGATGGGTCCCGGTGGCCATGTACAGCGCTCCCACGCCCTCGACCATCTTCGCGGCGAGCCGGTATGCGGTGGCCCGCTGCAGTCCGTACTGCACGCCGCGTCACCCAGCGCCTCAATGTACATGTCGGTGAAGGCGGGTGCGCAGCCGGCCACCACCATGGCGATGGTCATGTGTGCGGCGTCGACGCGCTCGATCAGCGAAATCGGGCCGAACAGCGATTCGAAGACCTCCGTCTGCATGTCGGTGAGCGTGTTGTCGGTCTCGGTGACGAGCACGCCCTTGCCGACGGCCATCGGCGTGTTCGGAATCGTGCACTGGATATGTATGCTCTGAACCAGATCGCCGAACAGCTTCTGGTACTTCGCCAGATCCCAGCCGGCGGCGATCGACACAACGAACCGTCCGTTCTTGGCGAACTCGTCTGCGATGGGCTTAATGACGGATTCGATCTGATACGGCTTGATGGCGATGATCACCACGTCGGCCGCGGCGGCGACCTCACGCGCGTTGTGCAGTGGACGCGCCCCGAGCTTCGCAGTGCTGGCTTCCAGCTTGTCGTAATGCGCCGCGCAGGCGACGATGTCGCCGCCGTTGACGACGCCCGCGTCGACGAGACCCTGCGCGATGGCCTGCGCCATGTTGCCATAGCCGATGAATCCTATGGTGATGTTCTGCGCCATGATGCTCCTTGTTGTGTTGTTCATACGAAAGATGCAGTTCGTCATGCCCCGCCGCGCACGGCCGCGAAGCGTACGCCCGCACGCTAGAACAGCGATTCCAGGCCACCGCGGTTGAGGGCCTCGTCGTAGAGATGGCGGAACACGAGATCGCCGTGCAGCCCGTCATGCTCGAACTCGTTGGTGACCCAGTAATGCGAGTTGCCGACACGGCTCAGCGTGTCGAGCTGCATGCCGGAATCCACGTACATGTCGTCGAAATACACGGCCGATTGCAGCGGAACCTCGTTGCGGGCCAGCTGGTCGGCGTCATAGATCACACCGAATCTCGTATCCTCCATCAGCAGGTCCATCGCCGGCTTGAACGGCCGCAGCGCGGACTCCTGCTCGAACATCCACGGGAACATCGCCTCGCCGGTGAAGGCCAGCGGGCGTTCGCCGGTCGAGAACCGGGGCATGGTGTCGCGCACGCGCTGTGCCGCCCAGCGAATCGGCTCGTCCAGTTCACCGTTCGCGTAGATGAACTCCTGCAGCGGCCAGTACAGGGGACGCGAGGAGGTCGCGTTCATGACCTTCGCCAAGAACTCGTCGGACAACGCCGCCCCGGCTGACACCGAACCGTCGCCGTCGACGAACGCATCGTCGAAAATCCAGTGCACGCGCTCGAAGCTTGGCTTCATGCCGAAGTCGGAGCCGAGGCATTGCAGGCGCTCCACGGTCAGCGGGTCGCCGTTCGGCAGCAACGGGGTTCCCTCGGGCAGCGAGCCGGAATCGCCACCGATGCGCCGGCTTCCGCGATCTCAGCCACGGTCGGCAGCTGATCCGCGACAGCGGCGACACGATCGGCATCGACGCGTAGCGCTCGTAAAACTGCGCGGTCTTGCGGGCCATGCGCGGGAACGTGTGCTCATAGACCTCGGTCGCGTTCGCCGGGACATGCGGGATGCCGCCGCAGGTGAAGCTCGCGGCCACTCCTTCGGGGAACAACGACAGGTAGGTCAGCGTCAGGAATCCGCCATAACTCTGGCCAAGCGTCACCCACGGCGAGCCGCCGAACTCGGTGCGGCGCAGATGTTCGAAGTCCCGCACGATCGAATCCGCGAGGAACCGCTTGAGGTAATCCGCTTGCGCACGCGCTCCCCCGGCGGCGAGCCTCGCCATGGCATGCGAGTCGACGCGCGACGAGCGGCCCGTGCCGCGCTGATCCGGCAGCACCACACGGAAATGCTTGACCGCCTCCGCAATCCATCCGTCGCTCGACGGGTTCAGCAGCCTGGGTCCGGCCCCTCCCGGACCACCCTGCAGGAACACCAGCAGAGGCAGATCGTCATGCACGTGCTCGGGGGCGGTCACCACGCGGTAGAACAGGCTGATCGATTCCCCGTCAAAGCCGCGCCCCGGCTCATGACCGGCCCAATCAAGCGGCACCTTGGCCGACCGATCCTCGATATGCAGCCCCGGCACGTAATATTCGGCAAGCAGCGTCATACATTCCCTTTCATTGATGCACCCCGGCATCCCACGATGCCGTACCATTCTCGGTTCCACTGTAGCCGACCGGCGGCGGAAACCCGATGGGATTCCCACCAACGAAACGCACCCCGCCCGACACGCCGCATCGCAATGAATCATCCGGCCGACCGATGTGGGACGAGTCACCGCACGCGATACGCTGAACCGTATGGGAATCATGGAACGAATCACCACGTGGAACAGGAAGCATGTGCTGCTCGCAGATGCCCTGTATGCGGTGATCATCTCCATCTTTTTCACGCTCATGGCCGGTACCAATGACAGCAATCCCGGCATCATCGCCTATTTCGACCATACGGTAATGGCCTTCTGGAGCTTCGTTCTGATGGTTCCCGTCGCGATGCGCCGGTGGAAGCCGCAGATGCTACACTGCTGTTCGCCGGTCTGGTGGTCGTCCAACTGGCGTTCGGGCCGTCGATGGTATATGCCGACCTGATGGCGCCATGGATGCTGTATTCAGCCATCGTATATGCGGATCCGCGCAATTCGAAGGCGTTCATCGTACTCGCCGTCGCCATCGGGGCTTGGCGTCGCCCGTCATCATCTGGTCCGCCGATGCGGGTCCCATCCTCAATCAGGGCGTGTCCTTCGATGGACTCAGCCCCTGGAGACATGTTCGGGGACATACATCTATGGTCTGAGCGGTGATTGCGCCACCACCATAGCGACAAGCTCAGTGGCCATATTCATCTTCATCGCCGTGTATCTGTTCGCGGCGATCATCGTCGCGTACTGGCAGCGGGCCCGGCGCATCACCGTCAGCATGATGCATGAGCGCAACGACGCCTTGCAGGCAAAAGAAGATGAGGAACGCCATATCGCGGCGCTCGCCGAACGCGCCCGCATCGCGCGTGACATGCATGACGTGGTGGCGCACACACTGTCGATCATCATCATCCAATCCGATGGGGGCCGGTACGCGGGCGCCAACAATCCGGCGCTGGCCCGGCAGACCATGGAGACGATCCGTCATGAATCGGAGCACGCGCTGCACGACATGAAACGTCTGCTGGGCGTGTTCGGAGGGTCGGACCATGCCGATTACGCGGATGTGGACGCGCTGATCGACCAGGCGAACGCGGCAGCCGGCATGGGGTGCACGATTCGCAAGACCGTGTCCGGCCAGCCGCGGGCCGCCGCGCTCGGCGCACAGGCGAGCACCGCAATGTACCGCATGGTGCAGGAGGCGCTGACGAACGTGCGCAAATACGGCGGCCCGAACGTCACCGTGCAGATCAGCGAGATCTGGGGGGCTGACGGACTGCACGTCACCGTTGCCGACAATGGCCGCGGCGCGTCATCGTCGTTGGACGGCCACAAGCCCGGTTACGGACTGATCGGCATGCGCGAGCGAATCGGCGCGGTCGGCGGCAGCGTGACCAGTGGACCGCAGCTTGGCGGCGGCTTCGTGGTGTCCGGCTTCGTGCCGTACAGCACTGTCTCAACGCAGTCCGAGGCTGCTGCGCCGGCGTCCGAAAGCCCGAACGTAGCGTCTTCCGCTGCGGTGTCTTCGGGCGCGGCAATCATGCCGATGGCGGCCCCGACGACCGGAACGGTTTCAATGGCGACGGATACCGGGAATACCGGGGTCGTCAGTAATGTCGCGAACGCCCCGCAATCCGCCGTCGCCAGTCAAGTCGGTGTCGTCCAACCGGCCGGTGTCACGCAACCGGCCGGCGCAAAGATGCCCCGTCCGGTGTCGCAGATGTCATCGGTCCCGACACAAGCGCCGCCGGCGCCCATCACCATACGCCTGCGCACGATTCTGTCCGCCCTGCGTTCGAAGCCGATCCAGCAGGCATCCGCTACCGGGGAGCAGCGGCTCAACTGGATCGAGCGCATGTCGCAGTGGACCGAGCGGCATTATCTGCTGACCGACCTGCTGCTCACCATACTGGTGGCCTGGATGCTGCTTTCCATCAATCCATCCGTCATATACGCCGAGGGACTGCAGCTCGACAACCGTTTCGACCGCGCATTGACGATCATCATCCTGATTCCGTTGATCTTCCGCCGCAGGTTCCCGGAATCCAGCGCGCTGGCGGTGGCCATCCTCGCTGCGCTTCAGCTGCTGTTCTTCGAGCCGGTCAGCCTGGCCGATATCCTTGCTTCCCTTGTAGCCCTGTATTCCGCGGTGTTGTACGGCCGTGACAAGGCATGGCGATGGACGGGGATCGCCGCAATATCGGATTCCGTGCTGTTCGGCTGCAAGATCTTCGCCGCTCAAACCGGGTATCGAAGCATCTTCAGCATGCTGACTCATTCCCGCCCGGCATATTCCCTCGCGGCGACGCCCGCCGCGTTCGCATCGGCAATCATGTTCATGGTGATATCGCTGGCATTGTGCATAAGCGCGACGGCCATGGCACGATGGTCCCGATCCAGCGGATCGAACGCGCTGGTGCTGCAAGCCCGCGAGGAGGCGTTGCGCGCGGAGCAGGCCAAGCAGCGCATCCTGGCGGCGAACATGGAACGTGACCGCATCAGCGAGAGCATCCAGTCCGAGGTGACGATGACGCTGACCAGCGTGATCGACCAGGCGGTCGCCGGCCTGCGCATGCTTGACGATTGCGAGCGTCACGGCGAACAGCCGTCGTCCGGGGCCATCTCCGAGGCGTTCGCGGCCATCGGATCACAGGGCCGTGCGGCGCTGGCCCACATGCGCAAGCTGCTGGGCGTGCTGCGCGAGACCGGGTTCAGCGATGAGGCTCACCGGCAAGAGCAGCCCGGCATGCAGCTCAGGCCCGCGGCATCGCTCGACAAGCAGCTGCACGATAGCCAGCTGCACGGCATCGCGTCGTAATGAGACGGCGCTCCACGGCCCGCCGGGGATCATCCGACATGAATTCAGGGTTAAATCAGGGGACGTGATGCGGGACTTGTTCGCCGATGTTGGATACAGTGGAAGGCATGAGTGAGTTGCAAAGAATTCGGGTGGTCATCGCCGACGATCAGGAACTGGTGCGAGCGGGATTCGCAATGGTGATCGGATCCCAGCCGGACATACAGGTGGTCGGGCAGGCGGGCGATGGCGCCCAAGCGGTGTCGTTGGCCGAATCGCTGCACCCCGATGTGGTGCTGATGGACGTGCGCATGCCCGGCATGGACGGACTGGAAGCGACCAGCCGCATCAGCGCGCTGGAAGCGGCCGCCGGAGACGCGCCGCGCAAGACCCGCGTGATCATCCTGACGACGTTCGACTTGGACGAGTACGTGATGGCGGCCATCAACGCCGGCGCATCCGGATTCCTGCTCAAGGACACCGAGCCGGAGACGCTGCTGAGTTCTATTCGCACGGTATATCAGGGCAACGCGATTATCGCGCCTTCGGCGACGAAGCGACTCATCGAAAAGATGATGGAGGACGGGTACACCAAGCATGGGTTGACGGCGACTGACGGCTATGCGGACGGTTCGTCCACGATTCCCGGCGCCCGGCCGGTGGCATACACTGACCCGGAACTGAACCTGCTGACCGAGCGGGAGCGTGAGGTGCTGGTGGAGATCGCCCATGGATTGTCGAATCAGGAAATCGCCGACAAGCTGTTCATCAGCCTGCCAACCGCGAAAACGCACGTGGCGCATATCCTTGCCAAAATCAATGCGCGCGACCGCGTCCAGGCCGTCGTCTTCGCCTACGACAACGGTCTGGTATAAGGCGAATATAAAAACGCCCCCGCTGGCGGGGCGCGATGCTCAGTCCGCCAGCGGGGCGCTAGTTGTCAGATCGCGTGCTTGCGGCGGATCATCATGATCGTGACGCCGGCGGCGGCGATCAGGATGAACGCCGAGGCGATGCCGGACACGTCCGCGCCGGTCTTCGACAGCGGCTGCGTGCCGGAGGGGTTGCGGCCAGCGGCATTGTTGACACCGATGTTGCGGCATTGCTACCGCCGTTACCGTTGCCGCCGTTGTTGCCGTTGTTGCCACTCGTCTCGCGCACGACCGAGGCCTGCGCCTGGCCGGGCTCGACCTTGACGACGTTCTTGCCGTCGGCGCTCAGCGTGACCTTGGCGCTGTAGGCCGCGGCGAGGTTGACTCGCGCCCAGCCCTGCGACGAGGCGTCCAGCGGATAGCCGGAGTCACCTTCGGTCGCGGCGAGCACGGCCTTCTTCTGCGCGGAATCCAACGACTTGAACGCGGCGACGTTGTCGAGCATGCGGACGGCCGAGTCAGGCACCACCGGCGCCTGTCCGGTCGTGCCCGTGGCCTGGAAGCCATAGGTCATGCGGGCCTTGTACGCGGCCAGTGCGGAGGCACGGTCGGTCACCGGCTTGGTCGAAACCTCGTCGGTGAAATCATTGCGGTAGCCGTTGGCGGCGTTCGCGCCGGTGTTCGTGATGCAGGCGTCGAGCGTATCGCCGTGGTTGTCGGCCTTGCACTGCGCGGTCAGGTAATCGACGAGCTCGGCGCGGGCGGCCGCGCCTTCCTGTGCGGTCTTCTCGCCGCTCACCGCGGTGGCGACGCCGTACTGGCCGGCGATGTGGCCGCCCATGATGTCGAGCGGGTAGTGCACGCCGAGCACGATGCGGTTGTTGCCGGCCTCGGACACGCGGGTCATGATCTCCGGGCCGAGCTCGGGCAGCAGGTACGCCAGGCCGGCGCCCTGCGTGAACGCGAAGGTGGTGTGGCCGGACGGGAACGAGCCGGAGTTGTACAGTCCGTCATACTCGTTGTCGGGCGCTTCGCCGTCTCCCCAGTCGAAGTTCTCGTAACCGGGGACCTTCTTGATGTTCAGCGTCTGCTTCAGACCGTTCATGTTCAGCGTCGTGCCGTTGAAGTTCACGCGGTCCACGTAGGGGCGCGGGTGCTGGTATGTGGCCTTGGCGACGCCGGTGGAAGCGGACTTGTTCATGTCAGACAGGAACTGGGCGGTCTTCGGCAACTTACCAGCGTCGGCGGCGTCCTTGTAGTACTTGCCGAGCACCGGACCGAGCGCGTCGTACAGCGTGTTGGTGGAGTTCATCTGGGCGTCGGACAGGGCGCGCTGGTCCTGCGCGGTGTTGCCGTCGGTGCCGTACGCCTTGTTGTTGATGTCTTCGGTGAGCTGGTCGTCGTGCGCGAGCACCGACTTGCCTCATCGGTCACGCCCTTGCCTGCGACGTAGTACTTGTTGAAGTCGGTCAGCAGTCCGGTGATCGTGTCCTTGGAGGATGCGGTCTTCACCACGGTCGGCGCCTTGGCGCCGAAGGAGATGGCGGTGATGGTGCTGCCGTCTTCGCTCAGCGTCACCTTGGCGCTGAAAGCCTTGGCGAGGTTGATGCGCTCGAATCCGTTGGAGCTGGCGTCCAGCGGGTTGCCGGAGTCAATTTCGGAGGCTTCGAGCACCTGACGACGCTGGGCGTCGGTCAGGTCGGGGAACGCGGTGAGCAGCAGGTTCTCCGCGCCTTGCGGCACGACGGGCGCCTGACCGGCGGCCGAGGTCTGCGAGATCCGTAGGTCATGCGTGCGGTGTAGGCGTCGATGGCGGACGCGCGGTCGGTCACCGGTTCGGTGGACACCGCGTCGGTGAAGGTGTTCTTGTATCCGTTCTTGTCGTTGGCGCCGGTCTTGCTCACACACGCGGCGACGGTGTCGCCGTTGCCGTCGGCCTTGCAGCGTGCGGCGATGTAGTTCTCAAGTTCGTCATGGGCCGGCAGCAGCACGTTCTGGCGGAACGTGGCATCAGACCACAGAGCGGTGACGGATGCGCTGGCGGAGATGCGTCCGCCGATCACGTCCATCGGGTAGTGCACGCCGAGCACGACGCGGTTGTTGCCGCCTTCGGCGGCGCGGGCCACGAGTTCCGGTCCGAGCTCGGGCAGCAGCGTGGCCAATCCCAGACCGCGGTTGTAGGTCTTGGTGGTGTGGCCGGACGGGAAGGACTGCGACGGCTCCTGATAGTCGGTGTAATCCTCGCCGTATTCCTGGCCGTCGATATTGATCATCGGGATGCGCTTGATGTCGAGCGTCGGGCTCAGACCGTTGAGGTCGGTGTCACCGCCGATCGTGCGGTCGACGCCTTCGTTCTCCTTGTTGAAGTACGGACGCGGGTAGTTGAAGTCCTTCTTGGCGCTGCCGGTGCCGACGAAGCCCGCGAACGAGTCCTTGCTGCTTTTGCTGAACACCAGGTCGGAGGTCTTGGGCAGCTCGCCCTGCGCGACGCCCTCGGCCACGTACTGGCCGATGATCGGCCCGAACGCGTCCTTGTAGATGCGCAGTGCGTCGCCGTCGCTCGCGTCGAGAGCGGCGCGCTCGGCCTGCGTGTAGGTGCCGTCGACCTTGGTGGTGTCGGCGGCGGCCTTGTTGTTGATGGCCACGACGGTCTTGTCGTTCTGTCCGAGCACGCTCTTGCCGGCATCGGTGACCTTGCCGCGGAAGGCATCGCCCTGCGGCGTGTTGTTCACGACCTTCTTCGGGGTCCACCAGTTGTAATACTCGCCGAGCAGCGAGGTGATGTTCGGCTTGACCGCACTGCCGTACGAGGGAGTGTCCGCGGCGTTCGCGGTGACGCTCACGGACATCAGCATCGCGATGGATGCGATGCCTGCCACGGCGCCCTTGAGGACCGCGGACTTACGCATTGTCTTGTGCATTCTTTCAGCTTCCATTGTGTGTTGGTTGATATGGAACCGATTCTGTTGTAGACCAACTGTCAGGTTCCGACCGCTGAAAGATAATGAAAATCACCTTCGATTAATGAACAGTTCATTTTGCAACGTACCGATTTTTTGCGTGTTCAGGTTATAACATCGCGCGTCGGGAGCCGCGTGTCACGGGTCGTGCGGTATAACGCCATATAGGCGATGAGGTCCCTTCTTTTGAGTGAAAGAAGGGACCTCATTGCACTGGCGGCTGTGTTGACCACCCACCGGCTCTACGAACTAGGCTTCAGCCAGAGCCTCGACAGGCTGAACCGTCAAACAGACAGTCCGGTGGACTGTCTGTAGGTGAAGTGAGCGGCTTGCCGCGAAGGCCGCCAAGAGGCTCAGGCTTCAGCCAGAGCCTCGACAGGCGGCGTCTTGACTGCGCGACGGGCCGGGAACACGCTGGCGAGCAGGGCTGCGATGGCGGCCACCACAAGCACGATGCCGTTCATGCCCCATTCGAAGGGGAACACCGTCTTGCCGTACAGACTGAACACCATGTACGACCCCAG
>ENA-OQDE01000896-OQDE01000896.1-human-gut-metagenome-genome-assembly--contig:-NODE-896-length-14203-cov-2.201122_pt1 | contig 14203 bp, 19 predicted proteins | sample MGYA00242768_ERZ504595 | MGnify/ENA primary metagenome ERZ504595 (study PRJEB26092, sample SAMD00036307) | human gut metagenome | host: Homo sapiens | study: EMG produced TPA metagenomics assembly of...
CTGCTGTAGGTGCGGGAGAGGATGAACGGCAGCGGGGCGGGCAGGGCAAGGTCGGTTTCTCCGGGAAGGACCTTCGCACCGAGCAGCGGATTGACCGGATGGCCGGACGTCACCCCGCCGGGGCACACCGAACAGGCCACACCGGTGGGGGCACCGATGCGCACCCCGGCAGAACCCTGAACAATGCTACCGCCATACTGCGTCATGTCGCCCTGACGCGCCGCCGGTTTTCCGCTCATCGTAAAATCCTTTTCTATTATTTTAATGACAGTATCTTCATACGAAAAAGCGAAGAAAAACTTGTGGTCACAATGAATTGAAGATTTTTAGGAATATATTTAGAACGTTACAAAAGAGAAGGTTCGGATAGGGTATTTAGAGAGGAATCAGGTGTGCTAGTGGCCCTTTGTTGATCGTTCACCAAAGGACCCAATAATAGGCTTAATCTTCCTTCGGCAAGCACTGCAAATGCCCGTGCCGCACACCGCGCTGGGCGATAACGTCATCGGCAAAATGCTGCACGTCACCCATATCGCCTTTCAGCACGGCGATTTCCAGGCAGTCGTCGTGATTAATGTGCACATGCAGCGTGGCGACCGAAAGATCGTGGTGATGATGCTGGGTGGAGACAATACGGCTGGCTAAGTCGCGTTTTTCGTGTTCATACACATACGACAGCACCGCGAAACCTTGTGTGCCGTGCTGCTGGGTGGCCTCTTGCGCCAGGGCGCTACGCAGAATATCGCGGATAGCTTCGGAACGGTTGTTATAGCCACGACGCTGGCTCAGGCTGTCCAGCGTCTCCAGTAAATCGTCATCAAGCGTGATGGTGACTCGTTGCATTTGCGTTAAACCTTTTCTGTGGTGCGACGGCGCACGGGGAATGCGGGTAATACCGCGTTTTGTAGCACACGTCCGGCGTCAGAGGAAAAAGTTAATTTCTCTCCCACCGCCTGGGTTTCGACGATTTGCCCGTTGTCCATCACCATCACCCGCTGGCAAAAGCGTTCTACAAGGCGTAAGTCGTGGGTGATGAACAGGCAGGCAGTGCCAAACTGTTGTTGCAGCTTTTTCAGCAGGCGAATGACGCCCGCCTGTAACACGAGATCAAGGTTAGAAACGGCTTCATCCAGAATCAGCAGTTTCGGTTCGACCGCCAACGCGCGTGCCAGGCAGACGCGCTGGAGCTGGCCGCCGCTTAACTGCGGTGGGCGCTTGTCGAGCACGCTGTCATCGAGATCGACCGCCTTCAGCATTTCGCTGGCGCGCGCCAGTTGTTCCGATTTTTCAGCGATAGCAGGTGGCGCATCGGTTCCCGCAGGATCTCGCGCACGGTTTTGCGCGGATTCACGGCACTGATGGAGTCCTGAAACACCATCTGAATATCACGGCGGAAGGCTTTACGTTGGGCGCGATTAAGTTTCGCCAGCGGTTCGCCGCGCCAGCTAATATTCCCTTGTGAGGGCGATTCTAAACCTACCAATAGCCGCGCGAGGGTGCTTTTTCCGCAGCCGCTGCGCCCCAGCAGAGCGACGGTTTCGCCGCTTTTCAGGTTCAAAGAAACGTTATTCAGCACCGCCTGGTGCTGATGTTTGCCGCTAAATCCACCGTGCGCATAGTGATGTGAAAGGTCGCAGACATTAAGTAAAGTCATGATGCCAGCTCCATACCGTAGAGGCGAGATGAGCGGAAACCAGGCTGCGTGTTACCACATGTTTGGGGGCATTAAACAGCGTTTCGACATCGCCCTGTTCGACAATCTTACCGTGCGACATCACCGCCACGTCATCCGCCAGACGTGCCACAACGCCCATATCATGGGTGACCAGCAGCATTCCCGGCGCTTGTTTTTGCATAATGCTTTCCAGCAGATCGAGGATGCGCGCCTGTGCTACCACGTCGAGATCGGTGGTCGGTTCATCGGCGATGATAAACGGCGATTCACACAACACCGCCATCGCAATCATCATGCGCTGCAACATACCGCCACTCATCTCGAACGGGTAGAGCTTCAGCACGCGTGCGGCGTTTTCCAGCCCCACCGCTTCTAAAGCAGCGGTAAGCGTGGCGTCATCGGCGGGTTTCCCTAACGCCAGGCAGGTTTCCCGCGCGTGGGTGTGCATGGTGTGTAGCGGATTAAAGGCGCTGCGCGGGTTCTGCATGATGGTGGCAATCTTGATGCCGCGCAGGGCACAGGGAGAAACCGGTTTGCCATCGGCTAAAATTTCCCCCGCCGTCTGGCGAACGCCTGCGGGGAGAATGCCCAGCGTCGCGGCGCAGGTCAGTGATTTCCCGCTGCCGCTACCGCCGACTAACGCCAGCACACGCCCGCGTTTAAGGGTTAACGATACACCGTGCACCAGCGGCTGCGCGGCCTGTAGCGCGATATTACGTAGTTCAATCTGTTGCGGCATTAGTGTGCGTGTCCGTCACCAGATGAGGGTCCAGATGATCGCGCAGTGCGTCACCCACCAGGTTAAAGGCCATCACGCTGATAAACAGCGCCAGCCCCGGCCAGAACATTTGCAGCGGCTGGGTCCAGATATACTGGCGCGCGTCGTTAATCATCACGCCCCATTCGGCGGTAGCGCGGTCACGCCGAGGCCGAGGAAGGACATCCCCGCGACGTGCAGCATCATATGGCCGATATCCAGCGTCGCCAGCACCAGCAGCGAGGGGATCACCGCGCCTGCCAGATGATCGACAAACACCCGCACATGGCCCGCGCCGGAAAGCCGTGACGCCAGCACAAACTCGCGCTGGCGTAGCGAAATCACCAGGCTGCGCACCATGCGCGGCATACCACGCCCAGTGCGACAGGGCGATGGCGATAATCACGTTGGTCAACCCGGTGCCGAGTACGCCGACCATAAAGAACGACAGAATCGAAGTCGGGAAGGTCATAAACATATCCGCGACGCGCATGGTGGCCTGATCAACGCGCCCGCCAATCAGCCGGCGCTGCCGCCAATAACCAGCCTAATGTCAGCACCAGCAGCAGGCAGGCCATTACCGAGCCGAGCGACACGCGGGTCGCCGCCATCAGCCGCGAGAAAATATCGCGCCCTAAATGATCGGTACCCAGCCAGTGCTGCGCATCCGGTGAAAGCAGGCGCGACGGTAGATCAATCGCCTGTGGGTCATACGGCAGCCACCACTGGCTGGTGAGCGCAATCAGCGCCAGCAGGGCGATAATGATCAGCGCCAGGCGTACCGACCAGCGGAAGAGAGGAAAAAGTTCACGCGTGGGCTCCTTCATGACGACGAATGCGCGGGTCCAGCGCGGCGTTGAGCAAATCGACAATCAAATTACAGACCACAAAAACCACCACCATCATCAGCGTAAAGCACTGGATCACCGGATAGTCACGGTTAAAAATCGCCGACACCGCATAGCGCCCGACGCCCGGCCAGGCAAAGATGTTTTCGATAATCATCGTCCCGCCAATCAGTTCGCCAATGTGCATCCCCACGGCGGTGATCATCGGCAGCGAGGCATTGCGCAGAATATGACGACGCTCGGTCTGTTTGTCATTCAGGCCGCGTAGCCGCGCCAGGTGACGTGACGCTGACCGGCGACGTCCAGCATACTGGCGCGCAGCAGCCGCGCGTTAATCGCCAGCGACATAAAGGCAATGGAAACCGCAGGCAAAATGATGTGCTGCCAGCCGCCGTAGCCCATCGCGGGTAGCCATTGCAGATACACCGAAAACGCCATCACCAGTAAAAACGCCAGCCAGAAGTTAGGCATAGACACGCCGAGAAACGCGATGAAACGTACGGCGAAATCCGGCAGACGGTCGCGATGGCGCGCCGCCCAGATACCGAGCGGCACGGAAGTGAGCAGAATTAATACCAGCGCGGCACCTGCAAGTTCCAGCGTGGCGGGCAGGAAGTTCAGCATATCGTCCAGCACCGGGCGTTGGCTGGCGAATGAGATACCAAAGTCAAGATGCAGCGCCTTCCACAACCAGGTGCCGTACTGGACATACAGCGGCTGATCCAGCCCCAGCATGGTGCGTGTAGAGGCCAGCATCTCCGGCGTCGGCGGCAGGTTAGACAGACGCAGATAATCGAGCGCCGGGTCGCCGGTGCCGAGGCGCAGCATCAGAAAAATGATCACCGAGCGGCGAGCACCATCGGGATCAGCAGCAGAAAGCGGCGTAATACGTAACGCAACATTAAGGTTTCACCGGTTTAATCTGTTCGAACGGAATTTCGGTGGCGATCGGCGCGTAGGGGATGTTACCCAGCTCCGGTTTTGATACCACCATCATTGAGATGTAACTGATAGGCAGATAAACCGCCTCGTCATGCAGACGGGTCAGAATGTCGCGATACAGCGCCTGACGTTGCGTTTCGTCATGGGTTGCCAGCACTTCGCCGATCTCTTTATCAATCAGCGGCTTGTCGGCTAATCCTTGCTGTGCCTGGAAATCAGCGTGCGACGGTACGCGCATTGAACTCAGGAAGGCGTGTGGATCGTATGGCGCGCCCCAGGTGCGATGGAAAATCATGCCAAAACGACCGTCGCGCTGACGAGCATAGATACTGCTCTCTTCTTCGCCAATCAGCGAGACATCTGCGCCAATCTGGCGCATATCAGCCTGAATGATTTCCGCCATCGATTTGCTTAACGCATCGGTGCCGATGAACGACAGTTCAATGCGCAGCGGCTGACCATTTTTCTCGCGGATGTCTTTGCCCGCAGGCAGCGTCCAACCGGCTTGTTCCAGCAACGCTTTCGCTTTCTGCGGATCGTACTGGCGCGGTTTCAGGCCGAGGTTAGCGTAGGGCACGGATGGGGCAAACAGGGTGTCGGCGACCTGCTGGGTGCCATACAACGCGTTATCAATCAGCGATTTTTTGTTTACCGCGTAATTAAGAGCTTCACGTACGGCCAGCTCGTTGGTGGGGGCTTTGGCGGTATTGAGCGCCAGCATCACGGTTTCGATCGGCTGTGACAGTTGGGTGTGGTAAGCCGGGTTCTGGCTAAAGCGGGCGAAGGTATCGAGCGGTAATAACCCTTCATTTCCGTACAGCAGGTCGATATCGCCAGTTTCAAACGCTACCGCGCGGGTAGTCGGGTCCGGGATGACGTTAAAAGTGATCTTCTTAATCGCCGGCTTCTCGCCCCAGTAGTTTTCGTTACGGACAAAGACATCGTACTGATTCAGTTTCGATTCCTGCAAAACCCACGGCCCGGTGCCAATTGGCGCTTTAATCCCGTTCATGGTTTCGTGGTTTTTAAACTGCGAGGGGGCGATAAACGGAAAGGACGGGGCAGGGCCAGTTCTTGCAGGAAAGGATAGTAGGCGCTTTTCAGGGTGATTTGCAGCTCTGTTTTACTGAGTGCTTTGACATCAACAATCTGGTTTGCCAGCTCCAGCCAGGCGTGACGTTGACGGTTATCGAGCACTGCGCGGAAGTTTTCTGCCGCCGCCTCTGCATCAAACGGTTCGCCGTTGGAGAATTTCACGTCATCACGCAGGGTGAAGGTCCAGGTTGTACCATCTTCAGAATGAGTCCAGCTTTTTGCCAGCCACGGGATCACCGAACCGTCTGCCTGATATTTCACCAATGGTTCATAAACCATGCTCTGGGCGAACATCTGGTTAGGCGTGTAAAGGTGCGGGTTTAGTGGCCCGACATTCACCGGCCAGGCGGTGGTGATTTCATCTGGTGCAGCGGCATGGACGATAAAAGACGCACAAGCCAGCAGCGCAAATAGAGTGCGGCGGAGTGTGGAGAGCATGGTAACCCCAATGGATTAAAATAGATGGCGGAAATAAGTATGACGATTTTAAGTATTCGTCATACTGATAACCTGTTCTGGATCAAAAGATGGACAGTCGGGTGGGCGGATCAGTTAACTGAATCGATCCATTGCACACTGTCGGCGGAGAGCGTAAAGGGGGTAGGGGTGCAGATCGCCAGGCTTAAATTTTCTAGCTGACAATGGCTGACTGACAGTGATGACTGATAGGTGCTGTCTACGCTGACGATTTGCCAGGCGCTGCCGCCACGTTGTTTAACGATGGCTTCTTTGCGTGTCCAGATGCGCCAGAACATTTCCAGTTGCTGATCAGGATGCACGGCGTCCATCTCAGCGTGTTCCCCGAGGCTGAACACAGCGTTCGCCAGCCAGCGCCAGTTGGCGCGCGGGCGAATCACTTCGATATCGCAGCCGACTTCGCCTTCATCGCTCAACAGCAGGGCGATATCGTCACCGCTATGGCTTAAGTTGAACCATAGCGGCGTTTCCGGCGCGAATGCCGGTTTGCCTTGTTCGCCATAGATGATCTCCGGTAGCGGGGAAAGCGTGTGCGAAAGTAATGCACGCCCCGCCAGCCAGCGTTCGCGTCGTGGACCTTGCGGTGCTTGCTCGCGTAAACCTGGTGGCAGTGGAGCTGCGCTTAAGGTCGAAACTTTCCCCAGAACTATCCGATACATATCAGGGCCAACGTTTAATGGAAAATGAAAGTGCGTATCGTATCACTTGTCGCCTCATCCCGGTAACCGACTTTTCGGTCTGCCTGGCCCCAGTAAATCGCCAGTTTGCTACCGCCTTTGGTGGTTTCCATCCAGATTTTACACACGCTGGTTAATGGTACCGAAAGTAGCATCCCTACCGGGCCGAGCAGCCATCCCCAAATTAACAATGAAAGAAATACCACCATGGTGGACATCCCCAGGCGATGGCCCATCATCCGTGGTTCTAAAATATTGCCGATGACCATATGGACAACTAAAAACAATGCGCCGACCAGAATACATTCGTAAATACCATTAAACAGCAGCACCTGAATCATTGGCGGTACGGCGGAAATTACCGCGCCGATATTGGGCACGTAGTTGAGCAAAAACGCCAGTACTGCCCACATCAGCGCAAACTGTACGCCCATTAGCGCCAGCCCCAGCCAGACGATTACCCCTGTCCATAAACTTAGCAGCGTCTTCAATGCAAGATAGTGCGAAACACCTTTTAAGGCGCGGTGTAGTCCGGCGATATGAATCTGTGGATTATTCAGCGCAAAACGCATTTTGTAAGGGACGTGGCGCACTTCAAACAGCATAAAAACTACGGTCATCACCAGCAAAAGCACGCTCGCCATTGCCCCGGAAAGCCCGGTCATTAGCGCTGTGGTGAAGGTAACCACTTTTTCCGAGTCCATCCGCTGCAGCATTCGCTCCGGCGACATATGCAAATTAAGAAAAGGCAACATCTCCTGCAATTTAAAAAGTTTGCGCGTCAGCTCCTTATTAAACTTCGGCAGCATAGAGATAAATTCGTTAAACGATGCCGCCAGTACGCCGACCAGCGCGGTTAGTGCGATCAGCATCACCACCACTACAATCGTAATGGCAACGGGGCGTTGTACTCCCCGACGAATAAACCAGGTGACGAGCGGGTTGAGGACGATGGCAAAAAACAGCGCCAGTAACAGCTGCACAATGATATCTGCCGCTGCGTGAATGCCCGCGAGGATCACTACCAGCGAGGCCAGCTTGAGCAGAATGTGCATGCCCGTTTTATCGGTTGAGGGGTTTCCATTGGGGCTTCCTTGTGACTTTTTGTATTAAGTGTAGCGGGAGTCACGCCAGCAATATTCTGATTCTTACTGCTGATTTTCACGTCAGCACGTGGTAAAAATGAAACACTGTTGTAAAAATGTGGTGATCCTCATGCCCGAACCCGTAGCCGAACCCGCGCTAAACGGATTGCGCCTGAATTTGCGCATTGTCTCCATTGTCATGTTTAACTTCGCCAGCTACCTCACCATCGGGTTGCCGCTCGCTGTATTACCGGGCTATGTCCATGATGTGATGGGCTTTAGCGCTTTTTGGGCAGGATTGGTTATCAGCCTGCAATATTTCGCCACCTTGCTGAGCCGCCCTCATGCCGGACGTTATGCCGATTTGCTGGGACCAAAAAGATTGTCGTCTTCGGTTTATGCGGCTGCTTTTTGAGCGGTCTGGGATATCTGACGGCAGGATTAACCGCCAGTCTGCCCGTCATCAGCCTGTTATTACTTTGCCTGGGACGCGTGATCCTTGGGATTGGGCAAAGTTTTGCCGGAACGGGATCGACCCTATGGGGCGTTGGCGTGGTTGGTTCGCTGCATATCGGGCGGGTGATTTCGTGGAACGGCATTGTCACTTACGGGGCGATGGCGATGGGTGCGCCGTTAGGTGTCGTGTTTTATCACTGGGGCGGCTTGCAGGCGTTAGCGTTAATCATCATGGGCGTGGCGCTGGTGGCCATTTTGTTGGCGCTCCCGCGTCCGACGGTAAAAGCCAGTAAAGGCAAACCGCTGCCGTTTCGCGCGGTGCTTGGGCGCGTCTGGCTGTACGGTATGGCGCTGGCACTGGCTTCCGCCGGATTTGGCGTCATCGCCACCTTTATCACGCTGTTTTATGACGCTAAAGGTTGGGACGGTGCGGCTTTCGCGTTGACGCTGTTTAGCTGTGCGTTTGTCGGTACGCGTTTGTTATTCCCTAACGGCATTAACCGTATCGGCGGCTTAAACGTGGCGATGATTTGCTTTAGCGTTGAGATAATCGGCCTGCTACTGGTGGGCGTGGCGACTATGCCGTGGATGGCGAAAATCGGCGTCTTACTCGCGGGGGCGGGGTTTTCGCTGGTGTTCCCGGCATTGGGCGTAGTGGCGGTAAAAGCGGTTCCGCAGCAAAATCAGGGGGCGGCGCTGGCAACTTACACCGTATTTATGGATTTATCGCTTGGCGTGACCGGACCACTGGCTGGGCTGGTGATGAGTTGGGCGGGCGTCCCGGTGATTTATCTGGCGGCGGCGGGACTGGTCGCAATCGCGTTATTACTGACGTGGCGATTAAAAAAACGGCCTCCGGTGGAAGTACCTGAGGCCATCTCATCATCTTAAAACTTACTGAATAACCAGCGTATTAATGATGTTTTCTGCGGTGGTCTGTGCTTTTTGCTGATCGTCAGCTGGCAGCGTAATTTGCATGGTCAGCAGTTGATTACCCACGTTACCCAGAATAACGGAAGAGTACGCCGTCTGGCCTTTCGCGGAGATAATGCTGTCTAACTGCTGCATTTTGTGACCTTTCAGCTCAATGGCTTTATTGGTTACCACTTGCAGCTGCGGATCGCGGCTACGTTGCTGATCTTCCAGACGCTTCGCCAGCACCGCCAGATCTTCTTTCGGGTCATCGCCCATGATGACGATGACTGCTTTCTGCCCGGTGGCGTCGGACCAGACATGCATGTTATTGGCCTGCGTTCCCAGCTTACCGCTCTGGTCGGTCATATCCGCTGGCAGCGAGAAACTTAACTTGCCATCAAGCAGGTTGACGGGATTCCCGGTAGCGTTACTTTCCGCGACCGAACCCTGCGCCGTAGCGTTAGTGTCTTTATCATCACAGGCCGCAAGCCCCATAACCAGCAGGCCAATTCCGACATATTTAACCAGATTGCGCATTGACTTCTTCCTTTCGATAAACGGCCATAACGGCTCATTCATCCATCTTATCACAACTCTGATAACGAACCTTTAACTCGCCTGCAAAGCTTGATTTCAGATTTATCTGCCAGTCTTTTCAACAGCATATTGAGTAATACGCCATACATTGGCAGGAAGAAAACGATACTGATTAACACTTTGAAACAGTAATCGACCAGCGCGATTTCCATCCAGTGTTCAGCCATAAAGGCATCGGGGCTGCGCCAGAAGGCAATGAAGAAGAAGGCCAGCGTGTCGCTGACGTTCCCAAACAGGGTGGAAGCTGTCGGTGCCAGCCACCAGCGGCGACTCTGACGCAGGCGGTTAAAAACGTGCACGTCGAGGATCTGGCCCAGCGCGTAGGCCATGAAACTGGCGGTGGCGATACGGGCGACAAACAGGTTGAAGTGAGCGAGTGCGCCGAATCCCTGCCAGGAGCCCATATAGAACAGCGACGAGATGACGTAGGAGATCAGCAACGCCGGGATCATCACCGCAAAGATGATACGACGGGCCAGCGGTGCGCCAAAAATACGCACGGTCAGGTCGGTAGCAAGGAAAATAAACGGAAAGCTAAACGCGCCCCATGTGGTATGGAAACCCAAAATGGAGACGGGAAGCTGAACCAGATAGTTACTGGAGGTGATCACCAGAAGATGAAATAACGATAACCAGAACAACGCCTTATAGCGTTGCGTTTGCGAGAAAACGTTCATATTGTACCTTTTTGATTAACCATTGGGGTGAGGGAACCCAATACGTACGACACGCTATTTTACCTTGATTAAATAACGTTCTTACCCTTTTTTCGAGCCGCCGCATGATACTGCTTTACGTTGACAATGCAATGGTTAATTTTCACGCAATCGTTAACCTGGTTTGCTTACGGACTCACAGGGCGTAAACTAGCGCCGTTTTTTTATGTGATGAGAAGAAAATGACCGATCTCTTTTCCAGCCCTGACCACACACTCGACGCACTTGGCCTGCGCTGCCCGGAACCAGTAATGATGGTGCGCAAAACCGTGCGCAATATGCAGCCTGGCGAAACGTTGCTGATTATCGCCGACGATCCGGCCACTACCCGCGATATTCCTGGGTTTTGTACCTTTATGGAACACGAACTGGTTGCTAAAGAGACGGATGGACTGCCTTATCGTTATTTGATTCGCAAAGGCGGTTGATGGGGGAAGATTGGCTTCGATACTGCCTTTCCCTTACCCTCTCCCCAGAGAGGCGAGGGGACCGATCGCACTCAATGTTGCTGCTTGAAACCGGTTTGTAGGCCGGATAAGGCGTTCAAGCTGCATCTGGCGATACGGTGCACAATGCCTGATGCGACGCTGTCGCGTCTTATCATGCCTACGAGTTCGATGCTCTGTGTAGGCCGGATAAGGTGTTCACGCCGCATCCGGCATTGTTGGACCGTAGACTGATAGCCTCTTTATTTCCTGCGCAATAACCGTAACGCATTCGCCGTCACCAGCACCGTCGCACCCGTATCTGCCAGCACCGCCAGCCATAGTCCGGTCATCCCTAACAGCGTGGTGACGAGGAAGACCCCTTTCAGCCCCAGCGCAATGGTGATGTTCTGGCGGATATTGGCGTGAGTGGCGCGTGCCAGTTCAATCATTTGCACCAGGCCACGCAGGTGGTTATGGGTTAATGCTGCATCGGCGGTTTCCAGCGCCACGTCTGTGCCACTGCCCATTGCAATCCCAATGGTGGCGGCTTTCATCGCTGGCGCGTCGTTAATACCGTCACCGACCATCGCCAGCGGCGCATGTTGATTCAGCTCGGTCACCGCTTTGACTTTATCTTCCGGCAACAGGCCCGCTTTAAATTCCAGCCCCAGTTCCCCGGCAATTGCCGCCGCTGCGCGTGGATTATCGCCGGTGAGGATCACTCCTTTAACCCCCAGCGCGTTCAGTTCACTGATGGCAGTTGCAGCATCGGCGCGTAGAGTATCCTGCAATGCAATGATACCCAGCACGTCATCGTTACGTACTACCAGCACTACCGTTTGCCCGGCGCTTTCCAGTTCGTTAATTAAACCAGCAAATGCATCAGCGGGATGTTTCCCGGCAGCGCATATCAACACGCGCTCACCGTTAACCTGCGCTTCAATGCCAGAGCCGACCAGCGCCCGCTGTGATTCGGCGGTGGGAATGGCGAGTTCAGCAACCTGTGCTTCGCGCACAATGCTTGCGCCAGTGGATGCGTCGCGCCTTGCTCGACCGCCGCCGCCAGTGTCAGTAGTTCAGATTCACTAATACCCGTTGCCGGATGAATCGCGGTAACGCGCGGTTTACCGACGGTCAGCGTACCGGTTTTATCAAACGCCACCTGGGTAACACGACCCAGTTGTTCCAGCGCCGCTCCGCCTTTAATTAACGCCCCACGACGCGCTGCTGCTGCCAGCCCGGAGGTAATCGCCGCAGGCGTTGAGATAACTAACGCACACGGGCAGCCAATCAGTAGCAGCGTCAGCCCTTTATAAATCCACTCCTGCCAGCTGGCGGCAAACAGCAGCGGCGGCACCAGCATTACCAGCAGGGCGACGGCCATAATCGCGGGCGTGTAGATACGGCTGAAACGGTCGATAAACCGCTCAATGGGTGCGCGGCGCTCTTCGGCTTCTTCGATCAGTTTCAGAATCCGGTCAATGGCGCTGGCACCCGGCTCTGACAGCACTTCCAGCGTTACCAGACGGTCTACGCTGGTGGCTCCTGCAGGAACTTATCGCCCGTCGCGCGCTCCACCGGAATGGATTCGCCGGTCAGGGCGCTTTCATCAAAACTGGCAAACGGTGAGAGCAGTTTACCGTCGGCAGGCAAACGTCCACCTGCGGCAACTTCAATCACATCGCCAGGCCGCAGGCTGTTAATCGCCACCTCTTCCCGCTCACCGTTACGCAGGCGCGTGGCGGTTTCTGGTTTCAGCGCCATTAACGCGCTAACGCCCTGACGCGCGCGGCTGGCGGCCCAGCCTTCCAGTCGTTCACCAATCAAAAACAGCAGCAACACCATCGCAGCTTCAGCCGTTGCGCCAATAAACAGTGCACCAATAGCGGCTACGCTCATTAAGGTTTCAATGGCGAAGTAGCTGCCGGATTTGATCAGCCGTAATGCCTGACGAGCAATCGGGTACAGCCCAACCAGCGTGGTCGCGATAAACGCCAGTTGCCCGAACGGATGATTGAACTGCTCCAGACCCCAGCTGATTGCCATCATCACGATTAGCGTAATCAGCGGCAGATTCTCTTTCAGGCGTGATGCTTGTGGTTCGTCGGTAGCCTGTTCATCGCGCAGGGAATAGCCTGCTTTTTGCACCGCAGATTCAACTTGTGCACGGATGTCATTGTCGGCATCAACACCAGTTTTCGGTGGCGAACAGTACCTGCACCTGATTCACGCCTGCAAGCTGGCGCACGGCATTTTCTACCTTGCGCGCACAGGCGGCGCAGTCCATGCCGCTGACTTTCCAGCTATAGCGGGTGCCGGAGACGTTTTCAGAGAGAGTTGGCGTGCTGGAACATGCGCCGTCGCAGCAACAGTCGTTGGCGTTCTGTACCGTGGTTAGCGGTTTGAACGCAGCAAATTGAGGGGCTTTCTTGCGTGATTGTCAGGAGTCGACATGGCATCCTCCGGTTAAGTTTTTTCTCATTAACCGAAGGATACACTCTGGAGTCGACTCCAGAGTCAAGTTTTATCAGAGATACAGCGAGCGGACGATGAGGAAATGACCGGCAAAGTAGCAGGCCGCAGCAATCGCGTTATCCGCACGGAAGCGGCGGCGATAGTGGCTCCCCAGCCAGACAAAGTTACTGATAAACAGCAACGAAGCGCCAACAAACGCAGAGAGCGCCGGAGCGGTCGGACGGAAGAACACAGTTCACCTGCCAGCCACACCATCACCAGCGTCATGCCGATAAACGTGCAGATAGGCCAACGGTACTCTTCCAGACGCGTCCAGATAATCGCCAGTAACAGCGCACCCAGAACCAGCAACACCAGTGGCAGAGGCCAGAAGAAAGAGAGCGTCATCTGACTGGCGAAATAGATGGTGTACAGCAGGTGCGAGAGGAAAAACGCGCCGATGGCGTACATCAGACGTTGACGTGGCAACAGGGTTAGCGCATCGCCCAGCAGTGAGGCGCACAGTCCCGCCAGCACCAGATAGCTAATGGCGTCGAACATCGGCGCTTGCCAGGCCAGCAACAGCAGGAGAAGAAGGGTTAATGGTTTAAACACCAGCGTTGCCAGGTTGGCCCACGATACGATGCATCCACAGATAGCCATGCGGAAAGACAGACAGCGATAAACGACCAAAGCATCTTAGTTCCTTGAATTCGTTATTTTTCGTAAGCGGAATGCCTACGGTCTTGCTTCCAGTTTAGTGGCGAGGGTGGACGGATGACAACACCATAACTGGCAGGGTATGCTTAATTCCGCATTTTCCGATGAGGGATAAAGATGAGCAAACCACCTCTTTTCTTTATTGTTATCATTGGCTTAATTGTCGTCGCCGCATCGTTTCGTTTTATGCAACAACGACGGGAAAAAGCTGATAATGATATGGCACCGCTCCAGCAAAAGCTGGTGGTGGTGAGCAACAAGCGGGAAAAACCGATTAACGATCGCCGTTCGCGCCAGCAGGAAGTAACTCCGGCAGGCACCAGTATGCGCTATGAGGCAAGCTTCAAACCGCAAAGCGGAG
>ENA-OQDE01000897-OQDE01000897.1-human-gut-metagenome-genome-assembly--contig:-NODE-897-length-14197-cov-18.563397_pt1 | contig 14197 bp, 16 predicted proteins | sample MGYA00242768_ERZ504595 | MGnify/ENA primary metagenome ERZ504595 (study PRJEB26092, sample SAMD00036307) | human gut metagenome | host: Homo sapiens | study: EMG produced TPA metagenomics assembly of...
ATCCTGCACGGCGGCCCTGTGCGCGGCGCGCCTGTGCCCCAACGCCTTGGGCTACCTCGTGGGCACCACGCATCAAGTGAACCCGCAAGCCAGGAGCTCCTTCGCGAGCTCGGCATAAAGGCACCCCTCGACGCAGGCATGCACTTGGGCGAGGGCGCGGGCGATGCGTATCTGCCCTTCTGGATTCTGCGCTGCGCGTGTACCGGGATGGGAAGACGTTCACGGCGACTGGCATGGCTGCTTACGAGCATTTCGAGGCTGGGAAATGACGGTGACGTTCGTTATCGGCGCTGGCGCGAGCGGCAAGAGCGCCTATGCCGAGTCCCTGTGCCTCGGGCACGACGGCCCCCGCGTGTACCTGGCAACGATGGAGCCCTTCGGGGAAGAGGGCGCCCGCCGCATCGCGCGCCATCGGGCGCTGCGCGAGGGCAAGGGGTTTTCCACCCTCGAGCGCACGCGTGACGTGGGCGCCGCAGCGTCCGGGCTTCCGTGCGGCTGCACGCTTCTTTTGGAGGACGTGGGCAACCTGGTTGCGAACGAGCTCTTCGCGGAAGGCGGCTTGTCCCCACGTGACCCCGATGCTGCGGCGCGCGAGGTGCTCGGAGGCATCGAACGGCTCGCTCAGGCCGCTGCGTATACGGTGGTGGTCTCCGTCGACGTGTTCGCCGATGGGATGCGCTACGATGAGGGGACCGAGGCATGGAGGCGCGCGCTCGCGCGCGTGAATGCGGGCGTGGCGGCGCTGGCCGACCGCGCAGTCGAAGTGGTATGCGGGATTCCCGTGTGGATGAAAGGCGAAGGACCTACAAGGTGAAGATAGCAGAGGCAATCAGCGCGGCGTTCGGAACGTTCTCGCGCATCCCCGTCCCCAAATCGGCCTGGACCGATTTCGGGTCAACCCATGCGCTTGCCGCGTTTCCCCTGGTGGGCCTTGCGGAAGGCTTCCTCATGACGGCGTGGGGACACGTTGCGAACCTGCTCGGCGTGCCCGCGACCATCGTCGCGGCCGTGCTCGTGGCGCTGCCTGTGGCGGTGACGGGAGGCATCCACCTAGACGGGCTCTGCGACACCTCCGATGCGCTTGCAAGTTGGGCCCCGCGCGAGCGAAAGCTCGAGATCATGCACGACCCGCGGGCGGGCGCCTTTGGGGTCATCGGTGTTGTTGTGTACCTTATTCTGCAGTTTTCCCTGTTCACCGCGCTGCCGCTTACGGCGGGGGCGTTCCTCGCGCTTCTGTGCTCGCTCGTGTTCTCCCGCGCGCTTTCGGGGCTCGCCGTAGAATGCTGGCCTGCCGCGCGGGCGGACGGCATGGCCGCGGGGCTCTCGCCTGCGAAGAAGCGCGCGGAGATCGTCGTGCCGCTTTGCGCTTTCGCTGCTGCTTCGGCTGCAGGGATGGTCGCGTGCGCTCGGGCCGTCGGCGCCCTTATAGCGGTGGCGGGGCTTTTGGTGCTCGCGTGGTACCGCCATGTTGCCCTGTCCCGCTTCGGCGGGGTGACGGGTGATTTGGCCGGATGGTTTCTGCAATGGGCCGAGCTCGCGATGCTTGCCATGCTGGTGGCGGGGGGCATGCTCCTATGATTCTCGTGGTAGGTGGCGCGCATTCGGGGAAGAGGACCTTCGTGCGCGAAAAGCTCGGGTTCGCGGCGGACGATTTCGTCGACGCGGCGCAGCTTGCGGAGGGCGGCGTGCCCGCGGCTTTTGCCGGCCGTGTCGCGTACCGTGCTGAGGAACTCGTACGCGCGCTCGACGCTGACCGGGCGCTCGAGCGGCTGATGGGCTTCGACGCAGTGATTCTGCTTGGTCGGTTCGGGGGTCGTCCCCATGCGTGCGGAAGACGCCCAATGGCGCGAGCGCGCGGGGCGCTGGGATGCGCGCTCGCTGCGCGCGCCGACGTCGTCGTGCGCATGACGTGCGGGATTCCCCAGGTCATCAAAGGAAACCTTGCCGATGCGCCTCGAGGTACGCAGGGCGCGGGCGCGCCTTTGGAGGTCGTCTTCGTGCGCCATGGTGCCACGGCGGGCACGGAAGACCATGCTACAGCGGGGCGGGCACCGACGAGCCCCTGTCGAGCGCGGGCGAGCGCGCTTTGCGCGATCTCGCGTGCGATGGTGACGTGTTCCGTGTTATCACGAGCGGCATGGCCCGCACCGACCAGACGGCGCGCATCCTCTTCCCGAACGCGGAGCTTATGGCGTGCCCCGGTCTGCGCGAGATGGATTTCGGCGACTTCGAGGGGCGAAACGCCGCCGAGCTTAAAGAGGATGCGCGCTACCGCGCCTGGGTAGACTCCTGGTGCGAGACGCGCTGCCCGCATGGCGAGGGCAAGAGCGATTTCACCCGCCGCGTCGTCGCGGCGTTTCGGGAGGCGTGCGAATCGGAGCGCGCTCAGGGGAGTGGGCGCGCCGTCTTCGTCGTTCACGCGGGTACCGTGAAAGCGCTGCTCTCCGAGCTAGCTGTCCCAAAAATGGGATACTTCGACGTGCATACCGAGCCAGGCGGCGCATGGGCCGCCATCTGGGATGGACGCTGCCTTCGCGACGTTCGCCCCGCTTCGGGGGGCGATGCCCAGTGATGACGATTCTTGCCGTCGCCGCCGGGTTCGCGGCCGACCTTGTCTTCGGCGACCCGCGCTGGCTTCCCCATCCCGTCGTCGCCATGGGGCGCGCGATCACGTGGGCCGAAGGCGCCTGCGGCGCGTATTCCCGCAAACGCCCGCGGGCACGCGCGCCGCAGGGCTTGTGCTCGCCGTGGCGCTTCCGCTTGCGTGTGGGCTTTTGACCTGGGGAATCCTGCATCTTTGCGGTATGGTTCACTCCGGCTTGCGCTTCGTGGCCGAGGCATGGGCGAGCTATCAGATTCTCGCGGCATGCGAGCTGCGCCGCCAGAGCCTGGCCGTGGCCCGCGCGTTCTCGAAGGGCGGCCTTGTCGCGGCGCGCGAAACAGTCGGGCTCATCGTGGGACGCGACACGTCTGTTCTCGACGAGCAGGGCGTCGCGCGCGCCGCTGTGGAAACGGTGGCGGAGAACGCGAGCGACGGCGTCATCGCGCCGCTTTTCTACCTTATGATCGGGGGTGCGCCCTTGGGTATGGCGTACAAGGCGGTGAACACGCTCGACAGCATGGTGGGCTACAAAAACGAGCGCTACATCGACTTCGGCTGCGCCTCGGCGCGCCTCGACGATGCGGTGAACTGGATTCCCTCGCGCTTATCGGCCCTGCTCATGATCGCCGTGTGCCCGATCGTCGGGCTCGACGCGCGCGGGGCGGCGCGCATCTGGCGCCGCGACAGGCGTCGCCATGCGAGCCCGAACGCGGCGCAGACCGAGTCGGCGTGCGCGGGCGCGCTCGGGCTGCGCCTGGCAGGACCCGCGGTGTATTTTGGCAAGCTCGTTGATAAACCGACGATAGGCGACGCGTCCCGTGAAATCGAGTGGGACGACATCGCCCGGGCGACGAGGCTCATGCTCGCCGCGTCCGTATGCGCGCTCGTCGTCTTCGGCGCCGCGCGCGCGGCGGTCGTGCTCGCCGTGGGGGCGATGGCATGAGGGAAGACCACGCCGCGCCCCGGGCTGCCGGGGGAATCCTGCGCGCCCGTACGCATGGGGGCAGCTCGCAATCGCTCGGCATCGCTTGCGAAGGGGGCGTCTCCGACCTCATTGACTTCTCGGTGAACGTGAATCCGGCAGGCCCCTCGCCGCGCGCCGTCGCCGCAGCTTGCAAGGCGCTTTCTCGAATCGACGCCTACCCCGATAGGGAAAGCCTCGCCCTCGTTCGCGCCCTAGCGCGCGCCCAGGGCATTCCCGAAGATACTATTGTTTGCGGCGCGGGCGCGTCCGACATCATCTGGCGGCTCGCCGCGGCGGTGCGCCCGAAACGCATCGTCGTGTGCGCGCCGACGTTCTCTGAATATGCGGAGGCGGCATCGTACTACGGCGCATGCGTGCAGGAGTTCCCGCTCTCCGAAGCGGATGACTTCGACGTGCCCGCCTCCTTCGCCCGCGCGATCGAGGGGCCGGGAGACGTGGCGTACCTCTGCAATCCGAACAACCCGACGGGGCGCCTCGTCGATCCCCGCGTGATCGACGAGGCGGCTTGCCGCTGCGAGCAGGTGGGCGCGCTGCTCGTCGTGGACGAGTGCTTCCTCGGATTTGCGCCCGACGCCCGCGAAAGGAGCGTGGCCGCACGCGCCGCGTGTTCGCACCATGTGGCCGTGCTCTCCGCGTTCACCAAGCTCTACGGAATGGCAGGGTTGCGGTTGGGGTATCTGATCAGCGGAAACGCCCAACTCATCGAGGGGATTTGCCGGGCGGGGCAGGCGTGGCCCGTCTCCTCGGTCGCCGAGGCCGCGGGCATCGCCGCCCTGGAAGACGTCGAATACGTCTCGCGCACGCGCGATGTATTGGCGGGCGAGCGATCGTGGCTTTCCCACGAGCTCTCCTCGCTCGGGCTTTCCGTCGTGCCGTCGGATGCGAACTTCCTTTTAGTCCGCACGCCGGCGAAAGACATCCCCGAGCGCCTGTATAAACAGGGGGTTTTGGTCCGCACGTGCGACTCGTTTTCGGTACTGTCCCGTTTCTGGTGCCGCGTCGCGGTGCGCACGCGCAAGGAGACGCCCGGCTTGCGATGGCGTTCAGCCGCGCGCTTCGGGCGGAAGGCGCATCGGGCGAAGGCGAACCCGACGAACGGGGCGGCGCTTCTTGCAGCGACGCTATGGCGGGCGCGGATGGCCGAGGTTCGGCGAAGGAGGTCGATACCCGTGGGTAGGGCGAAGCCCATCATGATCCAGGGCACCATGTCGAACGCGGGGAAGAGCCTGCTTGCGGCGGGGCTGTGCCGTGTGCTTTCGCAGGACGGCCTGCGCGTGGCTCCCTTCAAGAGCCAGAACATGGCGCTCAACAGCGGTGTCACGGCCGATGGGCTCGAGATGGGGCGCGCCCAGATCATGCAGGCCGAGGCGTGCGGCATCGCGCCCGACGTGCGCATGAACCCCATCCTGCTCAAGCCCGAAAGCGACCACCGAAGCCAGCTTATCGTGGCCGGCAAGGCGCAGGGAGCCTTTGCTGCGAGGGACTACTTCGCGCGAAAGAAGGCGCTCATGCCGCAGATTTTGGAGGCGTTCGATTCGCTCGCGGAGGAAAACGACGTCATCGTCATCGAGGGCGCCGGCAGCCCCGTCGAAATCAACCTTGCCGAAAACGACATCGTCAACATGGGGCTCGCGCGCGCCGTGTCCTCCCCCGTGCTGCTCGCGGGCGACATCGACCCAGGCGGGGTGTTTGCCCAGCTCTACGGCACGGTCGCGCTCCTTGCGCCCGAGGACCGCGCGCTTTTGCGGGGGCTTGTGGTGAACAAGTTCCGCGGCGATGTGGAAATCCTGCGCCCGGGTTTGGCCCCGCTCGAGAAGATGTGCGGGGTTCCCGTCGTGGGGGTCGTGCCGTATCTTACGCTCGACCTGGACGACGAGGACTCGCTTGCGCCGCGCCTATCTGCCCGCGAGGCGCGCGGCGTCATCGACGTCGCGTCGTGCGCCTTCCGCATCTGTCGAACTTCACCGACTTCGACCCGCTTTCGCGCGTGCCCGGCGTGGGCGTGCGCTACGTTTCCTCGACGACCGATCTGGGCCGACCCGACCTGGTGGTGCTCCCCGGCTCGAAGACCACGCTCGACGACGCGCGCTGGCTTGCGGCTAGCGGCATCGGAGCCTGTGTACGCGCGCTTTCGGGCGCGGGCACGCCGGTGCTCGGCATATGCGGAGGCTACCAGCTTTTGGGAGACGAGCTTTCCGATCCGCACGGCAGGGAAGGCGCTGGCACCGCGCGCGGCTCGGGCTCATCCCTGCAAGTACGGTGTTCAAGGAGGAAAAGCGCCTCGCCCAGTCGGAGCTGCGCATCACGGGCGCCCAAGGCGCGTTCTCGGTGTGGAACGGCATGACGGCGCGCGGGTACGAGATTCACGACGGCGAAACGACCGTTTCCTGCGCCCATGCGGGCACGATTGGCGGCAAACCAGAAGGCGCGGCCTGCGGAAACGTGTTCGGAACCTATCTCCACGGCCTGTTCGACGAACCGGGGGTGGCGCTCGCCCTCGTGCGCTCGCTCGCGCGCATGCGCGGCCTGCCCGAGAGCGTCGTGGGTGCTGCGGGCGCGGCGTCCGCGGCCGATCACCGTGCGCGCGAGTTCGACCGCCTGGCCGACGTCGTGCGCGGAGCGCTCGACATGGAGTATGTCTACCGCATTATCGAGGAGGGCGTATGATCCACGTGTATCATGGCGACGGCAAAGGCAAGACCACGGCGGCGATGGGCCTCGCCCTTCGCATGCTCGCCGCAGGCCGCCGCGTCGTCGTCGTGCAGTTCCTGAAAGACGGCGAAAGCGGGGAGGCGCGCCTGCTCGCCGAGCATTTCGGCGTGCTCGTGTTCGCGGGGAAGGTGTCGGACAAGTTTACCTGGTCGATGTCGTCGGAAGAACTTGCCGCTACGTGCGAGCTGCACGATGGGAACCTCGCTTCCGCGCTTGCCGAGCTCGAGGGCGCGCAGGAGGGGCTGCTCGTGCTCGACGAGGCGCTCGATGCGCTTTCGAAGGGGCTTGTCGACGAGGCGCTCGTGGACCGCGCGCTCGATATGTCCGCGCGCGGCGTCGAAGTAGCGCTCACCGGGCGCGCGCTTCCCGCAAGATCGTGGAGAAGGCCGACTACATAACCGAGATGCGGTGCGAGAAACACCCCTACGCTCAGGGGATATGTGCAAGGGAAGGAGTGGAGTACTAGATGGATTCCAAGGAGATGGCGCCCGGCGACATCGAGCGGCGCAGCTTCGAGATCATCACCGAAGAGCTCGGCGGCCGCACGTTCCCGCCGCTCGAAGAGCCCGTCGTGAAGCGCGTCATCCACACCACTGCCGACTTCTCGTACGCCGATTCCCTCGTGTTCACCCATGATGCCGCGCACTGTGCGCTCGACGCACTGCGCGCAGGGGCCACGGTGCTCACCGACACGAACATGGCGCTCGCAGGCATAAGCAAGCCCGCGCTCGCGAAGATCGGCTGCAAGGCCGTGTGTTACATGGCCGACCCTGATGTCGCCGCGGCTGCGCGCGCCGCGGGCACGACTCGCGCCGTTGCGAGCATGGACAAAGCTTGCGGCATCGAGGGTCCGCTCATCGTGGCCGTCGGCAACGCTCCCACAGCTCTTCTGCGCCTCGCCGAGCTCATGGACGCGGGGAAGATCGCGCCTGCGCTCGTCGTTGGGGTGCCGGTCGGGTTTGTGAACGTGGTCGAGGCGAAAGAGGAGCTACTCGCGCGACGCGTGCCGGCCATCGTCGCGAGGGGTCGCAAGGGCGGTTCGACCGTGGCAGCCGCCATTATGAACGCGCTGCTCTACCAGATCACGCGCCCAGGCGGCCCGAAGTGACGGCGCCCGCATCCGCGCCGGCGCTGCGCATCTTCGCCGGCACCACCGAGGGCCGCCTCCTGTGCGAATGGGCGAGCGGGGCAGGCATCCCCGCCCGTGCCTACGCGGCAACCGAGTACGGAGGTGAGCTTTTGGGCGAGCTTCCGGGCATCGAGGTGCATGCGGGCAGGCTCGACGAGGCCGACATGGAGCGCGAGCTTTCCGGCGCGCGCATCGTCGTCGACGCTACGCATCCCTTTGCTACGCTCGCAAGCGGCAACATCCGGGCCGCTTCGCTCGCCGTGGGTGCACGATGCCTGCGCCTTGCGCGCCCGGTCGAGGCGCTGCCCAAGGGCGTCGTTTCGGTCGCGTCGATCGCCTGCGCGGCGCGCTTTCTCTCCGAGAACCCGGGTCGCGCGCTTCTCACGACGGGGAGCAAGGAGCTTGCTCCCTACACGCGCGTCGCCGATTTCGCGGAGCGCTTCTTCGTGCGTGTGCTCCCGCTGCCCGGTGCTATAACGAAGTGCATCGACGCGGGGTTTTCGCCATCGCACGTCATCGGCATGCAGGGGCCCTTCACCCGCGAGCTCAACGAGGCGATGCTTCGGCAGGTGGGCGCACAGTGGCTTGTGACCAAGGACTCGGGAACCGTAGGCGGCACGGCCGAGAAGATCGCTTCCGCGCGCGACGTGGGAGCGCGCTGTATCGTGGTCGCCCGTCCCGCCGAGGGAGACGGGGCCCTTTCGCTTCGGGAAGTGGAAGACGCGCTCTTACGGGAGTTCGCGCGCTAGGCGCTCGCCGCGCCTGCGTGCCCTCCCGCCCGCGAGGAGGAGCGCCCCGAGTAAGCTCGACCCGTACAAGCCCGTCATCCGCCAAAAGCTCGAGGACGACGCGCGGAACTGGCGCAAGCAGCCCTTCAATAAGTTGCGGTGAAATAGTGTTTGTTTTTGCTGCTAGATAGCACATTCAGTCCCTAATTCACCGCAACTTGTTGATGGTTGCTTACTGGTAGCGTAGGCACTCCACCGGGTCGAGCTTTGCCGCGCGGCGAGCGGGGTAGAAGCCAAAGATTACGCCGATGCCGACGGAGACGGCGAAGGCCAGCAGCACCGTGGCGATTGAAAAGCTCGGTGTGATTTGCCCGCTGGCTCCGAGCTCGCCAAGAATCCCGGATCCGGAGGCAAACATCGCGAGGCCCCAGGCTAGCAGATAGCCTATCAGGACACCCAACAGTCCGCCGGTGACGCACAGCGCCGAAGACTCGGCCAAAAACTGCGCGGTGATATCGCGACGACTGGCGCCCAGAGCACGGCGAATACCGATCTCGCGGATGCGCTCAGTCACGTTGGTGAGCATCATATTCATAATGCCGATACCGCCGACAAGCAGCGAGATGCTGGCGACAGCGCCCATGATGAGCGAGAATGCGCCCATAAAGGAGTTGAGTGCATCGATGGCGCTTTTCATGGATGTCGCCGATACACTGTCGTACTCATCCTCCTCCTCGATGTCCTTCATCGCGCGCACCTTGGACTCGATGGTCTTACAAAGCTCATCCATGTCCGTGCCCTCGGCGGCAAGTGCCGTCACGCTGGGGAATGAAGGATTCTCGTCGCCAAACAGTCCGGAGATAGTTTCGCGTGGCATATACAGCGTGAGCGAGCCCATGGAGTCGCTCACGCCATCAATCACGCCTACAATCTGCACCTCGCCGTTGGACACCTTGATGGTTTTCCCCAGCGCATCCTGTTCGTTGCCGTAAAGCTGATCGGCGCCGTTGCGGCTGATGAACGCCACGCGCGAGCCTGATTGGGACTCGGCCTGGGAATAGGTGCGCCCCGCAACGAGCTTGCTGGCCCCCACGGCGTCGAGCATGTCGCTATCGACACCCTGTGCCATGACGGTATAGCTTTTATCGCCGGTCTTATACTCGGTATACGCGCTGTCGACAATGCCGATCTGCTCTATCTGCGGCACCAGTTTTTGAAGCTTCTCGATGTCCGACTCGGTGAGTTCTTGCGACGAATAGATTTGCACCATGCGTGCCGCATTGAGGCCCAGACTGTTGACCAGGCTGTTTTGGATACCGCCGATGAGCGAAGTCATGGCGATAACCGAGGCGATGCCGATGACAATGCCCAGGATGGTGAGCAGGCTGCGCCCCTTGTTGGCTTCGAGCGAGTGAAGGGCTTCCTGGATGAGATCGCGGGCGCTCATGCCACCACTCCTTTCGGCGGGTTGGTGGAGGCGGAAATCATGGGCAGGCTATCTACGGCGCTGCGCAGGGTCCGCGGTGCATGTGGAATATACGCGCCGTCGTGAATGCGACCGTCGCGGATGGTCATGGCACGGTCGGCCTCGGCGGCGATGCCGGGGTCGTGTGTGATAAGCACGATGGTTTTGCCGCGCTTCTGGAGCTTATGGAAGGTCTCCATCACAAGCGCTCCAGTGGCGGAGTCCAGGTTTCCCGTCGGCTCGTCGGCCAGAATGATGGGCGGGTCATTGACGAGGGCGCGCGCGATTGCGACGCGCTGCATCTGGCCGCCCGAGAGCTCGGATATGCGGTGGTCCCAGTGGTCGACGGGCAGCGTGACAGCCTGCAGCGCGTGCACGGCGCGCATTTCGCGCTGGCTACGGGGCACATTGGTGTAGGTCAGCGGCAGCATGACGTTTTCGATAACCGACAGGCGCGGCAGCAGGTTGAAACTCTGAAAGACAAAGCCAATACTCAGGCGCGAACTTCGGTGAGCTCGTCATCGTCAAGCTCGGCCACGTTGAGCCCTTGCAGGTAATAGTCGCCCGCCGTCGGTTTGTCCAGACAGCCCAGGATGTTCATGAGCGTTGACTTGCCCGAGCCCGAAGGGCCGGTAATGGCGACGAACTCGCCGGGATCTACCGCCAGGCTCACGTTGTGCAGGATGTGGGCGCACCCCGCCTCGCTCTCAAAGATGCGGTGCACGTTGCGGATGTCGATAACGGGACGCATTACATGTCCTCGTCGGCAGACGTGCTGCCCGAATCCGCGCTGTAGCCGCCGTCAGCCGTTGCGTCCGCTCCGGTGTCCATGACGAGGGTGTCGCCATCGCGCAGCTTGGTAACCGGCACGTTGGGGTTGATCTCGTTGTCCTGGTCGTCGCGCTTGACCTGTGTCTTGCCGACTACGGCTTCGTTGTCGTTTTGCGTCACGACGGTCACCTTCACGCGATGGGTTTGCTTGCCCTCGTCATCGGTTGCCACGTTGACGTAATAGTGTTCGCCGTCTTCGGTCATGAGCGCCATCGTCGGCACCATCACCACGTCGTCGAGCTGCTCGGTCACCACCGATACCTCGGCCGTCATGCCCGGCTTCAGGCGCGCGTCGGGCGACTCGATGAGGATGTCGACGTTAAAGGTTACGCTGCCGCCGCCACCGTTGGCGCGTCGGAGTTTGCCACCGACGCGATAGCCGTGACGGTGCCCTGGCTCACGATATCGGGAAACGCGGGATACGTGACGTTGGCGCTCTGCCCAACGGCGATCTTGGCGATGTCCTTTTCGCCCACCTGCACGGTCACCTTCATTTTGGACAGGTCGGCGATCTGCATGCACTGCTTTCCGCCGCTCGTGTCGCTTTCGCCCATGATCATGCCGCCTGTTACCGTGGCGCCCACCTTGGCGTTGAGCTCCACGATGCTACCCGAGCTCGGGCCGTGACCGTACGGCTGGCCGCCTTGGCGTTCGCCTGATCGAGGTTTGCCTGGCCGATGCGAGGCTGCGCTGTGCGGCCGATACGGCGTTTGTGTCCGCTGATGCGGCGGTGATGCCAGCTGCTGCGGAAGCTCCATCATCGTCCATCGTTGGGGTGGCCTGCGCAGCGGCTGCGGCTTTCTGTGCGTTGGCGAGGTCTTCTTGAGCGGCTGCAACTGCACGCTGCGCCTCGGCAACGTTGCGATCGAGCTCGTCGTTTTTAATGGTCATAAGCACGTCGCCCTCGTTGACGGATTGGCCTGCCTGCACGTTGATTGAATCGACCGTTCCGTCGACAGAAGGGGAGACCACTGAGGACGAAATGGGTTTGAGCTGGCCTTTCGCCTCGACCGTTGTGGTAAACGTGCCCTCGGTCGCCATGTCGGTCACAGGATCGCTAGCGCCCTGTGGCTGCGCATTGATAACAAGGGTTGCGACAATGGCAGTGAGCGCGATGGCACCCACGACGCCGGCGGCAATACCGCGACGAATCAGCTTTTTGCGTCGACGTTCGGCACGCTTTGCCTTGAGCTTGGCATATGCCTCTTCATCGGAAATCTCGGCCGTATCGTTCGTGCGTCCGCTCTGCTTGTCGGCATGTACGTTTGTAATCAGAGGAATCGTTTCGGTGGCACCTTCGGGCGTGCGCTCGGTATCATCTGGGCCCGGGGTGATCGTGGGGACATTCGGCATAGCGTCTCCTTTATAGAAAGAACGTCGATAATTATATGCGCCCACCGGTTGGGGCGGGCGCATAGGACGGTTTCTTTCGGAACTGTTAGATTGGTCGCAGCGGTTCCACGTTGTAGGAATGCTCGCGTTGCACTACGAGTGGACAACCACGCACAGGCCGACTTTGATGCAATCGTGCAGTGCCTTGGCGTCGGCCAGGCGCAGGTTGATGCAACCGTGGCTGCCGCACCACTTGTACGACTCGGCGTTATCGAAGCTCTTGTCGTTTTGCCAGGTGGCGTCGTGGAAGCCGATCATGTTGCCCTCAAACGGCATCCAGTAGCTCACCGGGCTCTCATATTTGGGTTTACCGGTCTCGGGGTCCTTGGCTCCGATCAGGGTGCTGCCGCCGTCGTTGCTGTTGATTTGCCACACACCCTCGGGGGTGGCGTCTTCGCCCGGTTTGCCGGAAATAAAGTTGGCCTCCCACACGATATTGCCGCTCTCGTCATAGTAGCGCGCGTGCTGCTCGGACAGGTCGACGTCGATGTATGCCTTCCAGTCGGGCTCTCCCTTTGCGGTAAAGGTGTCGGCCTTCTGGGAGTACTTGATCTCGATCTCGCCGGTCTGCTTGTTGTTAATGGCGTCCTCGACCTGCTTGGCGAGCGAGCTGCTGTCGATGGACCAACCAAAGTCGCCGCCTTCGACGGCGCACTGCTTGCCATCGGCGCGCGTCCACCAACGAGTGGAGCCCACGGTATTAAAGCCGTTGGCGAGTTCGGCTGCCCAGCTGCTGATCTGCGACGTATCGAGCGTGGGGTTGGCCGGATCGGCAAAGCTGATCCACTGTAACACGGAGCTGCCATCAACCTTACCGGCATCCTCGCCGTTGAGCTTGAGGGTCACGTTGACGCCCAGGAAGTTGTTGGCGGCATCGCATGCGGCCTGAATCTGATCATCGGTCAGCGTTCCATTGAGTGGCTCATAGGCATCGTTGCCGAGCTTGGAAAGATCTACGGTCTCGGCCAGCGAGGCGAGCTCGAGCTCGGCATATTTAATGACATGCTCGCGGTTGAGTTTTTCGTTGGAGCGCGCCTTCTCGACGGTAAACTTGCCCGCTTGCTCGTCATAGGAGCTATTGCCTCGAACGTGCCCGAACGTCCTTCGTTAAACTCGTCGATGGCGGCGCCCAGATCCTTCTCAAACTTCTTTTGGTCAAAGGTGTCGGAAAGCATGGACAGGTCGACGTCTTGATCAAGATCGACTTCGTTGGAGGTAGCAGTTGTTTTGGTCTTGCCGCTTAAGGATTCCACAAGGCGGACCGGCCAAAAAAGGTTTCGTTGTGGTTGATGATTTCTTTTGCAGCAGCTTCACCGTCGACGATGGGTTCATCGGACTCGGGCTGATAGGTCCAGCTAAAGTCATCGCCTGTCACGGTGAGCTTATAGTGCTTCCAAGCCGAGTTGACCTTGGTGGCGGCAGACGAAGCGTTGGAGAACGAGACATCGACGCCGGCGATGGTGGTGTTGGGGTAGGCTACCTGCGAAAATGCTACGACGCCTACGATATAGACAATGACGATTAGACCCAGGACGACAAAGAGCGTCGTCTTTTTGCCCGACATATTGTTCTCGGCGGGTTTGCGCGCGGGGCCACGATCGCCTCGAGCGTGCGTGGGGGGCTGCTTGGGCGCATTGCCGTTTGCCTGGCGCTGCTGACGTTGTTGACGCTGCTGTCGCTGTTGGTTCGGGCGTTGGGAAGCGTTTGCCGCACCACGCTGCTGACCGTGGCTCGGCGCGATAGGACGCGGTGACTGAACGCCGCCGGTGTGCCTGCTCGGCTGCTGCGGATCGGGAATCAGTTGAGTTCGATCGTTTTGCGACATCGTATGCATATCCTTCGATTTTAGCCTTGCGGTTCATCGTGTTTTTACTGGGCTTGCATTATAGCGATTGCCCTGCTGTTTGTGGTACGGAAACGGTGGCATTCAAAAGAGGTGGGACATTTGTCCCACCTTTGAGTCGTTCTTTGTCGCTATCCGCACACACCGCATTTTGCACAGGCCGAAAGTGCGGCCGGAGCCTGCGCGATGCCGCCCTTTGCCGTCTCGCGCAGCGTGGCCGGCAACGCGTGACCCACCGAGAGCATGACATGTGCCATCTGGTCAAACGGCACCAAGCTCTTAATGCCTGCGAGGGCGAGTTGTGCAGAGCTAAAGGCCGCTGCCACGCCGATGGCGTTGCGGTTTTGGCAGGGCACCTCCACGAGGCCACCGATGGGGTCACAAACGAGGCCCAGCAGGTTACTCAGCGCGATGGAGCTGGCGTCGAGCGCCTGCTCGGGCGTGCCGCCGAGCATCTGCACCAGCGCGGCGCCTGCCATGGCGGCGGCGCTTCCACCTCAGCCTGGCAGC
>ENA-OQDE01000898-OQDE01000898.1-human-gut-metagenome-genome-assembly--contig:-NODE-898-length-14160-cov-7.186133_pt1 | contig 14160 bp, 17 predicted proteins | sample MGYA00242768_ERZ504595 | MGnify/ENA primary metagenome ERZ504595 (study PRJEB26092, sample SAMD00036307) | human gut metagenome | host: Homo sapiens | study: EMG produced TPA metagenomics assembly of...
ATAACGATAACCGCAAAAACAGTAATGATATGGGATATTTTTCATTGGACATTAAGAAGGCAAAGGGTACATCGGACACCACGCAGTCCGACCATATAGAGAGAAAGATAATACCTAAAAACGCAGATCCGACAAGAACACATCTGAACAGGGTGCTTGTCAAGTACCCCGATGGCGTTCATGGCAGGGATGAAGCGATTGCCCACAGGCTGAACACAGCAAGCATCAGACGGAAAATCACACACGACCAAGTCCGTGTCGTTCGGGTAGTCTTGTCGGGTACGCACGAGGACATGATGAATATACAGGAAAAAGGAAAGCTTGATGAATGGTGCAGCGACAGCATCCAATGGCTGCAAGCCACATTCGGCAAAGACAATGTGGTTGCCGCCCATTTGCACATGGACGAGAAGACTCCGCACATCCACGCAGCCGTTGTTCCTATCGTGACAGGTGAAAGGCGCAAAGCAAGAAAGAACAGGCTGACGGTAAGCGCAAGTACCGCAAGAAAACAAATTCCGTCCGTTTGTGTGCCGACGACCTGTTCAACCGACAGACCCTGATTGCCTACCACGACAATTACGCAAGGGTGATGGCGAAATACGGATTGCAGCGTGGGGTACGGGGGTCGGAAGCACGGCACACTACCACCATGCAGTATTATCGGGACTTGAAAAAGAAAAATGAAACCCTTGAAACCGAAACCAGACTGTTACAGGAAAAGAAAGCGGAGGCGCAGGAGGAACTGAAACAGGTAAAAGCAGAAATCCGCACCGACAAGCTCAAAAGTGCAGCCACTGATACGGCAACCGCCCTTGCAAGCAGTGTGGGTTCTCTTTTCGGAAGTGGAAGAATGAAATCGTTGGAACGCAGGAACGAGGATTTGCAAGACCGCATCCTTGAACTTGAAGACGAAGCCGACAACGGGAACGGCAACAAGCCGAACAGATACAGGAGATAAGAAACGCTTACGAGCAACAGCACCGCAAGCTGTCGGAGTTTATGGATTTTGTCAGACGCTACTTTCCGTATGTGGAGAAGCTTATACCTGTGGTAAACTTCCTACGTGAACGTTTGGGTTTCAATGACAGAATAATCAGAAGACTGTGCGAGTTCAAGGAGGTCGGAATAAAAGGTAAACTCTATTCTTCCGAGTTTAACCGAAGTTTTGAGACCCGACATTCCGTCTGCTCCATCAAACAGGATGAAAACGGTAAATTCGATTTCAAGATAGACGGGGTTTCTCACGTGAACTGGTTCAGAAAGAAAATGAATGAGTTCAGAAAAGCCATCGGAATACCGAAGCCAAGACAGAATAGAAGTATGAAGTTGTAAATCAAAATAAAATCCGTGATTATAAAATGTTGCATCACGGATTTTTTGTACTTTTGTAATACACAAAATCTCAATTATAAAAGTCATAAAGTCATTTGATAGAAATAGCTTATTGTCACATTTGTGGTGGACTTTAATAGGGATAAAATGCTTATTATTTGGGGAATTATATATATCATCTGTCATTCCAATATGCACAGGAATTATCATTATACTTTGTGGTTGGCTTAATAATTCAAAGAACAAGAAAGTTGCAATAATTGCTAATGGTTTATTGGTATTATATACATTGATATTTGCCATTTATACTTGTATGTTGATAGCAGTAGCATCACCCGAGTCATGGTTTGCTATTCTTCTTTTATTGATTGCTCTCATCAATATTTTCATTTGCATTAAGAACATCTATAATATTTTCAAATTATGAAGAAGTGGCAGAAAATAGTCGGCATTATGTCCCTTGCAGTTTTGGCAATAGTGAATTACGTGATATTCTGGTTGTCATATATGCAAACGGTATCTTCATCTTCTATTGAGGAAGTGCTATCTGATTCTCATAATGCTTTATGGAATGTTTACTATCTTGTAATTAGCAATTATTTTATTATAATATTCTTTTTCATATGTCTTTGGAGGAAAGGAGGTAAGCAATGAAACAAAACAGAAAAAATGCCATTAAGCGTATTATTCTTTCATAGAATTATTATACCTTTGCAAACGAGTTACTTGAAATGCAAGTCAAGGTAAAACGTTGCAGATAAAACTGTTGCCAAGTCATTACCTTAAAATTGGATAATTCTCCCAAAGTCCTTTGTATAAGGTACTAACAAAAGTTTTCCAGAATTATCGTAAATTTTGTCCGTATCTTCTCCGACCTTTGGGTTAATCAGTTCAGCATATATCTGCATAGAAAAGATTGATTTTGTGTCCTAATACTTTTGTAAAGTTTCTTATGGCACGCCTTTTAATATACCCGAAACAACAAAGGTATAATGTCCGATATGAAAAAAACTGGATTTTTATTGAAGCGAATCAATTCTTTTATTATTTTTACCTTTCTTTCCATAACCAACGTGGTGCGCCGTTGCGCCCTGCAGCTGCTCATGTCGAAACAGAAAACACTGGACAAGCAGACGCTGAAGGAAGCCTTACAGAAAGAAACACAGAAAATGTGAAATTATTACGTGGACTCCGACGGACCGCCCTGCTTGTGTTACCGGCTGCCTTGCCCGGGATGAACCTTTGAGATGCAACCGCCAGACAAAGGGGAAGAGGAACACTTCCATACCCGTAACCCGGCAGGACAGTCTTATGCCAGGGACACAACTATAGAAAAAAGGACAGACCTGATAGTAAGATGCGTTTGGCAAAAAAGGAAATGATGAATATTAATAATAGAAAAAGACATTTGTTCCGCAAAGCATACGCGGATATGTACATAAAAGAAGAGAAATATCTTCAAAAGGAGGATTGTTTTCCAGCCCCCCATTACTGGTAGTTTTTAGGAGATAAAGCCTAAGGATATTTTGTTTTTCTCACTTGAAAACCTTATTTTTGCATAACAAAAACGTCCTTTGAATGTATGCAAGATGAAACAAGCCGCTGAATTTCGCTCGTTTCTAAATAGTTACCTATTAAATAAAAATAACAAGAGAACTATTTAATTTTCAGTTAGATAGCAAAAGCATTGTGTTTCGCGAGGTGAAACGAGATATGCTTAATAATCCCTGCGTCTTTCGCCCATTTTTGAAGTATTTTATTTATAGTTCCCTCATGCGTCAAAGGAAAAATCAAATCATCGCCTTTTGCTTCATTTTGTTGCGGCAACCACTTTAACGCTTCATCGGATATAGGCAGATAAAGCGGTTCTTTTGTTTTCTGCATCTTTATTTCAATTCTTATTCTTTCACCGCTTTTCTGCAAATCGTTCCACTTCAATTTTCTTATATCGCTTACACGCAGCCCACACAAACAACTGAAAAGAAAGGCTTGTTTCATTATCTCATACTTGCACTCTGTCCCGATAAGCCGCTTCAATTCCTCTATTGTCAAATACTCCCTGCGGCTGACTTCCGCTTTTACCTTACTGGCAAAATCAAACTCTTTCGTTGGATTGACCGTAATAATCCCCTCTTTATAGGCTCTATTTATAGCGGTACGCAGCACCCCATAGTAAGCAATAACGGAATTATTACTTAATACACCCCCAGCCTTTAACAAACCAAACTTGCTTGCTTTCTTCGCTTGTTTCAAGAAATCCACAAAGCTATTTAAGAAGTCCTTATCTATATCACGAAAAGCTATGTAATCCCCTCTGAACAACTTTAGTTCACGGATGGTATTACCAACAGTCTTTTCATAGTTCAAGCTGCCACGTTCTTTAGATTGGCTTCTCATGTTCATTAAATAATCAATCACATTCGCTTTTGACTTGTTGGTGTTCTGAAAACCGTGTGCATCATTTTGTAACTCCACTATCCTCTTACTCTGAATCGCTTTTGCAAGAGCCAATGTAGCTTCGTTCTTCGCCTTATCCTCTCGTTTTTTCGGGTATAAGGTACAACTTCAAAAATTCATATTGCCGTTTACCGCCAACATAATTTTCTTTTCTAATAACATCACCTGTATAATAGTCCAAATAAATAGACTGGTTGCCATTGGCAAGCTGCTTGAATCTAATCCTTACAGGTTCTTTCAATTTAACTTCTTGTTTTTTCTTCGCCATAATTATGTTCTTATTTTGTTACCGATACAAATATAGCGATTTGTTTTGTTACTCCAATGAATACGGGTAACAAAATAGTAACAAAATAAAGGCATTTATTAGACTAAACAAGAAAACAAGGAAAATAAAGGAAATTACACTCAATAAACATAAAATACTAAATACCAATATCTTATATTTAATATTTTATCTCATTTTTCTCTTTTTCCACAACTGACAGCTGTTGATGATGTTCTGCCAAAATACCTTCTCATTTTCATCATTCAACCCATAACGTTCGTTCTTATAAAGCAGCTGCATGGCTTGTGCAGCGAGTTGGCGGTAGTCTATGTATGCATATTTCCCTGTCTCTTATCTGTTTTCTCCCTTTTATTTTCTCACTTTTATATGTTTGTAATTGCTTATTCACTACTGTGACTAAGTTTAATTACAGTAGTGGTTAAAGTTAACTACAATAGTGATTAGACTTAATTACATTCGTGATTAACAGATATTGAACTTTTAATCGTCAAAGAAGAACAGTATGATACAAACTACGACACCGTTATTTATGCCGTTTGTGCAAGGAAGAAAAACTGAAAAAACAGGGGGCTTACCAAATAACCGGTTTATAGGCTTGTGAATGTATATTATATTGTGAATGAGTGTCTTAAGAGATGAGAATGAGGAATAAGGAGTGAGGGTAATGACTTTACAATGAGTGGGTTATAGTTGGAAATGAGGGCATGAGTGGGAACAACTTATAGAGCATCATTATGACATATTTAAGTATGCTCAGCATAGATGCCCCATACATTATCTTGCTGTAATGTATAAAAAGAGCCGTATCATTACTTGGGAGTAGAGTTGATACGGCTCTTTTTATGGCTGATAAAGGGTGTCAAAGTATCCTCGGATGAAAAGTCCTTTTCCTCAAAGGTTGTGTTTTGACACCTTTTTCTTTTTATCAGGATGGGATTGTTTTATTTCTTTTCCCCTATTGTTTTCAGCATTTCTTGTACGGCTGCTTCCAACTGCTGGTCTTCACCTGCCAATGCCTTTTCTGGAGTATTATAAACTTCAATGTCTGGAGAAAGTTGGTGATTTTCCGCATATTGTCCACGCATATCCATACAACCCACCTGAGGAATACCGAACACAATACTCGGGTCGATCTGGTTTTCCCACCATACGGCAGTCATTGTGCCCGGAACCGGAGCACCAATCAGTTTGCCTATCTTTAATTCCTTGTAAACCCATGGGAAGCCATGTGCGTTACTGTAATTGTCCTCGCATACCAATACGCAGGATGCTTGAGCCATTTATTGAATGGGTCGCTGCCTATGTATTGTCCGCGTGGAACGAAACGCTGATATTCCTTGCCGCTTAATAAAGTGGCCAAGTCATCATGTAGCCATCCGCCTCCATTGTGGCGTGTGTCTACAATAATAGCTTCTTTGTTGCGGCAGCGTCCCAATACTTCACTATATACTTCGCGGAAACTTTGACTGTCCATGCCTTTTACGTGTACATAGCCGATGCGGTCTTCGGATAACTTATCGACTATATTGCGGCAACGTTCTACCCAACGTTTGTACAGCAAGTTACTTTGTTCGCCCATGCTGATAGCTTTGATGGTGATATCAAAACGTTTGCCGGTAGCCGGATTATATATGGCCAGTAACACTTTTCTTCCGGCTTTGCCTTCCAGCAGCGGGAAGTAGTCTTGCCCTTTCACGATAGGTTTGCCGTCAATTTTCTCGATGATGCAACCGGGAGTAACATCCGTTTTTTTCACGCAAATGGCCTTTTGCCAATATTTCTTTAATTTTTAACCCGTCACCATCATAAGTTTCGTCATAGAATACTCCTAGGGTCGCTGTGGATAGTATAGGACCGTTTGAGTAGTAACGTGCTCCGGTGTGCGAACCGTTTAACTCACCCAGCATTTCACTCAGCATTTCCTGAAAATCATAATTGTTATTGATGTATGGAAGAAAGCGTGCGTATGCTTCGTGATAGCCTTTCCAGTCTACTCCGTGCAGATCTTTTACATAGAATTTATCTTCTACTTGTTGCCATACATGATCGAAAATATATTCGCGTTCACCATAGGGTTGGTAGTCGAAGAAAGCTTCGAATTCTACAGGTTTGGTTTCACCACTGCTGACAGTGACTTTCTTGATACCACCTTGGCTGCAAAGGAACAGATTCTCGCCTTTCTTATCAGGAAGCAGGGCTCCGCCACCGACTTTTTTCATGACGATTTTAGTCTTGTTTTCTTTAAGATCGTGTTCCCATAAATCATATCCGCTTTCGAAGGCTGCTTGATAATATAGTTTGTCACCCTTCGGAGTTAATACAGCATCTCCCAATCGTGAAGAATTTACAGTCAGACGAATCACACGGTCACGGCTGTTTTCAAGGTCGAAAACCAGTGGCTTTACTTCCTTCTTGTCATCTTCTTTCTTGGAGTCTTTCTTTTTATCTTTTTTATGATCGGCCTTCTCCTTCTCTTCACTCTTCTCTTTGTCTTTCTTTTCCGAGTCTTCCAGTAAGGCAAGCTCTTCCTTGCTCATTCTGAAACGGTCGTATGCGTCCAGGTCGAAGAACATGATATAGATATCCGCTTCAGCACCCCAGCTTCCGTGACTGCGGAATCCTGCGCGGTCACTTTCCCAAATCATGGCTTTTCCATCCAATACCCATTTGGCATTGCCGTCACTGTATCCACTTTCGGTCAGATTATGAATTTCTCCGTTACCAGATGCGTTGACCAGTGCAACATCCTTGTTATTCCATCCGCCAATACCTATGTAGTTGGTAAGAATCCATTTGCTGTCCGGACTCCATTGATACCATTGGTCGCCGTCACTATAAGAATATTCGTACTTGCCGTCCATGACGGTGCGTACAGCTTTTGATTTCAGATTCAGAACACGGATGGTAGTACGGTTTTCAAGAAAGGCTACTTCTTTGCCGTCAGGACTGTATTGAGGTTGGAATGAAGTGATATCCGAATTGGTCAGTCTTTCCTCTTTGATATCGGTTGCGTAAGCGAACTGTTTTTCTTCCTTTTTAGCTAGACTGGTTTGATAAATCTGCCATAATCCGTTTCTTTCGGAAGCGTAAACAATACTTCTTCCGTCCGGAGAAAAGTGAATATCGCGTTCCTGTTGCGGAGTATTGGTGATTTGTTTGGTAGTGCTGTATTCTGTTGATGTGACATATACATCTCCGCGTAGTACAAAAGCAATTTCCTTTGCATCGGGCGAAAGGGATATCTCTGTTGCTCCGCTACGCTTGATCTGGCGGATGAGATCTTTGTCGTTCTTGTCGGTGACAATGGAAATCTGAACTTTTTGCGGAATGGCACCTTCTTTTACCGTGTAGATTTCGCCATCATATCCATAGCATAATGTTCCATTGGAGGCGGCACTCAGGAAGCGTACCGGATGTTTGGTATGGTTGGTAATTTGTTTGGATGTATTACCGTCAATATCACGTTTGAAAATATTAAATGAGCCTTTTTCCTCACTTAAATAATAGAATTGATTTATCATCTGAAGCCCAAACGGGAGTGCGGTCCTCACCATTGAAAGCAGTTTGTTTGCGAAAGGTACGGTTTCCATTCAGAGAACACAGCCAAATATCGCGGGTAATGGATGAAGTGTGATGTTTACGCCAAGGGTCTTCATATCCTTTTTTGTCATGGTAGAGTAAAGTATTGCCTGTATGATTGATACTGATATCTTCCATCGGCATGGAAGAGAAGAGGATGGGGCGTCCGCCTTCGGTATTGACTTCATATACTTGTTGGAATTGTCCGGAGGGGAATTGTGCGTCTTCTGCTGTTGGCATTATATTGGCTAGAAACAGAATGTGTCCGGCATCTTTATAAGCCACCGGTGTTTCATTACCCGAATGGGTAGTTAATCTTTTGGGGATACCCCCTTCCTTGTTTACCTCAAAAATATCCATACTTCCCATTCGGTCTGATGCGAAAGCAATTTTTTTTCCGTCAGGGCTCCAGATGGGTTTGGTGTCGTGGGCAGGGTTGGTTGTAATCTGACTGGCCCTGCCGCCTGTAGAGGGTACTGTGTAGATGTCACCTTTATAGGTGAATGCGATGGTGGTTCCATCCGGAGAAATGGCACAATAACGCATCCATAATGGATTGTCCTGTGCATACGTGGAAATTGACAACAAAATTGCCGCCACACCTAGTAGCTGTCTTTTCATGTGGATAAAATGTTGTGGTTAATACTAAGTTATTTCTTTTTTTTCAGGAAATATCCTCTGATTCTTTGCATGATCTTGATACCGGTCCGTACTCCGTCATAAACGGCGATTCCTGTATTGATATGTTGCATAATGCCTTCTACGCCTCCTTTGTGTTCTACAGGCGCAAAAAGTTCATGTATGGTTTGTACCATTTCTTTTTTAGCTTGCTGTACTTCTTCCAACTTCTCAGCTTTTCGTTGTGCTATCACTTCCAAAGTGATGATGGGCGTTTTATTAGGAGTATTCTCTTTCATAATCAGTTGTCATTTAAAAGCAAGTTGGCAAGGAAATTTACCATAGGCTGAACAATCAGCCGTTTGCGGAATAAAACGATTAACAGAATCAGCAGAATAATGCATCCGGTAATGATTCCATAACTGGCCATAAGCCGCCTACATGAGGTGCGAGTACATAGGCCAATGTAAATGATAAGTAGAAAAGGGCGATAATACCTAATATCAATAATATAAAGACAAGGATGAGGTTGATATCAGTATAGTAAGTTTTTCTACTAAATGTAGTTTTACATAATCCTTTTGTAACTCTGCGTACTTTTTAAGCTCTGCCAGAAGTTGTTGCAGATTATCTATATTTTTATCGTTTGCAAACATGCGTGGAGTTTTGATTTAAAAATTATTGTCATTCCGGACTTGTATCCGGAATGACAATACACTTTTGTGGGCGTTGCTTATTCTTTTACCTCGGCTGCAATTTCATCGACCAGATTTTCCATATCTGTGCGACTTAATTTGATACCTCTTTTACGTAAAGCATCAGCAATTTTGCTACGAGTGTCTTCTCCGCTTTCAGGAGCAAATAAAATACCGGCTGCTGCACCAACTACGCTCCGCCTAGGAATGCAGCTAAAATACTTAATCCTTCATAGTTTTTTGTTTTTGTACCTTACAAATCTAACAAATAAACTGAATGTTGTTGTTTATTTTGTCTATTTTTGAATAGAAATTGGAGATTCTTCTCTGATTAACTAAATTTAACTCCGTTCTTGCTGTGAAAGCTGTTGATATATTGCTACTTTTGCACCAATATAATGGAATTAAACTAGAGTATTAATTTATAAAAGATTGAGTAATCATGAAAAAATTAGTTGTGTTGGGTATGGGATTGTGCGTAGCTTGGCATTTTCCTCATGTAAATCTAGCGAAAGTGCTTACAAGAAGGCTTATGAAAAGGCAAAACAACAGGAATTGGCTGAAGCTCCTGCCGATCAGGTAGAAGCGACTCCGGTTGAAGCTGCTCCGGTAGTATCTGCCCCCGTGACAACTGCTCCTGTTGCCGGTCCGGTTCGCGAAGAGAAAGTAGAACTGGTTTCAGGTGACGGCTTAAAAGCATATAGCGTAGTATGTGGTAGCTTTGGCGTGAAAGCGAATGCGGAAGGTCTGAAACAATATTTGGATGGCCAAGGCTATAATGCCAAAGTGGTTTATAATGCTGAAAGAAATACGTATCGCGTTATAGCATCTTCATACGATGACCGTGCGGAGGCTACTCAGGCAAAGGAGGAATTTAAGGCAAAATATCCTAACCGTGACGATTTCCAAAAGGCATGGTTACTATATAGAGTATATTAATGATTTCTTTTTGGTAAATTAAGAAGAAAATATAGTCTATTTTTCTTTATTAAAAGCGGCAACTGTGAAGTTGCCGCTTTTTTTATAGCTTTGCCGGTTCTAAACAACAATAAAAACTAAGGGTATGAAATATTATGGCAGATTATCGGTCGCTGCTCTTTTGGCTATAGCACCGCTGTATGGCTTTGCCCAGGAAAAGGTGGTACCTATAAAATACGGAGATATGGATCAGTGGATAATCCGTAAGGTTCATGAGTCCGGTGTTATAGGCGGCAATACCAAACTTCTTTATGAGATAGGCCCTACAAAGGAAATAGATGGTAACAAACCTTATAAGAATATGGGAGGGTCTCCTTGGGGAACCTCTAATGTGATGGCTAAGGTAGTGGGCATTGTTAAAACAAATAATTCTGTTTACAGGGACAAACGGGACAATGGATATTGTGCTCGTCTGGAAACGCATATAGAGAGCGTCAAGGTATTGGGAATGGTGAATATTACTGTATTGGCAGCCGGATCCATTTATTTGGGTGATATGTTGGAGCCGATAACAGGAACCAAGAATGCTGAGAAGAATATGAATTGGGGAGTTCCTTTTACCCAACGTCCCAAAGCTGTCCGTTATGATTATAAGGTAAAGATGTCTGGTGAGAAAGATCGTATCCGGTTGACAGGCTTCAGCAAGAAAGGTCAGGTGGCAGGGCAGGATTGTGCGATAACTGTTTTCTTTTTGCAAAAACGTATGGAGGACGCTGAAGGAAATATTACTGCGAAGAGGGTAGGAACTATGGTGGTGAAGTATGATAAGGACTCGGATGGTTGGGTGAATGGTGCTACTTATGAAGTGCTGTATGGTGATATAACCAAGCATCGTCTTATGATCATGAAACGATGGGTTGAGAGAGCGAGATTATACTAGAAATAGTAAGGGAGAAAGTGTCTTGATTAAAGAAACAGGATGGGCGGAGGCCAATGAGAATCCTACCCACATGATACTGCAATTTTCGTCCAGTCATGGGGGAGCTTTTATCGGCTCTCCCGGAAATACGCTTTGGGTTGACAATGTGAAGCTGGTCTATTGAAGATAAGTAAATGCTTTTGTTTGTGTAATGTTGCAGGTGCAAGATATATATCTTGCACCTGCAACATTATATGCCTTTGTTTATATATCCTGGGAGTATTTTAAAAAAGCTTTTTGTTTGTGATATAGCCCGGTATCTTGTTACAAGATTCGGTAAATGCTGCCTCTGGTTTCCGGAATTGTATAGCCAAGATTCGTAGATTCTTGTTATACGGTTTGTTTGCTGTTGCTGCTTATGTGATTAAAATGCAGTTGAAGAAAAAAAGAGGGAGCATCGTTTGTTACGATACCCCCTTCTTTAATTTATCAGAGTTTTATCAGGTAGCAATGATTATTTTACTTCCAGAATAACTACGCGGTTCAGATAGTTCTTGCCAAACATGTTGTCTGTTCCACCCATAGCAACTTTTTCAAGTTGGCTTTCTTTTACGCCTTCTGCAACCAATGCATCGTAAACAGCCTGAGCACGTTTTTCAGACAAAGTCTGGTTGAATGAAGCAGATCCTGTAGCTTTATCAGCGAAACCTGCGATTTTGTACTTAGCGTTAGGATTAGCTTTGATAGCTTTAGCCATTAACTGTACATTAACCATGCCTTCCGGACTGATCTTTGCTTTACCGATCTTGAAGAAGATAGCAACTTCTGCAGCGCTAGGAACTTCTTTAATCACTTCCTTGACTACTTCTTTCGGAACTTCACGAACCACTTCCTTGATCACTTCTTTTTCTACTACACGGTCTTCAACTTTAGCAAACTTCTTGCCACCGAAGATGTAGCTGACACCAGCTGTCAACATACCTGTTCCTTCAGCTTTACGGTGGCTGCTGATATTACCAAAGATAGAGGGAGCAATAGCGCCGCGAGCTTCAACATCAATAGCCCAATATTTGTTAATGTTGAATTTCAAGCCTACACCGGCAGATGCACCGATACGTGCTCTTACTTTATTTTCACCTTCGGGAACCATTGTTCCATCATTTTTGATTGTTACATTCTGTGATTTAGCTACAGAAAGCATAGGACCGGCAAAACCGTAAACTTCAAAGAAACGGCTAGGATTAGCACCTGCAAACAGAGTTGACAAGTTTACCATAGCGTCGATATTAGCTCCTACATAATTCTTGTTGTGTTGGTAGTAACTGTTATCCAAGCACAAGTGTTGTGTGATACCATTTACTTGACCACGTATTCCCCATGTGGGAGTAATTAACTTACCCAAAGAGATACTGAAGTGAGGAGCCAGTTTATTGAAACCATCGTTTTCAATAGCGTGGATACCTCCACCTACACTGACAAAGATGTTATCACTCCATTTCGGAGTATAATAATTAGTATCTTGTGCCATAACCGTAGTTGCACAAGCTCCTGCCAACAAAAGTGACAGTGTTAAGAATTTATATTTCATTTTTATTATATTTTTTGGTGAATAACTGAACAAATAACCGATAGATGATTAATTATTATCTTCCACCTGCACCACCACCTGAGTTGCTGTTATCTCCATGACCGTGATCGTGACCTGCGTGTGATTCTGAAGATTCAGAAACAACTGTTGCACCAGCTTTTCTAAGCTGTACATTAGGAATAGTATATTCTACTCCATCAACTGTTGCAGTTACAGTAACGACTGATTCAATAATTGTTGTTACAGGGCTGAATGTTACAGTAGTTTGAGCTTTGATAGTTCTTGTTTCTTTCTGCATTTCAGTTTTAATACCTGTATTGTAAGTACCGACTACTGCTTTTAAAACCTTGATAACATTTTCGTTACTCATTGCTCTTGAGTTAACAAGAGTTTCAATGTAACTGTTAATAGCATTAATATTAACAACTTCTGAACCTACTTTAGCTGCATATTCAATATCTATATTTTTGTCTACATCATAAGGTCCGTAAGTAACAGGAGTATTCTTAACTTCAGTTGTTTCAATTGTAGTTGGGTCTTCGCTTACTGTTACATTTTTAGCAGCAGAAACTATTTTCTGAGCATAGAAATTTACCGGAATAAGAGCAAACTGTCCTTTTGCTAGTTTAGGAATTGCCACAGTAATGGCTTCTACTGGCAGATATTCTGCATTGCTGAAAGAGGGGCAACTAATTTCTTTTGTAGTAGCTGCAATTGTTCCATCTGTACCTGCAGTGATTGTTTCAACAATTGCTTGGGGAGCAAGAACTTCACCCGTTGTCAAATCATATACGGTGGCAACAATCGTCGCACTAGCAGGTGATAGTTCTACCGGTTCTACATTAAATTCTTCTTTTTCGCAGCTTGTAAACACTACTGTTGTTAAAGCTACTGCAGCTAATGCTAATTTAGCACCAATACCGCTCAAAAAACTTTTCTTTTTCATCTCAATAAAATTAAAAATTTAATAATTCTGATTTAATAAAATATGGATTAAAACTATTTTGTTGCATTATATTGTCACTTGCATTACTATATGGCATTTTATAATAATATTTTTCATTTCCTGCATTATATGTTATACCCGTACCCAATGAGGTAGAAACCCTTGGTATATATTTATGTCTTTTATATTTATAAGGTGGTAATGCGACGATGAACTTAAACCCTCCATTACTATTGGCATGTTCTGCTTTTACAGCGTAGAAACCTATACTGGCATAGCGGAAGTGTCTGATCATTTCAAATCTTACCCCTTTTTCTTTTAATAAATATTGTTCAGCTCTCAATTTAAACTGTGTATTATACCTTGGCCAGTAAAAGTTTCCCCCTACAGACCAATAAGTAGTGTATTTATCATTATAGCGAAATTTAAAACCATGCCAATATCCAAATCCGACATAGCCAATTCTTCCTTCTAAAGAAAAACGTTCGTCTTTAAACGGATAAAACAAATTTAAATCTGCACCATATGTATTATAATCAAACATACCAATAGTTACTGTACTTTGTATATTATATGGTAATCTAAATTTTTGTGCTAATGTCAAATATCCTGGATGAATTTTTCCGGCTGTTTCTCCATATCCATCATTGTATACAGGAAATACAATCTGTCCGGTAAATTTCATTCCTGGCCAAAGCGACACCTCTACCGCCGGGCTAAACTCTAATAAAGCCTGATATATCTGTGTAATGATATAGTTCTTAAAGTATAGCTGCGGATATACCAATATATCTACTTTAAACAGCGAACTGTTCT